>OWJG01000726.1_pt1 | contig 22480 bp, 25 predicted proteins | sample 1732781 | NCBI WGS metagenome assembly OWJG01 (sample SAMN05065753, study PRJEB22554) | human gut metagenome | biome: ENVO:2100002; feature: ENVO:00000062; material: ENVO:00002003 | host: Homo sapiens | place: USA | reverse complement strand
GTTGGCGTTACCCGCTTCTAATTATAGCAAAAGGAGGTTCTTTTTCTACCGTTTCAACGCTACGGCTCTATTCTTCCACAAGCATAGCTTGTGGTTTTCTATATGAAGAAAGCTGCTGGAGAAAAAAATTCTCCAGCAACTTTGTCTTTGATGAATAAAGGAAATTTTTTGTTTAACTATTCTCACTATTATTTGATTTAGTGATTTTTTTCTTCTTTGGAGAAACCAGTTTGTGACCGGAATAAATGGACATACCCATACAAAGCAATGAAGAATAGGCAAAGTATTTATGCGCAGTCATAGATTTTTTGATTCCAGAATAAATGCATCCCAACATACAGAAAAGTGCGCCTAAGGACCAGTATCTATGTGATTTCATGATTTGATAACTCCTTTGATTTAACTGATTCAATTATAACGTTTTTTTACGAAAATGCAAGCATTACCGGGAACGCTTTCATGTGGATGCTGTGACTGCCGCTACGGTCATGATCGGTGGGCATTACGAACAAGGCTCACATGTAGCATTCGACTCCGAATATCAGCCGGCACACATATGAGGACGGAAAATGTAGCAGCTTTTGAAAAAATTGCTTTTTTCTGCTCAAAGTGCTACAATCGGAATATAGCGAATACAAAGGGAGGAAAGCTCCCATGCCAAGACCGCCACGGTGCCGTCAAATTTGTGGCGTACCACAGGTCGATACATTCTGTCCCAACGGGTGCGAGAATACCGAGCCGATCCTGCTGACGCTGGACGAATACGAGGTCATTTGGCTGGTTGACTTGGAGCAGCAAACCCACGAGCAGTGTGCCGCTCAAATGGACATTTCCCGCTCTACCGTGCAGGAGATTTACGAAAGCGCACGGAGCAAGATCGCAGCGTGTCTTGTCCACGGGAAACCGCTGCACATCACCGGGGGAAACTACCGCATCTGCGGAGGACAGGAGGCAGCTCACTGCGGCCGTTGCTGCCGGATGCAGAGAGCCAACATGGAAAAATCAGGCAAAACTTGCAAAGGAGATTCTATTATGAAAATTGCAGTTGCCTATGAAAACGGTCAAATCTTTCAGCACTTCGGTCACACCGAGCAGTTCAAGCTTTATGAAGCTGTGGACGGCAAAATCACTCATGCGAAAGTCGTTGACACCAACGGCAGTGGTCACGGCGCACTGGCAGGCTTCCTAATGCAGCACGGTGTGGACACTTTGGTTTGCGGAGGCATCGGCGGCGGTGCGCAGGCAGCACTCGCCGAAGCGGGCATCAAGCTCTACGGCGGTGTCAGCGGGGACGCTGACGCGGCGGTGAGCGCATTGCTCAACGGAAGTTTGGGCTACGATCCCAATGTTCACTGTGACCACCATGATCATGAGCACGGCGAGGCTGGTCACTCCTGCGGTGACCACGGCTGCGGCAAGCATAGCTGCCATTGATATGGAACGCACACTGACACAACTTCCGTTCTGGTCATCCTTGAACGATCGCGAAATGGACACACTACGCCGAAGTGCCTTTGTCCGTCATTATAAAAAGGGTGCGTTCGTTCACAGCAGCGACAATGAATGTCTCGGAATGCTGTTTATTCTTTCCGGCGAGATCCGCACCTATCTTCTCTCTGATGAGGGGCGGGAGGTAACGCTGTTCCGCCTGTATCCGGGCGAACTATGCGTGCTTTCCGCCTCCTGCGTGATCAGTCAAATCACCTTTGATACGCAAATGACTGCCGGAATGGATACGGACGTTCTGATTATCCCTGCAAATGTCATTGCTGCACTCAAGGAGAAAAATCTCCATGTCCGCTGTTTTCTCTATGAACTGGCAACGAAACGATTTTCTGATGTGATGTGGGCGATGCAGCAGATCATGTTCAAGGGGCTGGATCAGCGGCTGGCAGAATTTCTCTTTGCCGAAGCGGAACGTACCGGCTCCGACACGATACGTATGACCCATGAGCAGATCGCCCAGCACATCAGCTCGGCACGGGAGGCAGTGGCACGGATGCTCAAAAGCTTCTCGGAGGACGGACTGGTGGAGCTGAAGCGTGGTGCAATCACGCTGCGGGATAAGAACAGACTAAATCGTCTCAAATAAAAAGGAATGTGACTTCGTCACGGAATAAAATCATAGATTTGCTACAATAAAAGCAGAAAAGCAGGAAGGAGTATCCACCATGAAAGAAACGAAATACGCAGGAACTCAAACCGAAAAAAACCTGATGGCTGCCTTTGCCGGTGAGTCCGAGGCACGCAACAAGTACACCTATTTTGCATCCAAGGCCAAGAAGGAAGGCTTTGAGCAGATCGCGGCACTGTTCCTCAAAACCGCTGATAATGAGAAGGAGCACGCCAAGCTGTGGTTCAAAGAACTGAACGGCATTGGCGACACCGCAGAAAACCTTCTCTCCGCCGCTGAGGGTGAGAACTACGAGTGGACGGATATGTACGATGGCTTTGCCAAAACTGCCGATGAGGAAGGCTTTCATGAGCTGGCCCAGCGTTTCCGCCTGGTAGCCGCCATTGAAAAGCACCATGAGGAGCGCTACCGTGCCCTGCTGCACAATGTGGAGATGGCGGAGGTCTTCGCCAAGAGCGAGGTCAAGGTGTGGGAGTGCCGCAACTGCGGTCACATTGTCGTGGGCGAGAAGGCCCCGGAGGTTTGCCCCACCTGCAACCATCCCCAGAGCTATTTTGAAATTCACGCAGAAAACTATTAAAGAAAGAAAAGGAGAGTTATCATGGAGCAGAAGTTTTACATTTGCAAGCATTGCGGTAACATCATTGCCAAAGTTAAGGACGCAGGCGTCCCTGTTGTCTGCTGCGGCGAGCCGATGAGCGAGATCGTTCCCGGCACCACCGATGCCGCCGTGGAAAAGCACGTCCCTGTCTGGACGGTGGAAAACGGCATCGTCCATGTCAAGGTCGGCTCTGTGGAGCACCCCATGCTGCCGGAGCACTACATCGAATGGGTATCTCTCCAGACCAAGCAGGGCAATCAGCGTAAGGAACTGCATCCCGGCGAAAAGCCGGAGGTCTGCTTCGCGCTCTGCGAGGGCGATGAGGTCGAGGCGGTCTACGCCTACTGCAACCTCCACAGTCTGTGGAAAGCGTAATTCACCTTCTTAAAATCCGGTGCTCAAAAAGCACCGGATTTTTTTATCAATGTAACCTCGTCACAGAAAAAGACTTTGTCCTGCGGTATGATAAAGCCACGATCAAGAAAGAGCTGGCGAACGTGAAAATCAAGCTCAATCCCGATCAGGAGATTGTCAATACCATCCGGGAAGGACTCAAGCGCACCGGCGGGTACTGCCCCTGCCGCAGGGAGCGCACAGAGGCAACCAAGTGTATGTGTCAGGAGTTCAAGAATCCAATTGCAGATCCGGGCTTCGAGGGGTTCTGCCACTGTATGCTCTATTACAAATCCTTGCAGGATTAAGGGAGGAAAGCTATGCTGTCAAAGAAACTGGCTGCCATAGATAAGACGCGGTGCGTCGCCTGCGGTGTGTGCGAAAATACCTGTCCACTGGGGGCTGTCAAGGTGCGCCGCGGCTGCTACGCCGCCGTGGAGGCGGAACGCTGCGTAGGCTGCGGCAAGTGCGCAAAACTCTGTCCCGTCGGCTGCATTGAGGTGAAAGCGAGGGCTGACGCATGAAAGCAAAGCATTGGTACGATTACCTGTGGGTGTATGCCATCATCTATTTTGCACTGGGCTTTTTCAACATCCTGTTTGCATGGCTGGGCATGATCGATTTTCTTCTGCCGCTGTTCTTAGCCATCTTTGGCGGGAACAAATACTTTTGCAACCACCTCTGCGGACGGGGGCAACTGTTCAGCAAGCTGGGGACAGACCTTAAATGCTCCCGCGACAAGCCCACGCCCCGCTGGATGTCCTCCAAGTGGTTTCGTTACGGCTTTTTGATCTTTTTCCTGACGATGTTCGGCAACATGGCGTTCCAGACCTATCTGGTCGCTGCGGGTGCTGCGTCCCTGCGGGAGGCCATTAAGCTGTTCTGGACCTTCCGTGTGCCGTGGGGCTGGACTTATACAGCCGGTACAGTCGCTGATTGGGTGGCGCAGTTCAGCTTTGGCTTTTATAGCCTCATGCTGACCTCTCTGCTGCTGGGTCTGATCGTTATGGTGCTCTACAAGCCCCGCACATGGTGTGCGTTTTGTCCGATGGGAACCATGACACAGGGCATTTGCAAGCTGAAAAACAAAGAATAAACAAAGATAACAGAACGGAGCCTTTCTCATGGCTGAACTGAAAATTACTGCTGCGAATTTTGAAAATGAGATACTGCATTCCGACAAGCCCGTCCTGCTGGATTTCTATGCGGACTGGTGCGGACCGTGCAAAATGCTCTCTCCCGTACTGCATGAGCTTGCCGAAGAAAAAAGCGGTACGCTCAAGGTGGGCAAGGTCAACGTGGACGAGCAGATGGAGCTGGCAATGCGTTTTCAAGTATCCAGCATCCCGATGCTGGTCGTATTCAAGGATGGAAAGGCCATTACCAAATCGGTCGGCTATCGGCCTAAGTCGGAGATTGCCGCAATGGTGGAGGGCGCAAGATGAAAGTTGTGATCGTAGGCGGTGTGGCGGGCGGTGCTTCTGCCGCTGCCCGCATCCGCCGTTTGGATGAACACGCCCAGATCATCATGATCGAGCGCAGCGGCTATGTGTCCTATGCCAACTGCGGCCTGCCGTATTATGTGGGTGGTGTGATCAAGGAGCAAGAAGAACTGACGCTGCAAACTCCGGAGAGCTTTTGGGACCGCTTTCGCATTGATGTGAGGGTACGGCAGGAAGTAACTGCGATCGATCCCGCAGAGAAAACCGTCACTGTCCGCACACTGGACAGCGGGAAGATCTATACGGAAACCTATGACAAACTGCTTCTTGCCCCCGGCGCAAAGCCGACGGTTCCTGCGCTTTCCGGCGTCAGCAGTGAGCGTGTTTTCACGCTGCGCACCGTGGAGGATACCCTCCGCATTAGGCACTTTGTAGAGGATCAGAAGCCGAAAAGCGCTGTTTTGGCTGGCGGCGGCTTTATCGGTCTGGAAATGGCGGAAAACCTTACAGAAATGGGCGTTTCTGTCACCATCGTTCAGCGACCCAATCAGCTATTAGCACCACTGGATGCGGACATGGCGAGCTTTGTCCACGCGGAAATGCGCAGACACGGCGTGGCTCTGCGGTTGGGTGAAACCGTCACCGGATTCCGGCAGGACGGAGATTCCGTGCTGACCCTGCTGGAGGAAAGTGAGCCGCTGCGCTCCGACATGGTGCTGCTGGCCATCGGCGTCACGCCGGACACCCATCTGGCAAAAGAGGCCGGACTTGAGCTGGGCATCCGGGGCAGCATCGCTGTCAACGAGCGGATGGAAACCTCCGTGCCGGATATCTACGCTGTGGGCGATGCCGTAGAGGTCACCCATTTCGTGACCGGCCAAAAAGCATTGATCTCGCTGGCGGGGCCCGCCAACAAGCAGGGACGCATTGCCGCTGACAATATCTGTGGCGGCAATAGCCACTTTCACGGCTCTCAGGGCTCGTCTGTTCTGAAACTGTTCGGCTTGACAGCGGCCTCCACGGGGATCAATGAAAAAGCGGCGCAGGCAGCAGGGATCGCTTACGACAAAGTCGTGCTTTTCCCGGCATCCCACGCTGCCTATTACCCCGGCGCACAGTCTATGGCAATGAAGGTACTGTATGAAAAAGAAAGCCTGCGGCTGCTGGGTGCGCAGATCGTTGGCGGCGAGGGCGTGGACAAGCGTATTGATGTACTGGCAACGGCCATTCGCGCAAAAATGAAAGCTTTGGAACTGACGGAACTTGACCTTTCCTATGCGCCGCCCTATTCCTCTGCCAAGGATCCGGTCAATATGGCCGGTTTTATGATCGAGGATTTGGAGAGCGGGAAAGTGCAGCAGTTCCATTGGAATGATGTTGAGGACTTGCCCTGCGATGGCAGTGCGACGCTGCTGGACGTCCGTACGGAAGGCGAATATCGGCGTGGGCACTTGAATAGATTCCGCAATATTCCACTGGACGATCTGCGGGAGCACTTGGACGAGTTAGAGCGGGGTAAGCCTGTCTATGTGAATTGCCAGACTGGGCTTCGCAGTTATCTGGCCTGTCGGCTTTTGACGCAGTATGGTTTCAGCTGTTCCCATCTCTCCGGCGGATACAGTTTTTATCAGGTCGTAACACAAGAGCAGCAGACAGCGCGGAGCGCCTATCCCTGCGGAATGGAGAAACTATGAGTGAAAATTTATTTGGCTTGACGGTTGCGGCAGATAAAGGCTTAGATGATCTGCAGTGCCAGCGCCTTTTAAGCGAAAATCGCAGGTATCAGGAAGTCATGCTGCAATACCGATGTGCGCTGAAAGCACTGGAAAGCAGGTTGGAAATTCTAAACGAAGAGTTTTCATTGCAGCATGATCGCAATCCGATAGAAAGTATGAAAAGTCGATTGAAGTCACCGTCCAGCATTATGAATAAGATGCAGAAGCGCGGACTTTCTCTGGATTTTCCGACCATGCAGGCAAATATCATGGATATTGCCGGTGTGCGGGTGATCTGCTCTTTCGAGGAGGATGTGTTCTTTTTGGCAAAGTGCTTAAAAGATCAGTCTGACATTGAAATCATCACGGAGAAAGATTATATTTCACACCCTAAGCCAAATGGCTATCGCAGTCTGCACCTGACGATCCGGCTGCCGGTATTCTTTGCGGAAAAAGAGATCCATGTGCCAGTGGAGATACAACTCCGTACAATCGCTATGGACTTCTGGGCAAGCCTTGAGCATACCATCCGCTATAAGAAAAATCTGCCGATAAATGCTGAAATCGAAACTGAACTGAAAGAGTGCGCCGATTCCAGCAGAGAATGGGATGGTAAAATGGAGCATCTACTGCACATCTTAACATAATGCGTCGGATATAAAATGAAAAGCACGCACTTTGGTGCTTGCCTTGGACTTGCCGGGGATCGCCTCATCCGCCTTGGATGGGCGACCCCTGCGAGCCCCAACCATTTCTCCGCTTTCTGGTTTTCAGGCATAGTCTTTTCTGCTTTCGGCGGACTGCCACGGCACAGCTTTTTCGACTTCTATAATTGTAAGGAACATGGCTTTTCGCTGAATGGAAAGCGAAGCTGACCCGGGCTGGGGCGGTCTGTATGAAAGCAATATTTTTTTTGAAATAATCTTGACAAAATTTATCAAGATTGATATGATAGTATTAACAAGCAAGCGAAAAGAGGATGTGGAGCATGATCATCACCAAAGAGACGGACTACGCGCTGCGCATTTTGCGGGTGCTGCTGGACGGGGAGAAGCATTCGGTGGCCGAGATGTCGGAAACGGAATTGATCCCCAATCAGTTTGCCTACCAGATTCTGCGCAAGCTCTCCGCCGGCAATTTGGTGCGGGTGAGCCGCGGCGCTCTCGGCGGCTGCGAGCTGTCCTGCGATCTGGACGCGACCTCCCTCTACGATCTCATGGTGGTCGTGGGGGAGCGGGGCATCCTGTGCGCCTGCATGGAGCCGGGATATGAATGCCGCTGGCATGACAAGCATGGGCGGTGCGCCATCCACTGTCAGCTGGCGGCCTTGCAGCAAAAGCAGGACGAGGCGTTCCGTGCCGTGAGCCTGCGCAGGCTGCTGACCGGCGGATCCGATCCCCAAGATACAAGCAAGCTGTAAAATTTTAAAAGGAGGTACCCGTATGCTGTTTCAAACCACGTCGGCGCACGAAGAGCTGCGCGCGAAGATCCGGAGTTTTGCGGAGGAGGAGATCAAGCCACTCGCATTTTTAATGGATCAGAACAATGAGTTTCCCGAGGAGGCTGTCAAGAAGCTGGGTAAGCTGGGCTGGATGGGCATTCCCTACCCCAAGGAGTACGGCGGTGCCGGTCTTGATGCTCTGAGCTACGCCATCGCGGTGGAGGAGCTGGCCCGTGTGGACGGCGGCACGGGCGTAATCCTCTCCGCCCACGTCTCCCTCGGCTCATGGCCCATTTTCGCCTATGGCACCGAGGAGCAGAAGAAGAAATATCTGGTTCCGCTGGCCAAGGGCGAGAAGATCGGCGCCTTCGGCCTTACGGAGACCAACGCCGGATCCGACGCCGGCGGCACGGAGACCACGGCGCTGGATAAGGGGGACTACTACCTCCTCAACGGCGGCAAGATCTTCATTACCAACGCCCCTAAGGCGGACACCTATGTAGTTTTCGCCGTCACCACGCCGGACATCGGCACCCGGGGCATCTCCGCTTTCATCGTGGAGAAGGGCTGGAAGGGCTTTGAGTTCGGCGACCACTATGACAAGATGGGTATTCGCTCCTCCTCCACGGCGGAGCTGATCTTCAACAACGTGAAGGTTCCCAAGGAAAACCTATTGGGCAAGGAGGGCGAGGGCTTCAAGATTGCCATGTCCACGCTGGACGGCGGACGCATCGGCATCGCCGCGCAGGCGCTGGGCATCGCCCAGGGCGCGTTTGAGCACGCGTTGAGCTATTCCAAGGAGCGTGTCCAGTTCGGCAAGCCCATCGCGGCCCAGCAGAGCATCGCCTTCAAGCTGGCGGATATGGCAACCAAGCTGCGCTGCGCCCGGTTCCTCATCTACTCCGCGGCGGAGCTGAAGGAGCAGCACGCGCCTTACGGCATGGAGTCCGCCATGGCGAAGATGTACGCCTCGGACATCGCGCTGGAGGTCACCAATGATGCCTTGCAGATCCACGGCGGCAGCGGCTACCTCAAGGGCATGGAGGTGGAACGGGCCTACCGCGACGCCAAGATCACCACCCTCTACGAGGGCACTAACGAGATCCAGCGGGTGGTCATCGCCTCTCATCTGTTGGGCAGGCTGGGCAAGAGCTCCGGCGGCGAGAGCCGTTCGGCGGCCAAGAAACCCGCGCCCATCACCGGCATTCGCAAAAAGACCATCTTCCGGGAGGGGGATGCTGCCCAGCAGGTGGCCGACCTTGTGGCGGCGCTGAAGAAGGATGGTCACGACTTCTCCGTGGGCATCCCTATGGATACGCCCATCCCGCAGGCGGAACGGGTGGTCTCCGCGGGCAAGGGCATCGGGGAGAAAAAGAACATGAAACTGGTAGAGTCGCTGGCCAAGGCCGCCGGCGCGGCCATCGGTTCTTCCCGCCCTGTGGCGGAGACTCTCAAATATCTGCCGCTGAACCGCTATGTGGGTATGTCCGGTCAGAAGTTCACCGGCAATCTGTACATCGCCTGCGGCATCTCCGGCGCATCCCAGCACCTTAAGGGCATCAAGGACGCCTCCACCATCGTGGCCATCAATAAGAACGGTAACGCGCCTATCTTCAAGAACTGCGACTACGGCATCGTGGGCGATGTGGAGGAGATCCTGCCCCTGCTCACTGCCGCGCTGGATAGCGGCGAAAAGCTGCCCGCGCCGCCCATGGTAAAGATGAAGCGACCCACGCCGCCGAAGCCCGCCCCCATCGGCGACCGCTACGTCTGCAGCGGCTGCGGCTACGAGTATGTGCCGGAGTTGGGCGACGAGGACGGCGAGATCGCGCCCGGTACGCTCTTTGAGCAGCTTCCCGCCGAGTGGGTGTGTCCCGAGTGCGCGGAGACGAAGGATCAATTTGTAAAGGCTTGAGGCCGTGAAGGAGGCAAGATAAGATGTATTGCGTGCGTAAAGTAACGAACGACCTCTACTGGGTGGGCGCCAACGACCATCGCCTGGCCCTGTTTGAAAACTGCTTTCCCATTCCCCGGGGCGTAAGCTACAACGCCTACTGCCTGCTGGATGAAAAGACGGTGCTCTTTGACACGGTGGACTGGTCTGCCTGCCGCCAGCTTTTGGAAAATCTGGCGTATGTGCTGGATGGCCGCGAGCTGGACTACCTGCTGGTCAACCATCTGGAGCCGGATCACGCCGCCTGCATCGAGGAGATCCTGCTGCGCCATCCCAAGGTGAAATTGATCTCCAACGAGAAGGCATTCATGCTCATGCGGCAGTTCGGCTTCCATGTGGACGGACATGAGTGCATCGAGGTGAAGGAGGGCGACACCTTCTCCTTCGGCAAACACACCGTCACCTTTGTGGGCGCGCCTATGGTTCACTGGCCGGAGGCCATGGTGACCCTCGACGTCACCGACGGCGTCCTCTTTTCCGCCGACGCCTTCGGCACCTTCGGAGCGCTGGACGGCAAGCTGTTCGCCGACGAGGTGGACTTCGAGCGGGACTGGCTGGACGACGCCCGTCGCTACCTTACCAACATCGTGGGCAAGTACGGCCCCCACATCCAGCTCCTGCTGAAAAAGGCCGGCGGCGTTTTGGATCAGATCAAGTACATCTGCCCGCTCCACGGCCCCGTGTGGCGCAAGGATCTGGGCTGGTTCATTGAAAAGTACGACACATGGAGCCGCTATGCCCCTGAGACCCAGGGCGTGCTCATCGTCTACGCCTCTATGTACGGCAACACGGAGAACGCGGCGCAGGCGCTGGCGACGTCGCTCTGCGATAAGGGCATGAGCAAGGTGGCGATGTACGATGTGTCCTCCACTCATGTCTCCCAGCTGATCTCCGAGGCGTTTAAGTACAGTCACATTGTCCTGGCCTCTGTGACCTACAACCTCGGCATCTACCCTGCCATGCATGACTTCCTCATGGATATGAAGGCACTGAATCTGCAAAACCGCACCTTTGCCATCATTGAAAACGGCTCATGGGCGGTGAAGTCCGGTGACCTCATGCAGAAATTCGTCAACAATGAGCTTAAGAACATGACGGTGCTCAACGAGCGGCTCAGCCTCGCCTCGTCCATGGGCACGGACAAGCGCACTGAGCTGGAAGCACTGGCGGACGCCATTCTGGAATCTATGAAATAACTGGCAGGAAAGCCAAAACCAAGACAACAGACAACAAACAGCCCTGCCGCGTCGGCTGCAGAAAAACCGGCTTTCAAAAACAGAGCGGGCAAGCGTGATACTGCGCTTGCCCGCTCTTTGCCCAAAAGGACATGAGAAGTGACCGGAGAAGATGAGAGGATCGAAATGGAGATCAGAAAACGAAACGGGGAGTCTGTTCCCTTTCAACAGGAGAAAATTTTCAACGCCATGAAAAAGGCGTTTGACGGACAGGGCAAGGAGATCGGGAGCAGAGAGATGGATGAGATCCTCGCCACCGTTCTCAACAATCTCTCCGTCACAGTGCCGCTCACCGTAGAACGTGTGCAGGACGAGGTGGAGCGAACGCTCATGGAGCGCGGACACTATGAGGTGGCCAAGGCGTACATCCTCTACCGCGAAAAGCGGTCTGCGCTGCGCCGTGTCCGGCATACCATCGCGCGGACGGTGGGGGATGACTCGCTTGACGAGGTGCTGCGCCGCATCCAGATGGATTTTACCGAGGAAGTCTACTCCCTCGCGGCGCTTCAAATGAAGTTTGAGAGTTTCTGTCGTCTGGGCATGACGGAGGATGAGCGGGCTGAGGCACTGACCAAGGCGGCGGTAGAGCTGACTACGGCAGAGGCACCCAAGTGGGAGTTCATCGCGGCGCGGCTTCTGAACCACTCCTTTCGCTGTCGCAACGCACAGGAATGGGAGGGGCGCGGCGTCTGCGACCTCTATGGCAAGCTTCGCTATCTGACGGATAAGGGACTCTACGGTGACTATATCCTTGCCCACTATACCCACGAGGAGATTGCCATGGCGGAGGACTTTCTCTGCCCGGAACGGGACGAGCTGTTCACCTATTCCGGCCTTGACCTGCTGCTCAAACGCTATGTGATCCAGTCACGCAGCCGCGTGCCGCTGGAAACACCGCAGGAGATGTTTTTGGGTATCGCGCTGCATCTTGCTATGAACGAAGGCTCTGACCGCATGGGGTGGGTAAAACGCTTTTACGATATGCTCAGCCGTATGGAGGTCACGATGGCGACACCTACCATGTCCAACGCACGAAAGCCCTACCATCAGCTTTCAAGCTGCTTTGTGGACACTGTGCCGGACAGTCTGGACGGCATCTACCGCTCGCTGGACAACTTCGCAAAGGTCTCTAAATTCGGCGGTGGAATGGGGATGTACTTCGGTAAGGTGCGCGCTGCAGGCAGCACCATCCGCGGCTTTCAAGGGGCGGCGGGCGGTGTTATCCGCTGGATCCGGCTGGTCAACGACACCGCCGTGGCGGTGGATCAGTTGGGGATGCGGCAGGGCGCTGTGGCGGTTTACTTAGACGCATGGCACCGGGATCTGCCGGAATTCCTTCAACTGCGCACCAACAACGGCGACGACCGCATGAAGGCACATGATGTGTTTCCCGCCGTGTGCTATCCGGATCTCTTCTGGCGACTGGCGGAGGAGAACATAGACGCACCGTGGCATCTCATGTGTCCGCATGAGATCCTCACGGTCAAGGGCTACGCACTGGAGGATTACTGGGGTACAGAATGGGAGAAGCGGTATCTGGACTGCGTCAATGACCCGCGCATCGAAAAGCGCAGCGTCACCGTCAAGGACATCGTGCGGCTGGTGCTTCGCTCGGCAGTGGAGACCGGCACACCCTTCGCTTTCAATCGCGACAGTGTAAATCATATGAACCCAAACGGCCACACGGGAATGATCTATTGCTCCAATCTCTGTACGGAGATCGCGCAGAACATGGCACCCATCGAGCACATCAGCACTGAGGTGCACACGGAGAACGGCGACACAATTGTGGTGACGGCCACACGCCCAGGTGAGTTTGTGGTCTGCAACCTGGCGAGTCTGTCTCTCGGTAATCTGCCGGTGGAGGACGAGGCCTATATGGAACGCACGGTGGAAACGGCCATCCGCGCACTGGATAATGTGATCGACCTCAACTTCTACCCGTTGGAATACGCGCGGCTTACCAATCAGAAGTACCGCAGCATCGGCCTGGGCGTCAGCGGCTACCACCACATGCTGGCAAAGCGCGGCATCCACTGGGAGAGCGATAAGCACCTTGCCTTCACCGACGCAGTGTTCGAGCTCATCAACTACGCCGCTGTCAAGGCGGACACAGCTCTGGCACGGGAAAAGAGTCGTTACGCGCTCTTTGAGGGCAGCGACTGGCAGACGGGCGCGTATTTTGAAAAGCGGGGTTATACCTCCGAAAAGTGGCGGGCGCTTGCGAAAACGGTGGCGGTGCAGGGAATGCGCAACGCCTATCTGCTGGCGGTCGCACCGACCTCCAGCACATCTATCCTCTCCGGCACGTCGGCGGGTATAGATCCAATTATGAAGAAATTCTTTTTAGAGGAAAAAAAGGGCAGCATGCTGCCCCGCGTTGCTCCAGAGCTTTCTATGGACACATGGTGGTACTATAAGGCAGCGCATCTAATCGACCAAAGCTGGTCGGTACGCGCCGCGGGCCTTCGCCAGAGACATATTGACCAGGCGCAGAGCATGAATCTCTATATCACAAACGACTATTCCATGCGTCAGGTGCTCAGACTGTATTTGGAGGCGTGGAGGGCCGGCGTCAAGACCATTTACTATGTCCGCAGCAAGGCCCTTGAGGTCGAGGCCTGCGAAAGCTGCTCGTCATAAGGAGGATAGCATGACGGAACTGAAGAAAAAGCCCCTCTTTAACCCGGAGGGCGACCCTGATGTGCGCCTGCGGCGCATGATCGGCGGCAATACCACAAACCTCAACGACTTCAACAATATGAAGTACGCTTGGGTCAGCGACTGGTACCGGCAGGCCATGAACAACTTTTGGATCCCTGAGGAGATCAATCTCTCGCAGGATGTGAAGGACTATCCACGCCTGCTGTCAGCCGAGCGCAGCGCCTACGATAAAATTCTGAGTTTTCTTGTCTTTTTGGATTCCATTCAGACAGCGAACCTGCCTAATATCGGCGCCTACATTACCGCCAACGAGGTCAATCTCTGCCTGTCCATTCAGGCGTTTCAGGAGTGTGTCCACTCACAGAGCTACAGCTATATGCTCGACACCATCTGTTCCCCCGTGGAGCGCAATGACATCCTCTACCAATGGAAAACGGACGAGCATCTGCTGCGCCGCAACACCTTCATTGGGGACTGCTACAACGAGTTTCAGGAGCGGAAGGACGCTCCCACGCTGCTGCGCGTGATGATGGCAAACTATATTTTGGAGGGCATCTATTTTTACAGCGGCTTTATGTTCTTCTACAATCTCTCCCGAAACGGGAAGATGCCCGGCTCGGCGCAGGAGATTCGCTACATAAACCGCGATGAGAACACGCACTTGTGGCTGTTCCGCAATATCATCACGGAGCTGCAAAAGGAGCAGCCGGAGTTATTCACCGTCGAGAGCGTACAAGCGCTGCGCAAGATGATGCGTGAGGGCGTGGAGCAGGAGATCGCATGGGGGCATTATGTAATCGGCGACGACATCCCGGGGCTGAACCGGCAGATGATCAGCGATTACATCCGCTATCTCGGCAACCTCCGCTGGACGAGCCTTGGCTATCCTGCATTGTATCCAGGCTTTGAGAGCGAACCGGAGAGCATGGAATGGGTCAGCCAGTACGCCGACGCCAACATGGTCAAGACCGATTTCTTTGAGGCACGCAGTACCGCCTACGCCAAGAGCACCGCACTGATAGACGATTTATAAGAAAACCAAAGACATCAGAATAGGAGATACTACTATGAATTACAGCGCTATGATTCAAAATCGCAGATCCGTTCGCGCATTCCGCGAAAAGGAAGTTCCGAGCGAGGCTATCGGCCAGCTCCGATCCTACTATGAAAAGACCTGCCCCCGTCTTGTCCCGGAGATTGCAACGGAGTTGATCGTCTTGGACAAGGATGCACAGCCGGCGCTGGAGAGCTCAGCGGGCTATAATCAATTTCTCATCGGAGCACCGCACTACCTGCTCCTTATGTCTGCCCCGCATTCCTATGCGGCCATCAACGCCGGCTACATGATGGAAGATCTCGTCCTCAAGCTGACTGAGTTGGACATTGACACCTGCTGGATGACCTTCACCGACAGCGACAAAATCAAAAAGGCACTGTCTCTCGCCACCCCGTTAGAGGTGGCGGCAATCGTTGCCTTTGGCTACGGGGAAAAGACCGCAAAAAAGCTGCGGCTGAATATCCTAAGTATGTCTCAGATCGATGTGCGGGCCGAACAGCAGTACTACGCGCCCAAAAAGGGCGTGCACGATTTGGTTCACATGGGGAGCTGGAGCAACAAGTCTGGGCTTGACGAGATGATGGACTTCTACGACGATATGCTCTGGCAGTCCTTCTACGCCGCTTCGCTCTCCCCCAGCTATCTCAACCGTCAGCCCTATGGCTTCCTTGTGCAGGATCACAGCATCTATTTGGTGCAGCAGGAGGATGCCTACACCGATAATTTGGATGCCGCATTGGATCTCGGTATTGTCATGCTCCACTTCTCCGCTGTCGCCTCCCAGTGGGCGGGGCAGGTACACTGGGAACTTTCACCTGCTGCGCCCGACGGCCTGCCGGAAGGACTTCGCTCCGCTGCGGTGTACCACATGTAACGACTCTGGGGGAAGCAAGGCAACGGTAAAATGCGCGACCGCCGATCCGCGGTTGAGCGTATGTTTCATTAGAAAAGAAGAACCTATCAGTCAGAGTCTGAGTAAGGAAAATAGGAGGTATTTTTTATATGGCTATCCAAACGGTAACAGATGCCATCCGCTATGTAGGGGTGGATGATAACACATTGGCACTCTTTGAAAACCAGTACCCCGTCCAGCCTATGGGAGTGAGCTACAACTCCTATGTCATTCTGGATGAGAAGATTGCCGTGATGGACAGCGTGGACGCACGGGCAACGGAAGAATGGCTTTCCAATGTGGCGCGGGTGTTGGAGGGGCGCAGCCCCGACTATCTTGTGGTCACACACATGGAGCCGGATCATTCCGGCAGCCTCATGCGGCTGGCACAAAAGTACCCGGAGATGAAGATCGTGGGAAACGCGAAAACATTTACCCTGATCAAGCAGTTCTTCGGCACAGGTGCATTGTCGGAAGACCGTATGCTGGAGGTTGGCGAAAGAGATACGCTTTCCTTGGGTTTGCACCGGCTGCGCTTTCTGCTGGCGCCGATGGTACACTGGCCGGAGGTGATGACGGCGTATGAGGAAACGGAAAAAATCCTGTTCTCGGCGGATGCCTTCGGACGCTTTGGCTCACTGGAACGGACTGCCCGTGCCCCCTGGGTGCCGCAGGCCCGACGGTATTATTACAATATTATCGGGAAATATGGCGCACAGGTGCAGGCTCTGCTGAAAAAAATCTCCGCGCTGGAGATTAAAACGATCTGCCCGCTCCATGGCCCCATGCTCACAGAAGACTTGGGGGAGTACCTGCGGCTCTATGATCTCTGGTCACAATGGAAACCGGAAGAACCGGAGGGCATCCTGATCGCTCACGCATCCATCCATGGAAATACTGCCCATGCGGCGAAGACCCTCAAGGGTAAATTAGAGAAAAAAGGCGTACAGGTCAACATCTGTGATCTCACTGTGACAGATCTTTCCTACGCTGTTGCCAGTGCGTTCTACTGCGGGAAGTTGGTTTTAGCCAGCGCCACCTATGACGGAGAACTGTTTCCGCCCATGAGGGAGTTTTTGGAACATTTACGGACAAAGGGATTCCGAAACCGCCGGGTTGGCCTTATTGAAGACGGCTCTTGGGCACCTGCTGCCGCGCGGCTGATGCGCACCAAATTGGAGGAGATGAAGGATATCCACCTTTACGAAACGGTAGTGTCTCTGCGTGGTGCATTGAACCAAACCAGCGAAGCGCAGATGGACGCTCTGGTGGCTGAGCTCTGCGCAGAATAAGCTGCAATAAACCGCAGCTATTTTCGTACAGATGATGGTCTTACTCATCTGCTTTATGTCCCAAGGGCAGAGTACCGTCATCTCAGGTTGAGGTCACGATGTGGTGTGGGGCGAGACCGGAGTCTTGAGAATACCCAAACAAAGGAAAGGAGCTGGCAGATATGGCAGCTATGAACATGAATCAGGAGCAGTTTGAGCAGGCAATCCGGGAGGAAAAGCCCGTTTTGGTGGATTTCTGGGCGCCCTGGTGCAGCTACTGCCGGAGGATCGGCCCCGCGTATGAGAAGATCGGAGAGGAATACGCGGACAGCCTCGCCGTCGGCAAGATCAACATTGACGAGGAGCCGCGGCTGGCGGGGGCCGAGGGGATCGAGGACATCCCAACTCTGGTGCTGTACCGGAACGGAAAGGCCGTGGATTCCATCACCGCGCCCGGCTCAAAGGCAGAAATCGACCGTTTCATTCAGGAAGCCTTGGCGAAATAACGGAGGGTTCAGATATGAACAACAATCATGTTTATGATATGCTCGTGGTGGGCGGCGGCCCGGGCGGCTACACCGCCGCCCTGTACGCGGCACGGGCGGGGCTGGACACCATCGTGCTGGAAAAACTGTCCGCCGGTGGGCAGATGGCCCTGACCGAGCAGATCGACAACTATCCCGGCTTTGAGGACGGGATCGACGGCTTCTCTCTGGCGGAGAAGATGCAAAAGCAGGCGGAGCGCTTCGGGGCACGCAGCGAATACGCAGAAGTCCTCCGCATGGATCTGACGGCGGTTCCCAAGCTCGTGGAGACCAGCGAGGGGATCTTCCTGGGGAAAACCGTGGTGCTGGCCACCGGTGCGGACCCCAGAACGCTGGGCGTTGCCGGAGAGACTGAGCTGTTGGGCCGGGGCGTGGCCTACTGCGCCGCCTGCGACGGGATGTTTTACAAGGGCAAAACGGTGGTCGTGGTGGGCGGCGGCAATTCCGCCGCGGCAGATGCCCTCCTTCTCAGCCGCGTGGCGAAAAAAGTGATCCTCGTCCACCGCAGAGACACCCTGCGGGCCACCAAGATCTATCACGAGTCGCTGTCACAGGCCGAAAACGTGGAATTCCGTTGGAACAGCGTCGTTTCCGCGCTGCTTTCCGGGGACAGGCTGACCGGCGTCCGCCTGCGGGACACTGTCACCGGTGAGGAAAGCGTGGTGGACTGCGACGGCGTATTTGTCAGCGTGGGCCGACAGCCCGCCACGGCGCTGGCGGTGGGTCAACTGGCGCTGGACGGCGGCGGCTATATCGTGGCCGGAGAGACCACGGAAACCAGTATTCCCGGCGTATACGCCGTGGGCGACGTGAGGACGAAGCCCCTCCGTCAGGTGGTCACCGCCGTGGCGGACGGCGCGGTGGCAGTCCACATGGCGGAGAAATATATCGCGGAAAACCGATAAGGGAGGTAGATTGAAAAAGCCATGTTTAAGGTCAGGCCGGATACGACCGCAGTGGGGATGCCGACATATCTGCAAGGCAAACTGCCAGACTGATGGTAGATAAGATAACCCATGTAAGATCGGGAGATATGTTGTCTCTCCATATCCAGTCCACACAACAGTGAGCAACTGAACACAAAACACAGCCACAGATGTACTCTGCGGCTGTGTTTTTTTGCGTAGTATAGCTGCTTCTTCCATCTGCAAAACCCCGACGCTCCGTGGCTGACGGGGTTATCCGCACTTGCCAATACGCCCAAAGAGGGCTCCTTAACGCGCAGAAGGAAAGGGACGGTCAGTCTCCGGCGTTTTGAGAAGGAAATGGCTTTTGTGAAAGTCGAGCAGGCCCTCATCCCGCATTTTTCCAAGCTCTACAGACAGCCCGCTGCGCTCCACACCGAGGTAATCCGCAAGCTGCTGCCTTGAAAACGGAATGTCGAACTCATAGACGCTGCGCCGCTGGGCCTCGGCGGAAAAATAGGACATCAGCTTTGCACGCGTCGTGCGCTGGGCCATGTGGGTGAGCTTTTCGTTGAGCCGCAGGTTCTTCTCTGCCAGTTCGTCCAGCAGGTTGCGGATGATCCGGCTGTGGTGGGAGCAGGCGGAGGGGCACACGCTCAAAACGCGCCTTATATGCAGAAACATCACCGTCACCGCGCTCTCCGCCTCTACGCTCACATTCAGTACCGCTCCCGGCGCGCAGGCGAATACCTCCGCGAAGGTCTGCCCCGGCCCGGCCTTGGAGAGGATGTTGCAGTTTCCCCAGATATCCTCCTGCACGATGAGGGTGCTGCCCGCCAGCACGAGACCCACCTCCTCCACCTGCTCCCCGGCGCGGAGCAGGCGTGAGCCTTTGGGGAAGGTGTCGATCCTCGCCCCAAGGTAGGAGAGCATGACGGCAAGCTCATCGTCGGAAACGCCGGAGAAAAGCGCCGCCGTATGAAGTACCGGAAAAAATTCTTTCATAAAAAGTTCTCTTTCGTTGAAAATTCAACTGACTTGTTGCTCTTAGTATAGTACAATGAACGCACAAAAGCAACAGGAGGATCGAACATGAAACGACGGATCATTGAAATCGATCAGGATAAACGCCCCGTATTTTGACGGCGCACGGCTCCTGATTGCCGCCGACTGCACCGCCTACGCCTACGCCGCTTTCCACGAGCGGTTCATCAAGGGACACATCACCCTGGTGGGCTGTCCTAAGCTGGACGGCGTGGGTAAGGATTCCTTCGAAGAGGCGTGAGCTTTCTGCAAGAGAGGCAAAGACTATGAGTTATGAAAACTGGAAGGACAAAATCGGCACATTTGAAGTGATGGACGTGCAGGGCAAAAAGATGGACTTCTTCCCCGCATTGAAGGCAAAGGCTGCCGCGCTGAAAAACGGCGAAGGACTGCATATCATCCAGACCTTCGAGCCTGTCCCCCTGTACCCGGTGCTGGCCCTTATGGGCTTTGAGCATCACACGGAGAAGGTGAGCGGCAGCGAATATCACATCTGGTTTTATCGAGTGAAGAAAGGAGAATAACCGCATGAGCTACGAAAACTGGAAGAATAAGGCGCAGGGGTTTCAGACCGTGGATGTGCGCCATATACAGGGCAGCTTCTTTGAAGGGCTGAAGAAAAGAGCCGAGGCGTTGGAGGTGGGCGAAGGATTACACATCATCCAGACCTTTGAGCCGCATCCACTGTACGCTGTCATGGAGGGCTTGGGCTACGAGCACCACACCGAGCGGCGGAGTGAGGCGGAGTTCCATGTCTGGTTCTGCCGTGTGGAGAAGAAGGAAGGCGACAGCTCCGCTCCCTTCAAGCCGCTGGCTCTTTTGAACTATCCCATGATCGATGAAAAGCTGGGGCAGATCGCCGTGGATTTTTGGGAGACCACATGGCAGAGCGAGAAGCGCGTACTGCCCTACGAAACGCGGCTGCTGCTGTCCCTGACCAACGCTGTCGGTGCGGGCCGGATGAGGCAGGCGGCGCGGGAGCTGGTAAAGGCATATATCCACGGTGTGGAGAGTGCCGCGTTGGACGACGTGTTCGAGCTGCTGGCATGGAATCAGGGCATCGGCTTTTTCAGCAGCGAGATCGGCCCCTCGGCGCTGTTCCAGGCGTACAAGCTCATTAAAAACGGTGAGAAACAGGGCAAGTCCCGGGAGGATATCTGCAGTGCGCTGCGCGAGAAATTCGGGGAGAAGAACCCAGAGATGCAGGTCTTGAACAGATGATAAGGAGTTGTTTTGTATTATGACCATTCAAACGGTAACAGATGCCATCCGCTATGTAGGGGTGGATGATAACACATTAGCACTCTTTGAAAACCAGTACCCCGTCCAGCCTATGGGAGTGAGCTACAACTCCTATGTCATTCTGGATGAGAAGATTGCCGTGATGGACAGCGTGGACGCACGGGCAACGGAAGAATGGCTTTCCAATGTGGCGCGGGTGTTGGAGGGGCGCAGCCCCGACTATCTTGTGGTCACACACATGGAGCCGGATCATTCCGGCAGCCTCATGCGGCTGGCACAAAAGTACCCGGAGATGAAGATCGTGGGAAACGCGAAAACATTTACCCTGATCAAGCAGTTCTTCGGCACAGGTGCATTGTCGGAAGACCGTATGCTGGAGGTTGGCGAAAGAGATACGCTTTCCTTGGGTTTGCACCGGCTGCGCTTTCTGCTGGCGCCGATGGTACACTGGCCGGAGGTGATGACGGCGTATGAGGAAACGGAAAAAATCCTGTTCTCGGCGGATGCCTTCGGACGCTTTGGCTCACTGGAACGGACTGCCCGTGCCCCCTGGGTGCCGCAGGCCCGACGGTATTATTACAATATTATCGGGAAATATGGCGCACAGGTGCAGGCTCTGCTGAAAAAAATCTCCGCGCTGGAGATTAAAACGATCTGCCCGCTCCATGGCCCCATGCTCACAGAAGACTTGGGGGAGTACCTGCGGCTCTATGATCTCTGGTCACAATGGAAACCGGAAGAACCGGAGGGCATCCTGATCGCTCACGCATCCATCCATGGAAATACTGCCCATGCGGCGAAGACCCTCAAGGGTAAATTAGAGAAAAAAGGCGTACAGGTCAACATCTGTGATCTCACTGTGACAGATCTTTCCTACGCTGTTGCCAGTGCGTTCTACTGCGGGAAGTTGGTTTTAGCCAGCGCCACCTATGACGGAGAACTGTTTCCGCCCATGAGGGAGTTTTTGGAACATTTACGGACAAAGGGATTCCGAAACCGCCGGGTTGGCCTTATTGAAGACGGCTCTTGGGCACCTGCTGCCGCGCGGCTGATGCGCACCAAATTGGAGGAGATGAAGGATATCCACCTTTACGAAACGGTAGTGTCTCTGCGTGGTGCATTGAACCAAACCAGCGAAGCGCAGATGGACGCTCTGGTGGCTGAGCTCTGCGCGGAGTAGGCGGCGAGTCTGGCTTCGTCCGGCCGCCCGATGCCTCAAAAGCAAAACATCGTCGCTGATTTATTTAGACAACAATATGGCGTTGAGTGATGCCGAAGCTTTGAAAATGGATCGAAGCGCAGCCGCAGAGAATATCTGCGGCTGCGCTTTTTGCATTTTGACCATGGTGCAAACGGATGGCTTTGACCGTTACCCTCGGTTTCTAAAGAGACACGAAAGAGACACGAAGTGTGCTACATGGAAGCGTATCATAGATCTGCTCCATAGCCACGCCCTCACTGCGCCAGCGTTTCCCGGATAGCCGCCGTCCAAGCCCTCCCGGGTCTCCACTATTCCCGCCTTTTTCAGCACCGCCTGCACCCGGCGGACGCGGGTGGGATTGGTGCAGATGTTCTCCGCCAGCGCTTCGCTGCTGAGGGAGCGTCCACTGTGGCTCAGGCAGACCAGCGCATGGACGGCCAGATTAAAAGAACTGTCCACAATCATCCCTCCTTCACAAGCTCGTAGGGCCAGTCGATGACACCGCCGAGACGGTATGCGCTTTGTCCAAACTAGATGTCTACCAGAAGATCACGGTAGACCTGAAGATGGATGAGTTGGACATGACTGCTGCGGAGAACAAGGCTACCTATGAAGAGATCCGGGAGTACGTCAAGGAGCACACCGGTCTGAACGTGAGCAACCTCTATATTGCACAGGTCAAGCGCAAGTGCGGCATCAAGGAGCGGCAGAACTACAACAAGCCTAAGGCTGAGAACCCCAAGC
>OWJG01000721.1_pt1 | contig 22594 bp, 17 predicted proteins | sample 1732781 | NCBI WGS metagenome assembly OWJG01 (sample SAMN05065753, study PRJEB22554) | human gut metagenome | biome: ENVO:2100002; feature: ENVO:00000062; material: ENVO:00002003 | host: Homo sapiens | place: USA | reverse complement strand
ACTTCTAGCTTCGTCGGCAGCGTCAGATGTGTATAAGAGACAGCTATATATTGTTTCCGGCAAATCAGTGCCCTATGCCTGAGCCGGCTTTGTATTATTGTAATTATAATTATGAGGAGTTTAAAGCATGCAACCCAAAAAATTTACAGGAAAATTAATAGCCATAGATATGTACAACTGCGGCGTAAATGAAGTGAATGATACCGAAAAGGCAAAGACTCTGCTGCAGGAAGGCTGTGATGAATACCAAATGAATAGTCGCGAGCTGCTTGTTTGTCAGGAGGAAGGCCAAAGCGAATATTCCATCTCCGCACTCTGCAAGCAAGGCCATGTAACTCTGCATGTATATCCTAAGCTCGGTTTCATTGCTGCAGATATTTTCAGCTGCTATGACGATGCCGACCCTGCGGGCATGGCACGCTATCTGCGCAGCGCCTTTGACTGCGACAAAGCCAAGATTACCCTGCTGGACCGCGGCGATTTCGGCAGCAAATACGATATGAAGCCCAACCACCGCTCCAATATCAAATTTATCCGCCGCACTCAGAACGTTACCAAAAACGTCGGCGCTCAACTGAAAAAAATGATGCTCAAGCCCCGTGGCATCTAAACGGGACTATAAGATAAACTTTTCCAGGGGTTGTATGAACAGCCCCTGTTTTTTCTTAAATCAAAGGAGATTTTACACATGAAATATTTAATGTGGGATGTAGACGGCACACTGATTCTTTCCGGTGGTGCCGGCAAGGATGCCATGATTAAGGTTATTAAGGACTATTATTTCCTCGATGCCTTCGATTTCAACAAATCCCTGGCAGGACGCACTGACTCTGACATTATCAAAAGTGTTGTTACCCGTCTGCGCGGACGCTGCAACAGTGCGGAAGCAGCAGGCCTGCTTATCCGCTACCATATGGAGTTGCCCAAACAGCTGCCGCTGCACAAGGGCCGCGTCTTGAAAAACGTGGAGAAAACGCTGCAATACTTCTGCCAGCCGGATAGCCGTTACTGCAACTGCCTGCTCACCGGCAACACCAGCACCGGCGCCCATCTCAAGCTGCAGCATTTCGGTCTGGATCAATATTTTAACCATGAACACAGCGTCTTCGGTGAAATCAGCGAAAACCGCGAAATGCTGGCTAAGGTTGCCTTCCACCGTCTGTATATGCAAAACGAGCAGGCCAAGCCCAACGAGCTTATTTTTATCGGCGATACACCTAACGACGTGCGCTGTGCCAATGCCATCGGCGCACCCTGCCTGATTATTTTGGAAGGCTCCGGCTATAAGCCTGAGGATTTTGCCGAGGTTAAGCCTTGGAAGATTATCGACTGTCTGCCGGACGATCCCAAACAGCTGGAGCTTCTGCTGGACGAAGCAGAAAGCTATAAAGGAGGCCAAAATGCGTAATAATATTTTCAAGACTTTGCTTACGCTTCTGGCTATCGGCATCAGCAGCACAGCTTTTGCCTACAGCAACAGTGATTTGCATGCGGTACTGAACGGAGCAAGCTGCCCCGGTGGTGACCTTTCCGGTGCTGATTTATCCGGTATGGATTTATCCGGACGTGATTTTACCAACACCGATTTTACGGAAGCACGTCTTGATGCTACCAAGCTGGACAAAGCCAAGCTGCAGGATGCCTGCTTCCAGAACTCCCTGTTGCCCAACGCCAGTCTGCGCGGTGCCAATCTGGCATATGCCAACTTCCGCTATGCCAATGCCTCCGGCAGCGATTTTACCAACGCCAGCCTGCAGGGAGCATATCTCAACCGTTGCCAGCTGCGTGGCGCACATCTGCTGAACGCTAATCTGCAGCAGGTCAAAGCGCAGGAGGCTTCTATGGACGGCATTCAGGCTGATTATGCGGACTTCAGCTTCGCCAACCTGCCCTACAGCTGGCTGCGCCGTGCCAGCCTGAAAAATGCAATTTTTCATGGCGCTAACCTGTACAGTGCCCATCTGGAGCGCAGCGACCTGACGGAAGCAGACCTGCGCAGCAGCAAGCTGGGCCACAGCAATTTGAACAACAGCAAGCTGGATAAGGCATTGCTGGATAAAGCATTTTTAGAATACGCTGACCTGTGCGGTGCGGACATGAACTATACTCAGTTCGGCACAGCATTTATGGATAATGCAAAATTAGATAAATAAATATAACCCACTCAGCAAAAAAGCTCCGGCAACTGCCGGAGCTTTTTTTGTGCAACCAGTCAGGAATAATCCTGTTTATTAATCGTCAGTCCTGAGGATAAAACCCAGAAGGAGCATAACTGAGATTAATCATAATATTTTTCACTTGTGTATAGTGGTTCAAAATCATCTTGTGAGTTTCACGGCCGATACCGGAGGTTTTGTAACCGCCGAAGGGAGAATGCTCAGGAATCTGATTGTAGGTGTTCACCCACATACGGCCGGTTTCCACGTTGCGTGCCACACGGATAGCCTTGTTGATATCCTTAGTCCAGACAGCACCGCCAAGACCGTATTCACTGTCATTAGCCATAGCCACAACCTCGTCCTCATCGTGGAATTTGATAACTACGGCAACAGGTCCGAAGATTTCCTCCTGTGCCACACGCATATCATTGGTTACGCCGGTAATCAAAGTAGGTTTCATGAAGGCACCCTTAGCCAGCTCGCCCTCTGTAAAGCGTTCACCGCCGCAGGCAATAGTAGCGCCCTCCTGCTTGGCAATTTCCACATAGCTCAGGATTTTCTTAATCTGGGTTTCGTTAATTTGGGAACCCATCTGAGTATCATCATTCCAGGGCAGGCCCACCTTAACCTTGTTGAAGGCTTTTACTAAGGCCGGTACGAATTTATCATAAATGGTATCCTGCACGAAGATACGGCTGCCTGCACAGCATACCTGACCTTGGTTAAAGAGAATACCCAGTTGAGCGCCGTCGATGGCCTGATCAAAATCGCAGTCATCAAAATAAATGTTGGCACTCTTACCACCCAGCTCCAATGTTGCCGGGATAATGCGTTCTGCCGCAGCCAGGCCTACGTTGCGGCCAACCTCGGTGCTGCCGGTGAAGGCCAGCTTGGCAAAATTCTTATGCTCCAGCATATATTGACCGGTTTTGCTGCCTGCACCGGTAATAACATTGAACACGCCTGCAGGCAGTACGCCGTCAATCAGACGGGCAAATTCCAGAATGGAAAGGCTTGCTTCCTTAGAAGGCTTCAGTACGGTGCAATCGCCTGCTGCCAGCACCGGCGCCAGCTTCCACGCTGCCATCAGGAACGGGAAGTTCCAAGGGATAATCTGACCGACTACGCCGATAGGCTCACGCAGAATAATGGAAAGGAACTGCTCGTTAAGTACGGATGCCTGACCTTCCTCCGCTAAGATGCAGCCGGCAAAATAACGGAAATGCTCTGCTGCCATCGGAATATCCACGTTCATAGTTTCACGAATCGGCTTGCCGTTATCCATGCTTTCTACCATTGCCAGATGTTCTTTGTTAGCATCAATAATATCGGCAATTTTATTCAGTAGAGCAGCACGCTGTGCCGGGGTAGTCTTTTTCCAGGTTTTAAACGCTTCCCAAGCTGCTGCGGAGGCTGCCTCTACATCCTCGCGGCTGCCTTGGGCGCAAACTGCCAGATGGCTGCCATCTGCAGGGCTTTCTGCATTATAGGTTGCGCCGTCGGATGCGTTGCGCCACTGTCCGTTAATGTATAAACCATATTGTACTTGTAATTTTACTTTTTCCATAATAATGATAAACCTCCTCATTGGCTCTTGCCCTTCACGCCGTTGTGACGGGACTTGTTTTTGCGATGTCACTATTGTATAATCAAAATGGTTCTATTAAAAGAATCAAAAAGCAAAAACATTTTAGAACCAAGGAGAAATATCACTCATGTTAACATATGATTTGGATAAACGCGGCAGCACACCGCTCTATGATTACTTATACCAATGCATCCGTCAGGACATCATCAGCGGCAGGCTGCAGGCAGGCGAACGCTTGCCCTCCAAGCGCACGCTGGCACAGCACCTTAGCGTAGGCATCATCACCGTTGCCAACGCCTACGCCCAGCTGGCGGTAGAAGGCTACATCACCTCGCGCGAAAAGAAGGGCTACTTCGTAGAAGACGTCAGCAGCTACCGCATGCGCCGTAAGACTGCTGCAGTGATGCTGCCGGAGGCAGCGGAGCGCGAATACTTTGCCGACTTCAAGGCCAATCGCATCAGCCTGCAAAACTTTCCGCTGGCGACCTGGACACGCCTGATGCGCGAAACGCTGTCCGTACACAACGAGGAGCTGCTCAAAACAGTTCCCTACAAGGGCGTCTACGAGCTGCGCAAGGCTATTGCCGCCTACTTGGCCCACAACCGTGCTATTCAGGTTGATCCTTCGCAAATCATCATCGGTGCCGGTACGGAATATCTTTACGGCCGCCTGCTGCAGATGTTCGGCCATGCCTGCACCTTTGCCATTGAAGAACCGGGCTATAAAAAATTTGCCTCCATCTCCGCCAGCTTCGGGAATCCCTGGAAGTACATCCCCATTGATGACAACGGCCTGATGATTGACAAGCTGGAGGAAAGCGGTGCCGATGTAGTGCACCTTTCCCCCGCCAACCACTTCCCTACCGGCATTGTCATGCCCGTAACGCGCAGACTGGAGCTGTTCGAATGGGTTAACCGCATCCGCAAGCGCTATATCATTGAAGATGATTACGACAGCGAATTCCGTTACACCGGTCGCTTTATCCTGCCGCTGTACGCGCAGGATACGCAAAGCCGTGTCATCTATATGAACACCTTCTCCAAAAGCCTTGTGCCCTCGCTGCGCATCAGCTACATGGTGCTGCCGCCGCGTCTTTTGGAGCGCTACGAGCAGACCATGAGCTTTTACAGCTGCACCGTATCCAGCTTTGAGCAGTACACGTTGGCTCGCTTTATTTCCGAAGGCTATTTCGAACGCCACATCAACAAAATGAAAAACTACTACCGCGAGCAACGCCACAAAATTCTGGCAGCCATCCACGCCTCACCGCTGGCCGCTGTTTCGCAAATTACCGAACGCAACGCCGGCACGCATTTTGTTCTGCATATCAACACCAGACTGACGGAAGCAGAAGTGCGCAAGGCAGCACTGGCAGCAGATATGTGCCTTTCCTTCTATTCCGATTACAGCCATAATACCGAAGAAAATAAAGGCTGCACGCTCGTTATCAATTACGCTGCCATCGAGGCAGATAAAATTGCCGCGGTAATAGAACGATTAAGCAGCCTGTTCCCCGAATGCAACCAGATAAGATGAATAATTACAGACCAGATGCAAGATAACAAAAAACATGCACCGCTTCTTACAGCAATGCATGCTTTTTACTTTAAAAATTACAGCTCGATTTTCTGTACGTTGGCAATAGCCTCTTTAGCTTCGGCAATAATACGCTCCATAACATCCTTGCAGGGCAGGATATCATTCAGCACGTTCAGGCTCTGACCGCACATAACAGTGCCGTTGGTAACGTCGCCTTCTACCAGACCTCTGCGGTTGGTGCCTGTACCCATCGCCATCAGCTCCTCTTTGGGAGCACCGGCAATTTCACGCGCGGTATAAGCATCGGTAAAGGCGTTGGAAAGGCAGCGTACACCAAGATTACGGCTATAGCCGGTTGCTACGCTGTCAGTATCGGTTGCTTTGACAATGGCTTCCTTAGCAGCAGGATTTGCCGGGCATTCCTCAGTCAGCAGGAAACGGCTGCCCATCTGCACACCTGCAGCGCCCATCAGCAAAGCTGCAGCCAGCGCACGACCGTCGCTGATACCGCCGGCAACAAGCACCGGAACAGATTTAATCTGCGGCAGTACGTTTTCCATCAGTGCCATAGTAGTCTGCTTGCCGATGTGACCACCGGCCTCCATACCTTCAATAACCATAGCGTCAGCGCCTGCAGCTTCAATGCGCTTTGCAAGCTTAACATTAGGTACTACCGGAATAACCTTGATGCCTGCAGCATGAAAAACAGGAATATGCGGTACAGGATTGCCTGCCCCCAAGGTAACAAAGGCTACCTTTTCCTCGCACAGCATAGCAATGATTTCCGCAATATTAGGAGCCATCAGCATAACGTTAACGCCGAAGGGCTTGTCGGTCAGAGATTTTGCCTTGCGCACCTCGTCACGTGTCCATTCCACAGTGCGGCCGCCGCTGCCGATGATACCGGCACCACCGGCGTTGGAAACTGCTGCAGCCAGCACAGCGTCACTCGTCCACGCCATACCACCTTGGATAACAGGATATTTTATACCTAAGAGCTCAGTTAATTTAGTTTTCATGATAATCACCTCGCAACATTTTTACACGCCTATTATATACTATTCTCCACGCAGTAATCGTGAATTATTTTTAAACTTTACCAAGTTTGTAAAGAATGTAACTAAGATGCAGTTTTAAGGTGCAAACTTACACTTAATTGTAGTTTTTTGTCCATAAAATTTGACATCAGGCTATAAAAATTGTAAAATTTTATGAGTATCCCGAAAGGCTTCGGGACTGTTGTTTTTTTATTTAAAACCACATAGGCTGCTCAGAAAGTACCGGAGACGAAGAAGGTTGACGATGGCGTACATTCTGTACGTCGAGGAAACCTGATGAAGTATACGGTGCTTTATCAGCAGCCCGTACGGTAGTAGTTATTACTTAAGGGAAAGAGGTCAAAGAAACATGCGCAGTACACAAGTAAAAAAAGGTTCAACCCGCGCAGCCCATCGCTCTCTGTTCTATGCAATGGGTTATACTGAAGAAGAATTAAAGAAACCGTTAATCGGCATCTGCTGTGCCGCTAACGAAATCATTCCGGGGCATATGCATCTGGATACCATCGCTAAGGCAGCCAAATACGGCGTGCTGGAAGCAGGCGGTACTCCGATTGAGTTCCCGGCTATCGGCATCTGCGATGGCATCGCCATGGGCCATGACGGTATGAAATATCCGCTGGCAAGCCGTGAGCTGGTTGCGGACAGCATCGAAGCTGTTGCTAACGGCCATGCGTTTGACGGCTTAATCCTGATTCCGAACTGTGATAAAATTGTTCCTGGTATGCTGATGGCAGCAGCTCGTCTGAACATCCCGACCGTTGTTGTCAGCGGCGGTCCGATGCTGCCCGGTCGTTATCAGGGCAGAGATATCAGCGTATCTACTGTATTTGAAGCAGCCGGCCGTTTTGAGTCCGGTCAGATTGATAAAGCAGAGCTCAGAGAAATCGAGCATTGTGCTTGCCCCGGCTGCGGCAGCTGCTCCGGTCTGTTCACTGCAAATACTATGAACTGCCTGACTGAGGTTCTTGGCATGGGCCTGCCCGGCAACGGCACTATACCCGCTGCTTACAACGGCAAGCGTATTGCTTTGGCTAAGCACGCAGGCATGGCTGTTATGCGTCTGCTGGAGGAAAATGTTCTGCCTCGCGACATTATGACGCTCAACGCTTTCAAGAACGCTATTACTGTTGACATGGCCATCGGCGGCAGCTCCAACACCGCGCTGCATCTGCCGGCAATCGCTCACGAAGCAGGCATCGACCTGCCGCTGGAGCTGTTCGATAAAATCTCCAAGAAAACTCCGTACCTCACTAAGATGAGCCCGGGCGGCAGCCACCACATCGTTGATTTGAACGAAGCCGGCGGCATTCCTGCTGTAATGCACGAGCTTGACCGTCTGAAACTGATTAAAAAATCCTGCCAGACTGTCAGCGGCAAAACTGTCGGTCAGATTATCAAAAATGCGGAAATCCTGCGTCCTGAGGTTATTCACAGCGTAGAAAATCCGTACAACAAAACCGGCGGTATCGCTGTTCTGAAGGGCAATATCGCTCCGGAATGCAGCGTTGTCAAGGAAAGTGCGGTTGATCCTTCCATGAAGGTATTCAGCGGTCCGGCTAAGGTTTATAATTCCGAGGATGAAGCTATTGCTGCAATTTGCGCACAAAAGGTTGTTTCCGGTGACGTTGTAGTTATCCGCTACGAAGGCCCGAAGGGCGGCCCCGGTATGCGTGAGATGCTGAATCCGACCTCCGTACTGGCAGGCATGGGCCACGACAAAGACGTTGCTCTGCTTACCGACGGACGTTTCAGCGGTGCTACCCGCGGTGCCTGCATCGGACACATTTCTCCGGAAGCACGCGAGGGCGGTAATATCGCATTGATTGAAAACGGCGATATCATTGAAATTGATATTCCGAACCGTACCCTGAACGTTAAGCTGAGCGACGAAGAGCTGGCTAAACGCCGCAAGAACTGGGTTTGCCCGCCGCCGAAGGTTAAGAGCGGTTACCTGGCACGCTATGCTGCTTTGGTTACCTCTGCTGCTACCGGCGCTGTGCTGAAGGTTCCCGGTCAGGACTAAAAGAATTATATAAGCTGAAAAAGCAACTCCCCATCTTTCTTACCGCAAGGTAAGACGGATGGGGAGTTTTTGCATAAGAAAAACCGTTGCGCCAAATAGCACAACGGTTGATTATTAATACTCAATTTTGCTCCAGCAGATAGATATCGCTAATTTCCTTTACTGTACGCACATTATTCGGCAACGGACCTGCCTTCTGCACGCGACGATATTCCAAACCGCGCACCAGCAGATATTTTTTGCTGCCGTCACGCAAAGCATCTGTCAAAGCACCTGTCTGCGGAATCATTTCGATACCAGGCTTGCCTGCATAATACATAAAGCCGGGGCGCAGGAACTTGTCAACATAAACAGGCGTCTGCTGCTCACATTGCTCCTTATACACGCTGCTCATAGTTTTTACACTGAAGCGGTCGGCAATCACCGGCAGAACAAAGGCAAAGGCCACGCACATCGTCACCGCGCCAATCATCACATGTAGCCAGGAGGCCAGCTCGATATCGCGATAATACAGCAGCGCAAAAACTGCCGCCGCACCCAAAAGCAGTGTCAGCACACCCAGCATCACCAGGCTGAAATCAGCCTCCGGCAGATACTGCGCACCGACAATCCAGCCAATGCCGAGCAGGACAAACATAATACCGCTGCCTGCCGCCCAACCGTAAAAGGTTGTATTATGGCGCAGTCTGCTTTGCATTCTCGCTATATTCCAGCCGATTATTACCGCCATAGCAGGGAACAACGGCAGAATATAGGATACGAGCTTCGTTTTGCAGATCGTAAAGAACAGCAGCACGAAAATCCACCAAACGTGGAAGAACAGCAGCTTGCGCATATCATCTATACGGCTTTCGCTGACGGATGCCTTAGCAGCCTGCCACAGCATACCGGTCCAGGGGAACAAGCCTAAGATTATTACAGGGAAATAATACCAGAAGGTAACGCGGTTGGCATGCTCAGCCGTCGTAAAGCGCGTTATATTGTGAAAGCCCAGGAAGGTATTGATAAATTCCATGCCATGCACGGTATACATAGCGTAATACCAAGGCGAAGCAATGAGAAAATACAACAGCAAGCCACGGATAACATGCATGCGCAAAATCTCACGCAGCTGGCCCATCGCCACCAGATACAGAAAAATTATCGCACCCGGAAAAACTATACCGATAGGACCTTTGGTAACAGTAGCCAGCGCCATGCACACATACATCAACCAATAACGCTTATGAATAAAGCTCAGCAGTGCTCCTGTCATAAAAAAGAGCAGCGTTGTATCTGTCACCGCCGCCTTGCCCATATAGAAAAATTCTACACAGCTTGTAAGAATCATCGCAGACCAAAAGCCTGCACGTTCATTAAACAGCCTTGTGATACCTACATACATCATCACAGAGGTACCGCAGGCCATCAATGCCGCAGGAAAGCGGGCTGCAAATTCGCTGTCACCGAAAAGAAACTGAGCAACAGCAACCAGCCAATAATACATAGGCGGCTTATCATACCAGAAATTGCCAAAAATTCTCGGTGACAAAAAATCACCGGCAGCCAGCATCTCTCTTGCTGTTTCCGCATATACGGGTTCATCCGGATCCAGCAGCGGAATGCTGCCGATACCGAACATAATCATAAATAACGCAGTGCCTGCTACGATAAGCAGGCTGTTTTTTTCAATCTGATTCATCAGTTTCCATCCCTCAAAATAATTTCAAAATTCATATGCCAACTACTCATTTTTCTTACCCTCGGTAGTTTTACTTTTGAGCGATGCCATATTCAGCACATCGCTGCCAAAAGCTCTGATTGTTACTACCGCGCCCAGCATAAAGGGCAGATATTCCGCCGTAAAGCGCCAGAGAACTGCCATAATACCTTCAACACCGTTAGGCAGAATATTGGAAAACAGCACCAAGAAGCCTGCTTCCGCTACACCGCTGCCACCTGGTGTCGGCGAAAAATACAGTATCAAATTCAGCAGCACCATGCGTCCCATTACCTGCTGCAAATCAAAATCAATATTCAGACCGGTGAAATACGCAGGCACAGTTGCATAAATAAAGAGCAGGCTCACGCCGGATTCAATAAACGCACGGAAAACCATTTTCGGATGCTTGCCCATAACTACAACAGCATTCTTAAATTCGTTGTACCAGATAAAGCAATTACGCTGCGTAGTAAACGAAAGCTTGCGGGTAAACCACATAATCGCCCGCTCCGGATAACGTGTTTGCAGCAAGGAAATTACGATTATCGGCAGTGATATAAACAGCACCGAAAGAATCGTCAGCACCGACGCAGGCATCCATTTTACTATATCCTCATCGCTGTGCAGCACCACAGGCACCAGCAGTATAAGAAAGATAATGGACATGACCGTGCGCACCAAAATTACTACCGTAGATTTGGCGACAGGCACCCCGGCCTTACGCATAAACATAACCTGAGCGATAGCGCCGCCGCTGGCACCCGGCGTTACCAACGCCAAAAAGTAGTTGCTCAGAACTACATTCACTATCTGATGAAAGGTCAGCTTCTCGTCCGTCACCGAAGCCAGGGTTATCAGACGCAGGCCGTCAAAGATCAAGCCTATCGCAAGGCATGACAAAGCCAGCAGAATACAACGAGGCTCAAACATCGTCAGGTATTCCAAGGTCCGTATATCAAATGTAAAATAAATAACCGCCGCCGAAATCAACAGCACAAAGCCAAAAAGCAGACCTAGGCGGAACAATAATTTTTTATTCATCTAGCAGACTCCAAATGAGCTTATTTTTTAGTACAAGAGCTTTAGCAGGCCGTAAAATTAACAGGCTGAATATGCTCCTGCTCCAGCAGCTTTTTATTGCCGCTGTCAAGGTACGCCTGCATTTCCTCCTGCCAATGATATTGCCAGGGAAATATTTTGCCCAAGGCAGCAGAATCAAGACCAGGATGTGTCATCAGCTCGCTTACACCATCCGGAAGCTGATGCAGGATATTGCCTACCAGCTCCGCATTCAGATGACCGCCCGCCAGCATGCCGAAGAAATGCTGCGGATGCTTTAGCCCAAGGCTGTCGGCGCGTTGCGCCGCCAGCTGAGCACAAAAGCTGAGCCCGCTGCGTCCGATCATTCTGCCGATACCTGTATGAAAGCCTCCGGTAAAGGTATAGGCCTCCTTAGGTATACGTACCCTTATAATATTATACTCATTACAGAGCTTTAATACAAGTGCATTAATTCCCGGAAGCACATGGGTATGCTGATGACTGTCGATATGCGTAATGTTTATTTTGGACTCCAGCGCCCTTTCGATTTGCGCGCGCAGCTCCGCTTCCAGCTCGCTGCGCTTAATGCTGCCGCTGTAAAAGCGTTTGGCAAAGGCAACGTAATCAGGCAAAAACAGTCCCTGCTCATCCAAAAGGCTGCTGACCTTGCCTGCAGGCAGCACCGGCGCCACGCTGCCGACAAGAGTCAGATGCACGCCTATACCGAGCTGAGGATTTTCCTGCGCCAGCTTCACAGCCTCCTGCCAGCAGGGAGCACTGGGCATCAGTGAGGTGCTGGTAATAAAGCCCTCCTTATAGCCCTTGATAATGCCTGCGTTAATCAAAGGATGCAGACCGAAATCATCTGCATTAACAATTAGTTTTTTCATAATCTCTACACTCTTTTGTAATTGGCAAAGTGCAGCTTTACATATTCACGCAAAGCATCCCTGCCGTATTTTTCTGCTAAGCGGCGGGCGCAGGCAGTTGCCTGCTCGCCGCCGCCCTTCGGCAGCTCACCTACGCCGGCCTGCTGCGCCAGCTCGTCCATCGTCCGCAAAAAGCGGGCACGGGCCAACACCGAGGCAGCGGCAACCGCCAAATTGCTTTCTGCCTTAGGCTGCTGGCGCACACTGCAGCCGGGGAAACGCTGCCGCAAAGCCTTTAAGTTTACCGTAGACTGAGTGAACTGGTCAATCAATGCGCTGTGACAATCCTTTTGCCTCTCCAGCACCTGACTGAGCGCCGCCACATGTCCGTAGCCTAAAAGCTGGTTGAGCTTGCCGCCATCTGCAACTACCTGCTCATAGCGCAGATTATAAAGCTTCGGCTTCAGCTCCAGCACACTGTAATCAACAACCGTAGCCTTGATAACATCCTCCAACTCAAGGATTTTTTTATCAGTCAGCAGCTTGCAGTCCTTAACGCCTGCAGCCTGTAGCTTCGCTGCCGTTGTGTTGTCCACTACTGTGGCAGCCACAACCAGGCTGCCGAAGAAATCACCCTTACCGGATTCATCACTGCCTGCCCACAAACCATTGCTTACTGTTGCTCCAGCGGCTGCAGGCTGCAGCCCCTCAGACGCATTCTGCACTCCTTCAAGCAGCAGCAGTAATCTTTGCTTTAAGGCACTGTCGCCGTTATAAACATGCGTCAGTCCCTTTTTGCCGTTATATATATTTACGGATGCCTTGGCCTCACAAAACTGCACTGCAATCTGCTGGCCATAATTAATCGGCTTATCCTTAACAATACTGAAACCATCCTGACGGATTTTTTCTGCAGCCTCTGCCAGATAATCGGCAAAGGCCTTAGGTGTCAACTGTTTCACGCCTATTCTCCTCTTTGCACATAGTTTTTCGCCTTCCACTCCTCAAAGAGCAGATAAATCAACGGGACAACCACCAGCGTCAGCAAGGTGGAGGTTGTTAAACCGCCTATCAGCACCACGCCCATAGACTGGCGCAGCTCAGCACCCTCGCCGATACCGAGAGCAATCGGCAGCATACCGAGTATCGTAGACAATGTTGTCATCAGAATAGGACGCAGACGCAGTGAGCAGGCCAGAAGCACTGCTTCGCGGATAGACATGCCCTTTTCACGCTCCTGGTTGGCATAGTCAATCAGCAAAATAGCATTTTTGGTAACAAGACCCAAAAGCATAGTAAAGCCAATCATGCTCATCATATTCGCCGTCTGTCCTGCAACAAGCAGGCCCAAAATAGCGCCGATAATCGCAAATGGCAGTGATACCATGATAATCAGCGGCTGCGAAAAGCTTTCGAACTGCGCCGCCAGCACCATATATACCACAACTATGGCCAAAATAACTGCCTTGTAAACCTCTTTAAAGGAGCGCGCCATGTTATCGGCCTGACCAATCATCTTATAGTTATATCCCGGTGGCAAATTCAGCTCGGGAATATATTCGTTGCGCACCTTGCTGATTAAATCACCGGGCGAGATACCGACTGTGTTGGCATACACAACTATCTGACGCTGCTTATCCTCACGCTCAATGCGTGTAGGACCGCTGCCGTAGCGCACATCTGCAATATCACCCAAGCGGATAAACTGACCTGCGGAGGAAGAAATGCGCAGGTTCATAACATCATTGATATTAGTGCGCTGACTTTGCTCCAGCTGCAGGATAATATCATAGTCATTGTCACCGATGGTATAGCTGTTACTGGTGCTTTTTCCCATAATAGCCATTTCGATAACCTTACCGACCTCCGTTGCATCAAGACCGAATTCACTGGCCTTGGCGTGGTCCAGCTTAACTACGATTTCCGGTTGCTCTTCCGAATCGGATATATCAACGTCGGTCGCACCCTCAGTCTGACGTATCATATCTGCCAACTGCTGAGCGTAATTTTTCAGCTCCTTGATATTGCTGCCGCGCAGACCAATCTGCACCGGACGGCTGTCGCCACGGCCGCCGCCCTGGTTGGATACAACGGTAACCTTCAGGCCTTCAACATTTTGGAAGCGTCCGCGCAAATCATCCATTATCTGCTGCATACTGCGTTCACGCTCATTGCTTGGCTTCAGGCGGATATCCAGCGAGCCCTGGTTAACAGGATTACGGCCGTTGCCGATATTAAGCGCCACGATTTTGACCTCCGGCAACTGCGAAATCTCCTGCTGCAACGGCTTAGCCAGGTCTACAGTTTTCTGCAGACTGGTGCCGATGGGCGCTTTAACATTGACGCTGAATTCACCCGAATCATATGTAGGTTGGAATTCCGTACCCACAAATGGAAGCAGCAGCAAATTCAGCAACAGCGAAATGATACCTACGGCAACAACCTTCTTAGGTCTTTCCAAAGCCCAGGCCATTAAGCTGTCATACATTTCACGCACGGACTGAAAGCCTGCTTCGAATTTATCAAGAGCCCTCTGCACAAAATACGTGCGCTCCTTGCTGCTATGTTCCTCGGTTTCTGCCTTAATCCAATACGCCGAAACCATTGGCGTAAGCGAAAAAGCTACAATAGTCGAGAACGCTACCGCAAAGGCAACCGTCAGACCGAACTGCTTGAAGAACTGGCCAATGGTTTCACCCATATTACCGATAGGCACAAATACAGCCATTAAGCTCAGGGACGTCGCCAAAATTGCCAGCGTCAGCTCCTCTGTCGCTTCCCTGGCTGCCACAAACGGCGTCTGCCCAATCTCGATATGGCGGAAAATATTTTCAATTACTACAATCGCATCGTCAATCAAAATGCCGACTGCCAGGCTCAAAGCCATCAGTGACATATTATTCAGCGTAAAGCCCATAACCTTCATCATGAAGAATGTGGCGATAATAGACGTAGGAATACACAGACCGCCGATAATTGTCGCACGGAAATTACGCAGGAACAGATACGTTATCAAAAGCGCCAGAAAACCGCCGAAAAGAATCGCATTCCAGACATCCGCAATATTATCGCGAATATAATTAGATTGGTCGCGCACCTTATCAACTATGATATCGGGCGGCAGATTGCTATGCTTCAGCTCCTCCATCTTGGCATTGACATTATCGGTAACATCAACCGTATTAGTTTTGGACTGCTTGCGCACAAAGGTCATAACACAGGGAACGCCGTTAGCGCTGGCAAAGGTATCCTCATCCTCCCAGGAATCAAGCACATCGGCAATCTCGCTGATATAAACAGGACGTCCGTTATGATTAGCAACTACCACCTGCTTAATATCATTGATATTGTTATACTTGCCCAAGGTACGCACAGTGATTTCCATAGCGTCATTTTTCGCCTTACCGCCGGGAGTATTGTAATTGTTGGCGTTCAGCTTACTGCGCACTGTCTGATAGGCAATACCATATTCCGCCAGCTTTTCCGGCTTCAGCACAATGCGGATAGCACGCTGGCTGGCACCGACAACGGTAACCTCGGAAACACCCTCCACCATCTGCAGCTCATCCTTGATATTATCCTCCACAATGCGGCGGATTTCACCACGGCTGCGCGAAGGGGAAGCAAAGGTATAGGCTACAATAGCGCGGGAGTTGAGGTCTACCGTCTGCGTTACAGGCTCATCAATATCATCCGGCAAAGCCTTGCGCACGCTGGCAACCTTTTCACGCACCTCACTGGCCTTCACCTGCGGGTCTACACCGATATTAAATTCCAGAACCGTTTCACTGTAGCCTTCAAGCACAGTGGAAGACAACGTCTTGATACCCGAAACCTGGCTGACGCGGTTCTCAATCGGCTTGGTAACCAGCGTTTCCATTTCCTGCGGCGAAGCACCGCTGTAGGTAACACGCACGCTGACAATAGGCAAATCAACATCAGGATTCAGATCAACGCCGATTTCCGGATAGCAGCGGATACCGAACACTACCAACAGCAAAATAAACATGGTAGTAAAGACCGGCCGCTTGATAAATGTTGCAATCATCGTTATTTACCAGCCTTTTTCAAATCTATCCTGCTGCCTTCACGCAGCTTGTTATGTCCTTCGATAACAATAGTATCCTTTTCATCCAGTCCGCTCACTATTTCAGCCAGCTTATCATTCGTATAACCGACATTCAGCACACGACGCTGTACAACGCCTTTATCATCAACAACAAATACCGTCTGCTGGTCATCACGCATCACAATAGCCTGCACCGGAATAGTCAGCACATCAGCTTTAGGTGAAGCTGTAAGCGTAACGTTGGCATAGACGCCGGCCAAAAGACCTTCGCTGTTGTCAACGCTCACCTCTGCCGCAAAGGTATGCGCCGGCAAATCCGCAACCGGAGCGATGCGGGTAATTTTACCTATCAGCTTTTTGCCGGGATAAGCGGGCAGAGTAATGCTTGCTTCATTGCCGACATGTACACCGGCAATCTGGCCTTCGGGAATATGAATCGTAGTTTTCAGCATAGAGATATCCGCAACGGCAAAAATAGGCGTACCTGCCTTTGCATAGTAGCCCTCCTGATAATAACGCTTTGCAATAATACCGTCAGCAGGCGCTGTCAGCACCGTGCCCTCGGACTTAGACTCCATCGCCCGCATGCTGCCTCTGGCAGCCTCCAGCTTGGCTGCAGCATTATCGCGCGCAAAGCGGTAATCATCTACCACTTGCTGCGAAACCGCACCCGTAGCATATAGCTTTTCATAGCGCTGCAAATCCGTTTCCGCCTTGCGCAAGCTTGTCTGTGCATCCAAAAAGCTGCCCTTGGCACTTAACAGATTGGCATCTGTATCAGCCTGCTCCAAAATTGCCAGCACCTGTCCGCGGCTCACACGGTCACCTTCACGGACATAAACCTTTTCCAAGCGTCCGTCCACCTTAGCGGCAACCTCTGCCTGCCATTCCGGGTCCAAACTGCCGGAAAAGCTCAGACTGGGAACAATCGTCTGCCTTATGGGGTGAGCAGTAACGACCGCCACATTGCGTACCTGCGAAAGTTTGGCAGCACGCGCCTTATCAGCCTGAATATTGCTGTAAATACGATAGCCGATAATTACGCATACCGCCAGCAACAGGCCAAGTACTATCTTAACCTTGCGATTCTGTAAATTCACTTTCTTTCCTCCCTGCACCATTCCCTTGGGGGTAAATTATAATGGGGTAAGTTTAATTTTAGCTTAGTTTATTACGGAGTAATTATAGTTATAGATAATAATATTATACCTCTTATCAAGAGAAGTTAGCAAGAGCAAAGCCGCAGGCAGACATATAAAAAGCACGCTGCGGACAGCGTGCTTTCGACAGTTTTAAATTAAGCTTACAGGCCTGCCTGCTCGCGCAGTGCAGCAGCCTTTTCAGTATGCTCCCACGGCAGATCTACATCGGTACGGCCGAAATGACCATAAGCAGCAGTTTGCTTGTAGATAGGACGCAGCAAATCCAGCTCACGGATAATGCCGGTCGGGCTCAGGGAGAAGTTTTTGCGAACCAGCTCAGCAATCTTGTCTTCGCTGATTTTGCCGGTGCCGAAGGTTTCAACCAGAACGGAAACCGGATGTGCTACGCCGATAGCATATGCCAGCTGGATTTCGCATTTATCTGCCAAACCTGCGGCAACGATATTTTTAGCAACGTGACGTGCAGCATAAGCAGCACTGCGGTCAACCTTAGAGGGGTCCTTGCCGCTGAAAGCACCGCCGCCATGACGAGCCATACCGCCATAGGTGTCAACGATGATTTTACGACCGGTCAGACCAGCGTCACCTTGAGGACCGCCGATAACGAAACGGCCGGTCGGGTTGATGTAGTATTTGGTTTCCGCATCCAACATTTCTGCGGGAACAATCGGTGCAATAACCTTTTCGATAATATCTTTGCGAATCTGCTCGTTGGAAACTTCCGGTGCATGTTGGGAAGAAATAACGATAGTATCTACACGAACAGGTTTGCCGTCATCATATTCAACGGTAACCTGAGTTTTGCCGTCCGGACGCAGGTAAGGCAGCACGCATTCCTTACGAACCTTGGTCAGCTGCAGAGCCAGCTTGTTAGCCAGATATGCAGGCATCGGCATGTAGCTTTCGGTTTCGTTGGTTGCATAACCGAACATCATGCCTTGGTCGCCGGCACCGGTTTCTTCCTCAGCAGCCTGGCCTTCCTTAGCTTCCAGCGCTTTGTCAACGCCCATAGCGATATCAGGGGACTGCTCGTCGATGGAAATCAGCACACCGCAGGTATTGCCGTCAAAACCGAATTTTGCACGGTTGTAGCCGATATTGTTGATGGTTTCGCGGGCAATGTGTGCGATATCAACATAGCATTGGGTAGAAATTTCACCGAAAATGTGAACCTGACCGGTAGTAACGATAGTTTCGCAGGCAACACGGCCTTTAGGATCTTGAGCCAGGATGGCATCAAGCACAGCATCGGAAATTTGGTCTGCTATTTTATCGGGATGACCTTCGGTAACGGATTCGGAAGTAAATAATTTTCTCATTGGTAGCTCCTTTCATAAATAAAAAACGTTGTTGAGAGTGTTTAGATGGTATAAGAAAAGGCGTTCTCATTATGAGAACGCCTTAAATTATTACTCTTAGCATTCTCATCTTACAGATAAACTGCAGGACTTAGCACCGTTTTACAGCTGTCACACTGCAATGGTTGCTGCGACTTCACAGGGCCATTCCCTCCATCGCTCTTGATGAGTTGTGTTAAATTGTTTACAGATGCCATTATATAACAAAATCAAGATAATGACAAGTACTTTTTTTACGAAAAATATGTGAAAACGCCTTTTCCGTAACGACCGAAGCTAAATAGAATTTAATTCTATTATATAGCTAGTCATGACGCAGATGCGGTCTTATACGCGCTCGCTTACACGCGCTCTCTACGAATACGCAAAGCCTCATCCAAAATACGGTTCGCCACATCAACCTTAGGCATCTGCTCCAGCTCGCATACATCGCCGTTGGCATAAAGGAACTTAACGATATTGGTATCGGAATTAAAACCGGCACCGGCAGCCGTAACATCGTTGGCTACAATCATATCAAGATTCTTTTTAACTACCTTTTCGCGAGCATTAGCTAACAAATTTTGCGTTTCTGCAGCAAAACCAACCAATACCTGATGCGTTTTCTTCGCACCCAAGGTTTTGAGGATATCCGGATTCTTATCCATAACGACAATCAGAGCGTCATCTGTTTTCTTCTTAATCTTTTGGTCTGCCACATCACGCGGACGGTAATCGGCAACAGCTGCTGCCTTGATAACGATATCAACTGCATCGTAGGCTGCAAGGCAGGCCTCCAGCATTTCATTGGTGGATTCAACCTGCACAGCCTTCACATTAGGCGGTACAGCAAGCGCAGAGGGACCGCTGATAAGCAGCACCTCAGCACCGCGCTCGGCAGCCATCTGAGCTACGGCATAGCCCATCTTGCCGCTGGAACGGTTGCCGACAAAGCGGACGGGGTCAATCGGTTCACGTGTACCTGCTGCGGTAACGAGTACCTTAAGGCCACGCATGTCGCCCTCACGGCCAGCAAAAAAGCTGCTCATAAACTCCACAATCTGCTGCGGTTCCGGCAGACGGCCGGGGCCGCTGGTGCCGCAGGCAAGATGTCCGGAAGCAGGCGGCATTACAGTAATACCGCGGCTTTGCAGCTTAGCGATATTTTCCTGAGTTGCAGCATTAAGATACATACCGGTATTCATTGCGGGGCAAACAACTATCGGTGCCTGAGCTGCCAAAAGCGTAGTGCTCAGCAGATCATCCGCAATGCCATAGGTCATTTTAGCCAGAATATTAGCGGTAGCAGGCGCAACTAAGAAAGCGTCTGCCCAATTTGCCAAAGCAATATGCTCAACATTGAATTCCTGGTTGCTGTTCCACATGCTGGTAGCAACAGCATTACCGCTGATTTCCTTGAAGGTTAACGGAGTAACAAACTGCTGTGCATGCTCGGTCATGACCACACGCACCTCGCAGCCCTGCTTACGCAGACGGCTGACAAGATCTACAGCCTTATAAACGGCAATACCGCCGGTTACTCCCAAAACAATTTTTTTGCCCTTTAACAAGGTTTTACCCTCCCGCTGTTATACGTTTTTAGTACGCTCGTAGGTAATAGTATCGTTAGCAATTTCCTTCAGCGCAGCGCTGACCTCTTTTTCCGCGGAATTTACGCCGGGAATAGTGAGCTCGCGTGCTCTTTTTGCTGCCAAAATAACCAAAGTGTATTTGCTATCTACTTTTTCTGCCAAATAGTCAATAGACGGATCTACCATAGACATTATAGAATCACTCCTTTAAGTATTTCATGGTTCACACAGCAGACTGCTGTATAATGTAAATTTATTTTTTTGCTTTACAAATCTTATCAACAATAAAATATGTTCTGGCTACGCGGTAACGCTCAGCCTCCATAATTGTCAGCACCTTTTGCGCTGCCTTTTCCGCAATATCATTAACGATGATATAATCATATTCCGCTGCGTAGGTCAGCTCGCTGGCTGCGGAAGCCATACGGCGTTTGATAACATCCTCGCTGTCGGTACCACGCTTATAAATACGTGCTGAAAGCTCATCCAAGGAAGGCGGTACGATGAAAACAAAAACGCCCTCGGGGAAGCGCTTCTTAATCTGCAAAGCGCCCTGAATATCAATCTCCAACAGTACGTCACGGCCGGATTCCAGCTGCTCTTCCACGTATTTGCGCGGTGTGCCGTAATAATTGCCGTATACTTCGGCATATTCCAGCAGCTCGCCCTTTTCGATCATCTGCTTAACCTCTGGAATTGTCTTGAAGAAATAGCTTTCTCCGTCAACCTCACCCGTGCGCGGTGCGCGTGTAGTAACAGAAATAGAATAACCTAAATCCGGCAGCTGGTCTCTCAGCATCTGGCAAATAGTTCCCTTGCCTGCTCCCGACGGACCGGATACTACAAGAAGTACTCCCTTAGGAGTAACATTATCAATATCGTTGCTCATGATCCAATTACTCCTCTTCTTCAGAATCAGCAGTTTGTGCCACCAGACGGTTGGCCACTGTTTCCGGCTGTACCGCAGACAGGATGATGTGACCGCTGTCCACAACAACTACAGCACGGGTACGACGTCCGTAGGTTGCATCAACCAGCATGCCCTTGTCACGTGCTTCCTGGATAATACGTTTAATCGGTGCTGATTCCGGACTGATAATAGAAATAATGCGGTTGGCTGCGACAATATTGCCAAAGCCGATATTAACTAGCTTTATATCCATAACTTCCTCCAGTTTTATTCGATGTTCTGAATCTGCTCACGGATTTTTTCTATTTCCGCCTTAATTTCTACAACAATCTGCGCCATAGTATAATCATTTGCTTTGGAAGCAATGGTGTTTGCTTCACGGTTGAATTCCTGAATAAGGAAGTCGAGCTTACGTCCTACCGGCTGGTCGGAAGCGATGATAGTCTTGAATTGCTTGATATGGCTCTTCAAGCGGACAATTTCTTCCGTAATGCTGGTGCGGTCAGCAAAAATTGCAACCTCCTGCAGCAAGCGCTCCGGCTCAACCTTGATATTATTGTCAGCCAGCAGATTAGTCAGACGCTCCTGCAGCTTAGCCTGATATTCTTCAACAACCATGGGAGAACGCTCTTCAATCTGTGCCAGCTTTTCGGCAATCAGATCTGCACGGTAGATAAAATCACCGTAGATATTGCCACCCTCTGTTTCACGCATAGCTACCAGATTAGCAACAGCCTGCTCAACAGCCTGGTCTTCCTGATTTCTCTTTCCGTCTGCTGCTTTCTGTTCTTTAATTTTAGCCTTTACATCAGCTTTGTATTCTTCTAATGTGTCAAATTCTGAAACTTCTGCTGCAAATTCATCATCGATCTCCGGAAGCTCTTTCGCTTTGATCTCATGAACTGTACATTTGAAAACTGCTTCTTTCCCTTTCAGATCTTCTGCATGATAATCTTCTGGGAAAGTAACTTTTACTTCTACTTCTTTCTCAGCTTCAGCACCAACTAACTGTTCTTCGAATCCAGGGATGAATGATCCTGAACCGATTGTCAGTGGATAGTTTTCACCCTTTCCACCTTCGAATGCTTCACCGTCAACGAATCCTTCAAAGTCAAGAATCACTTCATCACCATCTGCTACCGGACGGTCTGTAACTACAACTTCTCTGGCATTCTTTTCTGCTTCTTCCTGGATCTTAGCGTCTACTTCTTTCTGTGTTACGCGTGTAGATACTTTATCTACTTCCAGTCCTTTATATTCACCGAGTTTTACTTCCGGCTTTGTTGCTACATCTGCTGTAAAGATGAATGATTTTCCTTTTTCAATCTGAACGATGTTGATCTCTGGTCTTGATACGATTTCAAGATCACACTCATCATATGCTTCTGAGTATGCCTTAGGAATCAGTGCATTTGCTGCATCATCATAGAAGATTTCTGGTCCGTACATCTTCTCGATCATCTGACGCGGAACTTTTCCTTTACGGAAGCCCGGCACTGTCTCTTATACACATCTGACGCTGCCGACGAAGCTAGAAGTG
>OWJG01000705.1_pt1 | contig 23205 bp, 21 predicted proteins | sample 1732781 | NCBI WGS metagenome assembly OWJG01 (sample SAMN05065753, study PRJEB22554) | human gut metagenome | biome: ENVO:2100002; feature: ENVO:00000062; material: ENVO:00002003 | host: Homo sapiens | place: USA | reverse complement strand
CGAGATGCAGCGTAGTCTCGTGGGCTCGGAGATGTGTATAAGAGACAGATCATGAGTAGGTTAAAAAATATAGTAAAAAGAAGTAAGTCTCACAAGGTATTAATAGAGAATTTTTCATATCTTGCATTTTTACAAGTATTTCTATTATTATATCCTTTAATTACATATCCTTATTTGGTAGATGTTCTAGGTAAGGAAATATATGGTATTGTATTAACTGCCCAGATGTTGGCTAGTTATGCTTCTCTCTTTATTGATTTTGGTTCAAATTTTGTTTGTGCAAAACACGTTTCTATTAATAGAGATAATAAAGCCAAGTTATCAGAGATTTTGAGTAATGTTTTGTTTGTAAGACTTGTCATTTTCATAATTTTCTTTTTTATATATTCCTTTGTTGCATATATTGTTCCATCATACAGAAGTAAATTTTTGATTTTTATATTGACATATGCCTTCTGTACGAACGATTTATTGTTTCCCCAGTTTTTTTTTCAGGGATTGGAGAGGATGAAAATTATCACTATTGTTAATGTAACTACAAAAGTTGTAATGGTAATGTTGATTTTTGTTATTGTCAAGAAGCAAGAAGATGCTTTTTTAGTTCCCATAATCTATTCTTTTGGTTATTTCGTAGGCGGATTTATCTCACTTTATCTAATTGTCTTCAAAATGAAGATTAAATTAGTCTGTCCTAATCTTAAGTCTTCAATTTTGTATATTAAGGACTCATCCTCAATTTTTGCAACAGATATAATATGCGCAATAAAAGACAAATTAAGTTATTTACTAGTTGGTACTTTTGTTGGCATGTCAGATGTTGTTATTTATGATCTAGGTTTAAAACTTCATGGTATCGTGGCAAAACCATATATGCTCATATGTACAGTTATGTTCCCAAGACTTGCAAAAAATAGGAGTATAATACAATTTAAGAAAATTATTGTTTTTAGTTTTATACTTACAGGTGTAATTGTTATCATTATAAATATTTTCTTACATGAAATTATTCTTTTTTTCTTACATGAAGAGTGTGATTTGTTGCCGATACGTCTGTTTCTAATTGGTCCTTTAATTTTATCAGTAAGTTATGTCATATCTAATAATCTTTTCATGGCATTTGGCTATAATCGATATATGTTTTATAGTATTTTAGTTACGACATCAGTCTACGTTATATGTTTATTGCTTGCTTTTCTAACTGGCAATATGAATACAATTATGACTTTCATTACAATTTCATTAGTATCTTATTCTTCAGAACTAATTTACAGGGTTTGGAAGATGAGGTTTATTATTAACAAAGAAATCATTTAACAATATATGGTTACATTATTGATTGTTGCAAGTACTCTAGGTAGAGATGGTACAAGTCGTTTTATTACATATCTTGCAAACAACCTTACCAAATCTAATAAGGTAAGGGTTAAACTTCTGTTCTTTAGAAATATTTCCGAGGACTCTAAAAGCATGTTGGATGACAATGTTGAGGTTTCTTGCTTGGAAGTTCAAGGTAAGTTATGGTCATCGTTTTATAAAATTCTTAATAATGTGTTAAATAGAAAAGCTGATTTTTGCCTTTTTGGTTTTCACCAATTATTATGGTTAAGTCTAATAAATTTTGTTTTTCATTTATTTGGAATAAAGATATTACTCAGAGATACAATAATTCCGTCATTATTTCATGCCAGTGAATCTAGATTAAGAACAATAATTAACCGTATTGCATATCGTAAGTATGATTATATCATAGCTCAATCAAAAGATATGTTTGACGACCTTTCTACAAATTGGAGATGTGACAAAGATAAGATGATGGTGATTAATAATCCTGTTGACATTAATTCAGTAAATAATAGTGTTGGAGATTGCCCTCAAGAATTATTAGACAAACATATTTATACTTTTATTGCTGCAGGAAGATTAGCTTATCAAAAGGGATATGATATAATCATAGAAAGAATGTCAGAGATGAAATCAAATCTAAATTTTAATCTATTGATTCTTGGTTCTGGTGAGCTAGAAAATGATTTGAAGCAATTGGTAATTAGCAAAGGATTATCTGATTATGTTAGGTTTATTGGATATCGAAAGAATGTTTCTTCTTACATTAGATATGCTGATGCTCTTCTATTGAGTTCAAGATATGAAGGTTTTCCAAATATTGTTTTAGAAGCAAACTCTTTAGGAAAGCCTGTTTTTTCTAATTCATGTAAGGGTGGAATAAATGAAATTATTATAAATGGTTCAAACGGGCTGGCATGTGATTTTACAAATAAAGAAGATTTCCAAAATGGTTTACATGAATTTCTCGGGACCAAATTTGACGAATCCAAAATTGTTGAACTTACATCTAGTCGTTATAGTATAGAAACCATTATTAAAAAGTATATTAATTTCTTTTCTTAGGAATATATGAGTTATTTCTGTATTTTCTTTTTTCTAATTATAGGATTATCGTTATATAGCAGGGACAAAACATTCTTTAGTCCTGCTGTATCTTTTACTTTTTTATTCGTTATAATTTTTATTTTTGCTACATCGGGTTGGTATGGTATGTACCAAGCTTCAACAGAAGCTTATTTGCTAATTTCTCTAGGAGTTTTATCATTTATTTTTGGTACAGTAGCTAATAAAAAGTACTCTACAAAATTTGCTTTTTATCGTACCGGTAAGCCTATTAATACTAGTGATCTATTAAAAACAAAGATATATTGGAGTATGCTCTTTATATGTCTTTCTGTACTTTCAGTAAGTATTATCAATATATTGATGTTTGTTTTGTCAGGGGGTACTATTGGTGATGTATATGTAGTTGCAGCAGCTGCAACTGATGGTGCAACAAATGAGTTAACTAAAAATAGTTCTCAATTATTGTTAGAAAGCTATATTGGATATCCGTTATTATATTTGTTAGTTCCAGTTTCTCTTGTTGAATTTTTTAGTACTTATAAAAATAAATATCTTATTGTTGCTATTTCTTTAGCTCTTTTGTGTGTTGCTCTTGATGCAAGACGTACATATTTAACTGTATTTGTACTAATGATTATTCTATGTGTCTATATGCATAGAAAGGATTTTAGGTATTTTTCATCTGATTTACTTATAAAATTCCATAAATCTAGAAAATATGCTTTACTTTTAGTACCATTGTTTATTTCCTTATTTATTTTTGTGTCAAGTCAGCGTAGTATTGCAGCTGATGGACAAGATAATTCAAGTTTCCTCCAAACTCTTACTCAATATTACGGAGCAAGTGTTCAGTTTTTTGGTAGTAGCATTCATAGGGCCGGAATAGATGATTACACTTTTGGTTTCAGTGCTTTAAGAGGTTTTTTCGCACCATTTTTTGGCATACTTAAATTTTTAGGTATGGATTCTCCTAGCGTGTTGAATGATGCTAATACCTACTTAGAGTTTTTACATTCACATCTTCTTCGTATATCTCCCGAAAAGAATTATAATTCATTTGCCACTTGTTTTTTCCAATTTTATTGTGATGGTGGTATTATTGGTATTGTTTTACTTTCTTTTTTATATGGTTATTATGCTCAATATATCTTTGAAAAAATGGTAATTTTGAAATCTAAAAGAGCAGAATCTGCCTATGTGTTCTTTTTTGCCAATATTCTAATGTTGTCATTTGTTAATATGGAAACCGTACTCGCTTTGAACTTCTGGCCTTTGGTGTTAGTAAAATTCTTATATCCAAATTTTAATCGACTTAATACTTTAAAATAATGAACTCTCGAAAAGAATGGATAGACGGTCTTAGAGCTTTAGCTATGTTGATTGTAATGACTTGGCATATTAGCAATGGAATCAATTCACAATGGTTGTTCAGTTTAATTACAGCACCAATAATGATTCCTTTGTTTTTTTCGATAACAGGATATGTATTTAATGATTGTGAAGGGAATCAGAAATTATTCTATACTAAATTATTTAAATATCTTGTTTTTCCTTGGCTTTGTTTGGCCTTTTTAAAAGGATCTATTAATGCTTTAATCAATAGGTCGTTTGAATATTTTTTAGAATATTCATCAAATCTTTTTACAGGCTCAAATTTATGGTATTTCCCTTGTTGCATTATAGCCGAGATTTTATTTTTTTACAATCTGAAGTTATCAAAGAAAAGTTTAAAACTTATTTCTATATATTCTATTATTCTTTTAATGATAGGCTTTATTCTTAAGGACTACTCTTTTTTTGACAATCTTAATATAAGTACAGCATTTATATGCCAGTTATTCTTATTAATAGGGCTTTTAATTAAAAATGTTGATATTAAAAAAACCTCTTCAGTTTGTACTTTGTTCTATATTAGTATAATGTTAACGACAATATTAAATATTTTACCCCTCCCCATTTCTTGTTATGGGATAATTCCAATGGATGTTCATAAAAATTTCTTTTTTTCTATACCGATGTGTTTTTCATTAATAATAACTGGTAATCTTGCAATCTTTCACGTATTTAAACATATCATACATTTCCCTTCTATTATCAGTTTTATTGGACAGAATACAATTGTGTTTTATGTTTTTCACTATGATACACTCAGACCTTTCGATATTATATTATCTAAGTTGGGATTTATTACTCCAGAGACATGGATTTTAGTTATTATCAAGTTGATTTATAGTATTCTGGTTTGTTCTTGTATTGCATTAGTTTTTAATAAATTTCTACCGCAGTTAGTAGGTAAAAGAAATAAATAATATGTTAGACATTTCTGAAAAGCGTTTTTTGGCAATATTGCCTCAAATTAATTTTCTACTATCGTTACTGATAGTTTTTCATCATGGATTTATTAGTATAGTTCGTTATAATGGTAGCTTTTTCCCATTTTCTTACGGTTTAAGTATCTATCGAGCGATATCTTTATAGTATTAATATGCTTAACATCTTTAAATATTGTCAGTCAAAGAAGTTTTCTTTATTGAATGCCTTTATATTTATTAGGAGCTATGCTAAACAAAAACATGATAATATGTATTGCAAAAAGATTTAATCATTCATCATTCCAATTTCTTGCAATAATTTTTCTCTGCATTTGTTGTGTTGTCATTCGGTTTATCATTAAAAATAACATACCAGATATTAGATTCATGCATTATTCTTTTTTTGTATATTGTATGCATGCTCCAGTAATTACACTGTTGGTATCTATTATTAGTTGATTATCAGTGTTATACGCTCTAAACGGTAGAAAAGTGACCGTATGAATTCTGATTAGATACGAAAAGGTGAAGATTTAACGTATTTAACTTTCAATCACATCAAAATTGCAGAAAATATGGGTGATGTGGGGTGGTTAACAGTCTCTTCATATGTCTTTTATTGCCACAGAGGTTCATTTTCCCAACCAGAAGGGAATCCAAGAGCAGCCAGGTCTATCTCTGGAAACTTGCTGAACAAATTGTGCATTTTGTCAAGCATGTCATTGTTGGGAGAGATGATGTCAAGGAAATACTTGATGATGCACATGTTATAATATATTCTTCGCTTGTCCGCAGGAATAGTAATCCAAGGACGAGTCATGCCTCTCATATCATTTGGAATAATCTTGTTGACCTTATTCCAAACACGAGCATGATGACAACACGCATTGCGAGTAAGCGTAATCACAGAAAGCCAAGACTCAAACACTGGAGCATGAAGGCAGAAACGCTTGGCGATCTGCTTTTTGAGTCCTTTATCTTTCAAGTTCCTGTAGTACATATTCACGCTACCCATTGGGAGAAGTTCACCAAGAATCCATGCTGGTGGAAAAGGTTCTGTATATGTTCTTTTGAAGTGTTCTATAAAGTCTTCAGTAGAACGTTCATACTCCTTCGACAACATTGCCATACTATTGACGAAAATGGACTGATCACGAAAATGTGCAGAATTTGTAAGCCAATATATATCACCAGTCCGTTCAGCCGTCATATTCATTACGGCTTCTCTTACAGCAATTTCGATCTTCTCAATCTCGTTAAAAAGGAGTAAGCGCAACTTTTTGTCAAAGCGATAAAGCATCATCACTTTGTTAAATGTAGCACCTTCCTTATACAGATGAAGAATCTTTGGAGTCTTCAACAAAGGATGCATATACGCAGACAATCGATAATAGCCAATGCTCTCCAAATACAATTGAGCCTTTTGCCTATCATTAATTATCAATCCACGATTTTCCAATAAGGTTACAAGTTCTCGTGGAGTCTTGTAATCTTTTCCAAAATTTCTCTTTGTCATAGCTTATAAACAAAAAAGCCCAGCCTATTTAAGCATTGTAAAGAGGCTCGGCTGGAACTAACGCTGCAAAAATACAAATAATCATTGATAATACAAACTTTTTAGCAAGAAAAATCACGCAAAAGTGGAATTCTTTGACATATTTATATTTAATAATGTTAAATCAAACCTTAAAAATCATATTTTACCAGCCCCAAAAAGTGGTTTCCAAGATAAAAGTGTTATCTTTGTAACGTCTATACCCATACCGGAAGCCCCGATGGGCAGAGGTTGGGCAGACATACATATGGTAAAAGGCGTTTTTGTACGCTTTGGTTTTGACGCTATAAGAATCTCGCAAATTCAACGACAAGTCAAGAACAAAGCAACAAAGAACGCCTCATGAGGTGTATTATATACAGCCCTCATTGGCTTCGGACGATTCCATAGTTCGTTGTCAAGAGTGCTTTCTATATACTTACACTGGCGTGGGGCTTTCGGCGTTGCTCGTTTCGACTTGTCGGGCAATGCGAGAGCCTTTATAGCGTGGAACGAGTGACAGAATAGGCTCCGCGCTTTTTCGTATGTATTCAAAACATTAATCAGTCAAACAACACAGAGTGGAGCTGCTGTTCTAATGGAAATGGCATGAGATTAGAAAAGTGGTTTATATCAAACTTAGATGATTCTCAAAGAAAAATCATCGTTCAAAGTATAGACGAAGATATCATAGTACAAGGTGCTGCAGGTAGTGGAAAAACTAATCTTGCTATCCATCGTGCACTACAGGCAAAGAACAAAGGAAGTTACGCCATAGTTATTTTTACTGTGGCTTTGAAAAGAATGATAGCTTATGGAATGCAGGCTCTCGGTTTAGACAAAGAGCGCATTGCATACGAATGGGCTTGGACTCATCGTGGCTTTGACCTGACAGGAGATGTATTTTGGGAAAAAGGCAATAGGAATACCCTCTATCTGGTAAATGACTTAAATGTCAGAAAGTTTGAACGTACCGAAAAGGACAAAACGGCTTATGGAATAGATTTTGCAGATTGGGTGGATTACAAATTTTACTCAGCCTTTGGACGCAGGGTTAGTTGGTTTAAAGAAGTTCCATATCTATCAGGGTTTAGTGTGACTAATACTAATAAGTTCGAGTTGATTCCAAGTGGAACAATTTATAAGCAATCAGAAGATAAAATTGATTATCTTATTATAGATGAGGCTCAAGATTTTAACATCTCAGACTATCAAGGAAGGATAATACCTCATAAGGGGAAGAGTCTTTCTTTATTTGGAGATTCTGTGCAACAAATGAATTTTAAAGGAAGTTCAATAGATGAGATTGCTAACACTTTAGTCTACAAACGTCTCTCTTTGGATTACAATTATCGTCTACCAAAGACAATTGCTAAAGTTGCTCAGCAAATTCAAGATGTCAAGGTGGACTTGTTGACAAATAACATGAAAGATGGTGGCAATAGCGACTATCCTAATTATCCCAAACCGATTGTCACGAAATACTCATCTAGAGAGAAAGAATTGGAAGGCATATTAAATCGAATAAAAATGGAAGATTTAGATGATGTCGCAATTCTTGTTCCTGACGAGAGTGATGTACGTGAAGTAAATGATTTTCTGAATCAAAGAGGAGTAAATACACAAGTTCATTATCGAACTGGAAATGTAGTTCCGTTTAGAACTGTCAACACATTGGACTTTTCAAACAATGACCTACCATGCATCCTGACATACTATGCAGCAAAAGGGTCTGAATTTGATAATGTCTTTGTGCCTTTTGCTAATGAGGCGAACACTTGTAAAAGAAATGCTTTTTATGTGGCATGCACTCGTTCTTCACGCAATCTGTATATCTCCTACACAGGAAAGCGAACATCCTTTTTGAAAGATGTTTCAAAGGAAAATATAGTTGAAATTGAAAATAATTAGACCTATGTTTTATTATATAAGTACAAACTCATGGAACTTACTGGAATCTTTCGTTTCAGAAAGTATATCACCATTCTCTTTCTACCAAGTCAGAGGATATGGGAATAATTTGAGCCGTTATTTAGATGGAACAAATGAAAGGGCTAATTATCTAATTTTGTCAACAAAGGAAATTAATGGTGATTATGTCTTGAGAGTCAATGATGAAATTCTAGACAAATCAAATATAGCTCCTGTCAAAAATAGTAAAACTCTATTTACATACAATAAGACAATCTACTACAAAAAGGGAGCTGTTGCTTTTCTGTTCTCTTCAAGAGATTTACTGGAATCTCTTGTTGCAGAATCGCAAATATTGTTTGAAGTAAAATGTATTGAAAAGTACAAGTCTGAATTTATCGTAAAGACGAGCAATGCGTTGCCTATATCCACAGGAAAAATAGCAAACGCCATATCTTTTCAACTTCAAGAATATGTTGCACAAGACTGTATTTATGACAGATTAAAGGGAATGATTGTTGCCTTTACTCGTGCAATGGCGTTTGCAAAAAATCCCCAAGAACAAAAACTAATGTGTATATTGCGTGATTTAAAAAATTCATTTGCTGGATTAAATACACAAGTTATGGTTTCTGAAATCGCTGTTTCAAATGAGAGTAAATATATTTCTCTAATCCAAACAGCTAAAGGGATATATAATGGTACTGTTAAGACAAGGACAAACTTGTTTGATATTCTTATGCAACATTTCTCTGAAATTGTCAAATTGGCAAAGGCTCGTGCAGAAGAAATATCTCAGAATAAACAAGCAAATAGTACAGACAAAAGAGATTTCTTAATAACACAAAAGGATGCTCTAGAAAGCAAACTTTACAGCATGGAATGTCACGATGGTATTTCTGATTGGATAGAAGAACTTAATTCTATAAAAAAGAAAGAACGTGATAATGGTATCAAAATGGGGAAAAAACGTGAATATTTCAAAAAGGGAACTTGGGAATATGAGCGTAAGAAGTATCTCAAACAAGAAATCAAAAAATACGAAGATGAAAATTACGAATTTAAGTCCATAAAGCAGCAGATCGCAGATATAAAACAACAGATAACGAACATAGAATCAGGTTCATCTATGTATGATACGACTTTAGGAGCTTTGTTTGTCCGTGTTAGTGATATTATGAATGATCTTATCGGTAAAGCAAAAGTATCTGGTGAGGCAAACGGAAACATTGATTACTCTCGTTTCTCGCTAAAGAACTTAACTATAAGCATTGATGTACTGAATTCTGATGAAGAAAAAGTATTTCTTGATATCATAATGAATGAAGCTCTTATGTGCAAACAAAGAGGTTTGTCTGACGAAGTTGTATTGAACCTTATTGTTGAATCAGCCAACAAATATAAGTGCTTAGAATGCTCTAACACAGAAAAAGGTAAGCAAATACTTAGCACTCTTCGGGAATTTTGGTCATACAAGCACAACCAATGCTCATCATTTAGCATTCCCGTCAACTTGGTTGTATTGAAATCCTTGATGGCTTTCTTTATCAAACCTTTTGGTTTTGACCAAATTGACCGATATGCCCAAAATAGAGGCATTGATAGTAAAGAGTATGGATATATGCTCCGAGGGGCATTAATCGGTTATACAGCCTTTCCAAAGACTTTTACCGATGCACTTTATACCAACACGGATATATACATTCCTATGGATGAATATTTAACAGCGATACACAAGCAAGTCGAAACGCAACACCCCTGCGATTGACTTGTACACAACAAAAGGGGTTAAAAGAAATATTTATGGGAGTTTTAAAACTGTCTGTTATAGAAGAGCAGAACAAACAACTCAAAAATAGATTAAGAGTTGTTGGACAAAAAGGACATATTGTTCGCATTAGCAACTGTTATTGTCCTTGTGAGTGTTTCATCAGAGAAGGCGAAGTTACAATGTGCGACGATGTTGCCTCTGCTGGAAGTTGGAACATTGATTAAAGAATCACTAATTAAGGAGAGCCATTGTTTAACACTTTGGCTTTCCTTATTTTATGCATATGGAAGCTATAGTATTTCAAACTCAAAACGAAAATTATTATTTGTATAGTCCTTTGAAAAAGGCAATATTGCCATTATCAAAGAATATGTACGATATAATTTCAAACGACAGAAATGAAGGAGACGAAACCTTTCGTCAGTTAAAGCAATATGGATATCTTGACAAATATACTTCATCATTTGATAGTTATATAACAGGGAATACTATACAAGGAGTATTGGTAAAACTATCACAAATCATATTTGAGACAACAACACTCTGTAATCTTAGATGCGAATATTGTTGCTATAGCGAAGGATATGATACATTTGATAGCCGAAGAGGTATGTTGGGGAATCTGAAATTTGAAACAGCCAAAGGCATAATTGATTATTTGGCAATTCTTTTTCAGAAAGAACCTCTATCAAATGCACCTAAAGAACCTTTTGCCATTAGTTTCTATGGAGGTGAGCCATTGATGAATTTCGCTGTAGTGCGCCAAATTGTAGAATATGCAGAACGTATAGAATTTCGCAACCGTTCATTGTTTTTTACAATGACAACAAATGCAATGCTTCTATCAAAATATGCAGATTTTTTGTCACGTCACAAATTCAAAATGCTAATTAGTCTTGATGGCAACAAGGAAAACGACTCTTATAGAGTAACTCCTAAAGGGAATCCTTCGTTTGACATCGTAATGATGAACTTGAAGTGTGTTGAGAATTTATATTCAGAATGGTTCGCAACATTTCGCTATAATGCGGTTTTCACAAATAAAAGTGATGTAAGGGAAATTGTTGATTGGTTTAAGATGCAATTTAACACAACGCCGAATTTTAGCCCCCTTCATGTTCCTACAGAGGATGCAAAAGATGGAAACAGAATTCTATCTATGCTTAAAACTTTTGAAATTCCAGAGGATATAGAGTTGGTTCCAAGTTTAATCACTCAAAATCCGCTCTTTAATCGAATTTTGGTTTTTACTACAAGGCTGTTGAACAATTCAGTTAGCAAAGAGAGTGAGCTACTCGTAGATGAAAGTATAGAGAATAGCACCTTGCCAACTGGTACATGTATTCCATTTTCAAAACGACTTTTCGTAAGCTATAATGGGAAAATACATCCATGTGAAAAAGTCAATAGGGATTCACCGTTAGGATATATTGATAATAGTGGCTGTGTTCATATTGATTGCAATGAGGTAGCAAATGGATTTATGAAAAGAATCACAGAAGTTTCATCTTTATGCAAGAAATGCTACATGCAATTTTGTTGCACTAAATGTTCTTTTTGTTATAGCAATGGTAAATGTGATGAGTTTACTTCAAAAAGTAAATTCGCAAAACTATTGTCAGATGCTGTATCATACATAGAATCCCATCCTGACATAATAGAAGTGGTTGAAGAAAACATTATAATAAAATGAACAGACTGTACATAATTTTTCCACATTGCTATATCAAGGCAACATCAAAAGAATTGCTCATATATGATACAATAAAGTTTAGTAGCATATATATGAGGAATATTGTCGTCCCATATAAAGCCGTCAATACATTAAATCAGTGCGGTTATATAGATGATTGCGATGACAACAAGACTATTTTGCAAAAAATCGCCAACAACGGAGTCGGATATTTCATACAACCAAACAAGTCAATGCCTTATTTCCCCAAACGAGGATTACAAATAATGACCTCCTTAAATAAAGAAAACAAAGCTTTAGGGCACAACTTGGCATCATATACAAATATGATGTTGAAATCTATCACTTTTTTACTTAATAATACATTGTCTATAAATCTCAATTCATTTGCTTACAAGCAATTAGAGTATCCAAACGTTAATCATACAGAGATTGACATAGACACAATATTACTGCAACTTATTTCTTTTGACCTGGAAAGAATTGTCTTGTCTGGAGAAATTTCATGCGATAAGTTGGAAAGAATTTTAAATCTTGCCCAAACAAGAAACATACTTGTTGTTTTTAGAGTCCATTACTTGGCTTATCCTATTCAACATATACAAGATATGTTACGCAAGTATAGAACAATAATGGTAGAATTGCTTATCGATTCAGCTACCCCCTTAGATATTATAAACCTAAGAGAAGAAAGGTTAATCCTAAAATATATTGTAACAAATAATTCTGATTTAGACAAGCTTACGGGTGCAAAAGAAAATATAGTATTATGCCCTATATTCTTGGATGAAAAGAATATTACCCTACAGCCACAAATGGTTATAACCAAAGACGAGGTTCTTAAAATCAATCAAAATCTAAAAGACTGTTATTTGAAAGATTACATAAATACATCATACTTTGGTCATATAACAATCAATTATGACGGGATGGTCTATTGTGTAAATCAGCAAATTGAGTCTTTACAAAATCGAGACCTTGCTTGTATTATTAATAATTGGGTTGGTTCACAAGAATGCTATTGGTATTTCACACGAAATAAGAAATTGGAATGTAAGGATTGTGCACTTCAGGTTCTATGCCCTTCCATTTCAATTTATGAGCAACTAAAAATATACAAATGTCCTTGTAGGGTTTAGACTTCACTTTATTATACATGAAGCCTTGTTTTAGCAAAAAACGAGGCTTCATGTATTGTTTAGTCCAAATTCTCAGACGTAATATCTATCGTGTTTTTGGTATATAACTTATCCATACAAACAGAATCCTTTATCTTGATTGAGATTTCTTCTTTTCTTTATAGAATATACCCAATCCTAATTTTTGTGTTCCGTCCCAATTCGTAAGTTGGTCGGCGCAGCCATTGGAGCCACCAAGCGAAACGTATGTATCTGCACTACATGACATATGGTCAACAAAAGCGAGAAAGTTGTCAATGGCGTTGTCTGTGAATTGAACTTCATTCGTGGCGAAGAGTTTTGTCCAATTAGTGACACATTCTTGCTTGAAGTCTGTAAAACCATTCCACGACATACCAGATAAGAAACTTTTTGCTGCCGAATCTATACAGGCTTTAGAGTCCAATCCAATATTATGCTTTACAGCAGATGCCATAATGCCATAGTATATGGAAGCCGATTCTGTCTCGTTGAAGTTGACTCTGTCTGTTTTTGCAAAGGATGATAAAGCTTCGTGTCCCTCATGGATGAACTTGTCAAGCACTCCTATGTATCTATTTTGCCGAGCCATGCTTTCACGTTTGGCTTCGGCTTCTTTCCGAGCCTTTTCTTTTGCTTCTTTCTCCTTACGTGCTTCCACTCGTCTCCATGCGTCTGTCATTTCAGGCTCTTGCCAAATGGCATTCCAACGAGCCTTCAAATCATTGTACATTTCCATAAGTGTAGTATTATAACTTTTGGCACTGGCGAGTTCTTCCTTCGCACAGACAAGTTGAGTAGTCACTCGCTCCACAGCCTTCTCGTCAAGTTGAGAGATGCGTTGTTTGACTTTGTTGTTTTCAGTCTTTAGCGCATCATTCTCGGCACGAAGCGACTTGTTCTCCTCTATCTGCTTATTGAGATTCTGCATATAGTAAGTGTATGTCTTGTTGACAGACTTGCGTACATCTTCATTCTGCTTGTCACGTTCTGCATTGATGGCTGCTACAAGAGCCTTGATTGCAGCGTAGATATTAGCCACACGCTCCTCACGCCATGTCTTTTGTCCTATAAGCGTAGGAATCGGGATAGCAAGTTCTTTCTTTACGGCATTCATCGCTTCTTGAACTGGAGCCTTGATGTTGAGAAAAGGAATGGTCAGTTCCTTCTTGTCGATTGTGGCGAGCACTGCATATTTCTCCACTTTGTCAAGAGCGACTTTCGCCTGACGTTCCGCTTCAAGCACCACCTTGTTCTTATGCTTGCGTCCTCGCTTTTCTTCCTCTGAAAGTTCATCATAGGAGAAGCCTCTTGCCAAGCCATACTTATGTCCTACCTTGTTGTAATAGTCAGTATGCAGTTGGGAAAGGTATTGTGATTTGTCCTTTGCTCGCTCTCCCCACACTTTGGCATAAGAGACCCTTTCAACAACACCCTTTGCCGCTTCCGATTTTGTGTAGTTGTCACGTTCTTCTTTTGGAAGTGCTCTCCATTCTTTGGTTGTAAGAACATTTTCTGGATTATCCTTGTGAATGTACTTGCTTCCGATGCGCCCACGTTTCTTTACTTGTTCAACAGGCACGGTCTGCACATGGGCATGGATGCTTGTCTCGTCACAATGCACATCAAAGCCGATGACATTCTCTTCTCCCCATTTCTCACATGCAAAGCGGTAGGTGTCCAATGCCCAGTCATAGATGCCTTTTTGCAATACAACCTTGCTGTGGTCAGCATTTGGATCTGATGTGTTGAGTTTCTGTTCACCAAAGGCAAGCCTGTTAAGCACATCATGGTCACCACAGAAGATGATGCCGACAGTGCAGTTCGGACTGTTCCTTGAAACTTGGTCGGGACGCTTGGCATCCATATACGGCTTGAAACCAAGTTCATCAAGTCTGTGCTGCAAGCGTTCATGCAACGGCACCGACTGGGAACCAAGAGGCACTATCTTTCCACCCTTGACTATCTCAAAGTTGAGTCTCTTGCGTGAGTAGTTATAATGGTTGTTCTTGTCTATGTCCGCGTTTTTGAGTTGGTAACGCTTCTCGTCCCAACCTCTGCGCTCCGCCTCGTTGCCCACTTGGGACGAGAACGATTTCTTGTCTGTGCCTACATGAATGGCGGCACGTGGTATGTTTCTTTCCATAAGAATTTCATTTGAGCTTGTAACGTAGTTCTTGTATAATTGGAGACAGGTCTCGGGCGGAGCCTGAGCATAATAGAAGGACTTTTTAAGTGAACATCGCAAGCATGTGAATCTAAAAGTCCCTATTATGTTTAGGACTTTTGTGAAAGTCCGTCACGCAAGCGTGCTCGCAGAACCTTACCCACTCTGCTATGACTCTTCCACCAACACCAACCCAAGACTGTCTATTAGATGCTGGAGAGGCGGATGTTGCTTTATCAGCCTTTGTAGCGCCATCTGTGGCGTTTCCGTCATCAGCAGGAAGTCGGCAATGTCAAGACCATTGGTCTTTTGTTCATCGGTGGCATTGTCTTCCAAGATGTTGCTGACAAGAACTTGCTTGCATATTGATTGCAGCAACGGAAGTTTGCTTTTCCACTTATCCGTTGCCCCAAGGTCTGGAACCAAAACAACCTCCCGACCGCTTAGGACTTCGACAGCATCTTTATTGAAACATCCGTTCATGCCTCCAGTAGCCAACCACACGAAATCAGACATGAAGTGTGTGGCAATGATGGCTGTCTTTTCACTCTCCACTATGGCTATAGTCTTGGTCGTGGTTTTATCTGTCAATAGATGTTCGCCAAAGAAGCACTGCCGAAGTGTAAAGTCTGGCAGTTTCAGTTCAGAGTGTACCCAAGTCACCAGGCTGTGTGGTTCCTTGATACGGTGACCTGTCTTGTCATCATACTTCATTATCTTGCCAGTGTGCACATTCCCATTGACATCTATCTGCCAAAAGATAGTTGAACCGCCCCATTTCTTTGAAGTGCCGACCTTGTACAAGGCAAACAGGCGTTCTGTCTCCTCTTTGCCAAAGACCGTTGAAATGTATCGGTACAAAGGATTGACAGAATAGCCATGCAGTGTTTGCTCCACCAGCTTGCTATCAATGAAAGTTGGAAGAGTTTTCTCTTTCCTGCACTCTTTGATTGGTGTTTTATATCTCCAATCATCATTGCAGTTGGTATCGGGATTGTCCTTGAAATAATCAGACGGAGAATAATGGTAGCCACAACTCTGTTCATGGTCACAACGCCCCACATTGTCAGGGAATACAATCTGTCCTTCCTCGTCAATATATCTTGCAAAGCAACGCTTACGCCCACATTGAGGGCAAGCATATCGGTTGCCCAGCTTGTATTTCTGTAGATGGAATCTATACTCACTCATAAGGCTCTGCACTTGTTGCACCTTGCACTTTCTGCACTTTTGCACTTGTTTGGCACAAAATGCAGCATCTTTTGTGCAAGAGTGCAAGAAGTGCAAAGTGCAAACGGTGCAAGGTGGTGATTCTACTTCTGTACTTTCTCATAATTGCCTTGCTTGTCTTTGATGATAAAGTTTCTCTGACAGAAGTCTTTGAGCATATACATGACAGTACGTCTTGCAAAACCGAAATCCGCTCCAGCCTTTACTGCTTCAGCAGTTACGAACTTGTTTCCCAACGAGTCAAGTACCTGTTTCTTCACAGGGTCGGTAGCCTCGGTTAAAACGAGGTCATCCATCCTTTTGTATGACTTCTCAAAGTAATCGCTCATCCGTATGGCTGCATTCACGGACTCCGCATCAACAAAATCCTTGTGAGACTCATCACAAGCCCAACGGAACAGTTGGAATATCAAGGCAAGCCGAGCCGTATTCAAAGGAACTTTTGCAGCACGCGAGTCTATCATTTTTTCATCCGTAATGGCATTCTGCCGTTCTATATCCTCATTCTGCCAATCATAGAATATGTCAATGGCTTCATCAGAGAAGTCAAGAACATTGAAGATGCCTTCCGTAAAAGGAAGAGCCACAGCCTTGTCTATGATCTCTTTCCATACACGGAATGGTCTTTCAATGATTGCAGCATCTTGTTTTGGAACCTTAACCCAAGGAGCAATCTTCAAACCTTTTGGGCATGTGATCAGAAAACGGTCAAGAAAACCATTCTTCTTGAATCCCATATCATAAAGTTCATGCACAATACCAGTCTGGATAGTTCCTACAATCTGTATGCAAGGATAGTCAATGCGTAAAGGACAATCAAGATTACAACGAGATACATCTACTGGCAAGCCATTGTGAGCCGACAGCATCTGTTGTACAAAAGAACTGTTGTTGTATCGGTTGATGGTGTTGAACAGCCCCATTATCTCATCCACCACAACTGCCACACCTCTGAGGTTGGCATCGTGATTGCGCATAAGAATCTCTGGCGTGAAGTCATTCATGATATTCTTATGCAGGACTGGTACAGGAGGTAACGATTCCCATTCCGTCCGTTTTTTGCCCTTGTTCCTCTCCACAATGGCTGCATACTCATTCTTTAGAGCCTTGAACTTATGGTGCTCCTCAGTATCAATGTCGTGCAACGGCTTGTAGGCAAAGTTCAAAGGTGGAGTCTTGCCGACTCCTGGTCTGCCAACAAGAATGACATATAGGATAGGTGAAGTAATCCAATTGCCTTTAATCCGGATATAGCAGGAGTTGCCGACGGCTGCTGCCATAGCGGATATAAGGGAAGTAGCGGTAAACTCAATGGAATAGTTCTCCGTCCTTGCCAAATCAAGAATCATCTGCTGCATCTTCTGGGGGAATACGTCAAGCGGAATTCCAGAAGTGGCTACGCCCGAAGCCTCCGAGCGTAGCTTGTTACAAATTTCAAGCGCATCCATGATATTACCAGTTTAAGGGTTTCGGCTTGCGCTTGTTTCCAGCAAGAATAGCTGCGTTCTCTTCCTCTGCCGTGAGAGGTACAGGATTCTTGCGGTTAGTCTCCAGCCACTTGTCAAGTTCATCTTGATAAAGGCAGTAACGCTTGCCCGGCTTGGTGGCAGGAATGCTGCCGTTGCCAAGTTTCATGTAGAGAGTTGCCATCGGCATTTTCAGGTATGCCGATGCTTCCTCCACACTCATAGGTATGTGCGTGTTCGCCTTGTGTGGCTTGTTCTGTGATTGCAGACTGATGATCATCTGCTTCATGCCCACCACTTCGTCCCGAAGCTGGGCAACGACCATTGGAAGGTCGTTGAAAGTTAATTCCTTTGTCATATACAAGTCATTAAAAAAAACTGGGGCAAAGGAACAGAATGATGCTTTCGTTACTCCCATTCGTGACAGTCATTTGTCATTCACGAAGGAATAACTCTAACAATGGGGATTATTCGGGATTTTCCTCCGTCACATCATGGAAATCATATCCACCATTGGCAGGCTCGTCAATAGGGATTATATCATTGGAACATGGGGCTTTCAGGTTCTTCAATGTGCTGTAGTCCAAGCCTTCAAACGGCTTTGGGAACATAGCTTTGATAAAGGATATTCGCATTGCCATTGTGTAATCACGCTTACCCAAACGCTCTGCGATATTCCACACGAAGTGCCTTAAAGGGATATTCTCAACATTTTCCTTGAAACGGTTTATTGCTGTCGGGGTATAGTTGGTGTCGTTGCTCCATTCCTTGACAGCCTCAATTACCTTGTACAAATCTTCCTCATACAGAAACCTTGACATGGTACGATGCACATAGTCAAGTACGGCTCTCGTTCGTTTTTCCTTTATCTCCTGTGCTTCTTTTTCTTGTGCCTCTACACACTTGGCATAGTCCTCATGACTGTATTGTGCTGATTCTGTTTGTGGTAATGTTTGCTTTGGCTGTTCTTGTTCTGTTGCTGGCTCTGCTTCTACAACGTTTTTCTTTGTCTTGCTGTTGCTACCAATGTTCATCAGTTCATAGGGACAATTCACCATGGAAATGAATATCGCCCAAAGCAGGATGTTGCTCCCTACAAAGATGATTGACTCGACAAACAGACTTTGGTGAAAGTCATTGCCTACATACATAGCCACGACAAGAGAGATGGCGAGAATTGCAGTACCAACAAAAGCGTAGATGGTACAATCTGAAGTTGTCTTGTTTTCTATCATTATTGTATTCGTTTTATTGTTATTCGTTCAAAAACTTCCACAAAGTTAGATGCAGAAGCATGTAAAAACCGCATTTACGTTCTCTGGCACTCTTTCTTTTAGGCTTTATTAGCGTTCTAATATGATATCAGACTCTGAATCATACTTTAAACTACTCATTAGTGTCAGTTGTTGCTGATTGTTGGCTACAAAGGTAAGGGCAAAGAAAAGGGATATTTGCAGTTCCTCTTTAATATCAACAGAAATTGGAATGTATTTGTCGAATTGGTTCTATCCACGACAGCAAATAGAACCAACAAAATGAGAAAAGGACTATTGGAACACTATCATTCCAACAGTCCTTTTCTGCGTGTTATTGTCAAATGGTTACTTCTTCAAGGTGATACAGCCAACCGAAGCACGCTTCTGGGCATCGGAAATCTTGGCATACACCTCTGTTGTTGCCACATTCTTGTGACCGAGATAACGCTGCACAACCGCAATACTTGTTCCTGCGTCCAACTGGAGACAGGCAAAGCTGTGGCGTGAGCAATGATAGGAGATATGCTTGGTGATCCCTGCATCTTTCAGCCAATTTTTCAGCGGTGCCTGTGTCATGGAGTCTTTGAAATCGGGGAACACCTTACCTCGTTTATCTGGTGAATAGCCTATCAGTTCCAAGGCTTCCTCACTGATTGGGTTATGCACGATGTCTTTTGTTTTCTGCATTCGTGTGGTGACATACATCACACCATCGCTGCCGTATGGCTGTATCTCCTCCCAAGTGAGTTTCTTAATGTCGCTCTTTCGCAATGCCGTTAGACAAGAGAACAGAAAGGCTCGCTTCAAGGCAGGAGCAGAGCATGGTGTGGATGCCAAGCGGATAACCTCGTCTTGTGAAAGATGCTCCTTGTCAGTCGGGATTGTCTCGATACGCTCCAAGAAACCGTTCGGGTTCTCCTTTATCTTGCGGTCACGATAGGCTGTGTGGATTGAAGCACGGAAAGTTGACCAGTAGTTGGCTGCTGAGTTTATATGCAGCTTTCTGTTCTTATGCAGTCCCTGTGGTGCTGTCAGCAGATACTCACGAAATCTGTTGCACAAGTCCACGTTTATCTCACCGAAGGTACACTTGCCTTGCGTGAAGGTACGAAAGTGCATATAGACGTGTTGCCACTTGGAGTTCTTCTTGTCTGCCAGTCTCTTGAAGTAGGCGAGGAAATCTCCTTTCATCTTCTCCTTGTCGAAGAAATCATAACGCTCGTTGACGATAGCCTCGAAGCGACGGCAGCGTATCGCCTCGGCTCTTGCCGTAAGGTTGAGGTTGTACTTATGTTCCATCTGGTTCTTCGGCTTGGCATAGATGTAGATGCCAAGCGACTCATGGCGGATGACTTTCATCGTGCTCTCATCACGATAGCCAGGATAATAGTCAAGATAATAGGACAGCATGTGTCCGTCCTTGATTTTGCGTGTACGCAATGATACGGTCTTGCAAATGTTGCTCATAACTGATATGTATTATTGATGATTATTCGTGGTGAAGTGTATCTTCACGGCTACAAAATAACTGAATGATACTTCCGTGACTCCCATTATTTGCAGTCATTGATGGATAATGCTGAAATCATTTGAAATCACAGTCCTTTGGCTGCTCTTTCTGCCATCGCTCGCTCCACATCTGTCTTCAAAAGCAGGTTCTTTACACCCACTTTTACCTTGCTGATATGGTGAACTTTCACTATATGGCAGATATTGGCACTTGTAAGACCATACAACTGCTGTACTTGTTCTGTAGTATAATAGCTGTCATCGCTCATTAAGTCAGTCCTGCGCAGTTCTTCAAGATGCTCCTTTGAGTAATAGGTACGACCGTACTCACGTTTAGTGGGTATCTTATGACGATATGCATATGCCCTGAGTGCCGACTTGCTCATACTGAAAGCATCCTCTACATCATCAGCAGTCACCCACTCGGTGATGCTGCGGATGTCAACGGCAGTACCGAAGAACTCATCAATATGCCGTTTGCTGTAATAGTTCTTGCCAGCGATACGGCACATCGGTATCTGGTTGCGCTTGGCGGATGTATAGAGCCAAGACTTCTTGACCTTATAAATGGACATCACTTCCTCGCCCGAATAATAGTCAAGCACCTCATTCTCCTCTTTCCCTTTTGTTGGTTCCTGGTTTTGTGTTGGCTTTTCTGTTTTTACCTTTTTACTGAGCTTGCTCTTGCTGGCAGGAACCACACGCTTGTAGGGATTACCCTCAAACATCTTCTCTATATCAGCCTTTCTAACTAATGCCATTCTGCTGCTCAATCTTGATGCCTTCAACTTGCCGTTAGCCACAAGTTTGTAGATATACTGTCGGGTGCATCCCATCAGAATGGCAGCCTTGGAGAAGGTAAGATACTCCTGATGTTGCAGTTCCATGATAGGCTCAATACCGTTAATCAAGTCCTGCTGTCTTTTCTTCCTAAGACGTTTTGCCTCTGCCTGACATTCCTCGGAACAGTATTTCTGCATACCGCTTCTTGGCACGAATGTCTTGCCACAAAATTCACATTTTCTTGTCGGTCTCATACTCTTTGATATTGCTATGTTCTCCATACTTTGAGTATTCCACCGATGGAGTAAACGGAAGTGAACCATTGACAACTTTTGTCAACCCAGTCCACGATATAACGCTTTTTGCCTATCAGCTTCAAATCTGTCCTCCATCGTAACCACTCGTAAACCCTTGTCAACTACGTTCACGATATGACAAAATAAAAGCTCCGCAAATTCTCCACGGTAGAAATACGCTGCAAAAATATGTGGAAAATCGGGAACTGCCAAAAAGCACTTAGAAAGTGTTAAAAATCAAAGAGTATTGAAAATCAAGACTTTATGGTTGGTTAGTCATAGTAAGTTATGGTTAGTTATAAGGGGCTAAATACATTAACAGGAATGGTTTATGACCCTACTTTGTCTATACTCTTTAATTACGAGATTGTTAAATATTTCACAGTGGTTATTTTAGCTTATATCGTTTGTGTTTTATCTGCCCAATTTATTGAACGATTTTCCCTAGATGCTGGAGTATTATGAATGGAAAACGTTAATTAGTAATGCAATATTTTATTCTTCTGAGTTTACCAGTATTGCTGTGCCTCTCAATAATAGTTATTGTAATATTGTGTTTTAAAAAGAAATGGAAAGTTGCATCTGTATTAATGATAGTAGTTTTACTATTTAATTGGTATTTTAAAATTTATGCTATAAATTTTCATTCTCAAAGTGATTCTGGCAACAGATTCAGAATACTTAGTTACAATATTCACTCTCAGGGAGCTTATTTGGATACTAGCAGATATAATCCTCATATTTTATTTGAAGTGATAAAAAAGACAGACTCTGATGTTATTCTCTTCCAAGAATATGATACTAACAGATGTGCTATTTTAAGAGATAGTCTTTTATGTCTATATCCCCATTTCCATTACACTGTGGGAACTAGAAGTTATGGACAGAATGCTATTTTTAGTAAATATCCTATTAAGTCTGTGTCTAATATTAGCAAGAATGAACTTATAAATTTTTACTGTATTGATTATAATAGTTTACCAATCAGTATTGTTAATTGTCACTTAGAGTCAAATAATATTGGACAACTTCTACAAGCTTCTAAGACTAAATTAGTTTTTTTTATCAAGCCAAAAATATGTTACTCAAAGTTACAACAAGCTAAAGTAATTAGATCAAACCAATCGTTATTAATATCCAAGGCAATAAATTCAGATGTTCCATTTATAGTAGGTGGAGACTTTAATGATGTATGCGGTAGCAATTGTTTGTCTACTTTAGAAAATAAAAATCTTCGTGACTCATGGTGGTTCGGAGGATTTGGTTTTGGAATTACATATAGTGATTTTAATTTACTTAAATTTCGCTTAGATCATATTTTATATTCAGATCATTTTAAATGTTTATATTCTGAAGTTCAAAAAGAAAATTTTTCTGATCATAGTTTGCTAATTTCTACATTTCGTATTAAAAAATGATTATAGTTAAGTTATGGGGTGGACTTTGTAACCAGATGTTTCAATATGCATTTGGTTATGCACTTTCTAAGGAAAAAGGTGATAAACTTTTTTTTGATGTTGATTTCTTTTTAAATCAACCTAAATATGTTACTAGAAGGCATATAATTGATGTACGTGATTTTCCTAATATTAAATTGGAAATTATTAATAGGCCTATTTGGGTTAAACCATTTGAAAATAAATATATTAGTCATGTAATAAGATATAATACCTGTCTCTTATACACATCGACGCTGCCGACGAAGCTAGAA
>OWJG01000664.1_pt1 | contig 24220 bp, 17 predicted proteins | sample 1732781 | NCBI WGS metagenome assembly OWJG01 (sample SAMN05065753, study PRJEB22554) | human gut metagenome | biome: ENVO:2100002; feature: ENVO:00000062; material: ENVO:00002003 | host: Homo sapiens | place: USA | reverse complement strand
ACTCCCGAAGACTGTTTTCCGTTTTAGTTAGGATCTAGTCATTCGGGAGTTCAGGAAAGGATTCACTTCACGCGCGCCAGGCAAGAAAAACCCTCCCGCACAGTCCAGTTCTTGCGTTTGTACGGGAGGGTTGGATCTCTCAAACTTCAATTTTCAAAAAAGCGCATTCAGGACTAACTGTCGCTATTTTGAAGTCGACGCACCGATACCGGCAATGCGACCAAATGACAGTGCATCAGGAATAGCATTGGCACCTACTCGGTTCTTGCCATGGATGCCGCCGGTGACTTCACCAGCTGCCCAGAGACCTTCAATGATTTTGCCATTTTTGTCAATCACTTGAGTCTTCGAGTTGATCTGGATGCCACCCATGGTATGGTGAACCGCAGCGGAACGGCGCACGGCGTAGTATGGCCCTTTGTCAAGATAGACGTCCTCCATGAAGGCTGCACGACCAAACTGTGGATCCTTCTGCGTACGGCACATTTCTCGCCATTGCTCAACAGTCTTAACAAGTTCCTCTGGTTTGCATCCGACAAACTCTGCGAGTCCCTCGATGGTGTCAGACTTCGCGATCTTTCCTTGCTTGATCAAATCTTCAACCTTCAAACCGTATTTGTTCAAACCATTTTTGTCGATTGCTGCATTGGCTTCGGTAGTTAGCCAACAGAAATCACCATTAGGCTGAGCCAGAATAGCTTTGACAAGGTTGTCGCGACGTTCCAATTCGTTCACAAAGCGCTGACCATTGCGATTGACATAAATACTGGTTCCCTGTCCCACAAGCGTGGAGGTCACACCGGTTTCAGGATCGGCCACAAGCAGTTGGATGTACTCCATACCAACGAGATTTGCACCAATCTTTTCGGCCATCACAATGCCGTCACCTGTGGTGGCAGGCGAATTGGTCGTTGGGAACTTCGAATCGAGCAAACCGTTCCAAAGCTTATCGTATTTAACACGCATCTCAACGTTTGCACCAAAACCGCCAGAGGCAATCACAACACCTTTGGTGGCATCAATTTCAACGATATTTCCGTCGGCATCAACCGCCTTGACACCGGCAACGCGCGCCCCCTTCACGATCAGCTCGTTAGCCCTGGTCTGCATCAGGTATTCGACTGGGTAATTTTTATTGGCAATTGTGTTTTGGTAGGTCTGTACAAAACCGAATCCTGACTTGAAGTTGGCGGCATCGTGCGAACGCGGCCAGAGCGCGCCGACATATTGCGAAGCATAGTCATGCCAGACAAAACCCATCTGAGCAAGATGCTTGGCCGTACCCTCGGATTGCTTGCAAAGTTCATAGACAAGACTCAGATCTGCAATATAGTCGCCCGACTTGTAGGTTTGAATGGCATGGAATTCAGGAGAATCAAAAACGCCGGTTTTTCCAGATTTCTCATAGGCGGCAAACTGTTCGCGTACTTTATTAAGAAGCATTTTATGAAGATCGTTTTTCGGCTCTTCAGCAACCATGTCGCGAACAAGCTTTTTCTGGGCTTCGGTCATCTTGAGCTTGCCCTCAAAAACCGGATCAGCGTAGTTGTACCCGCCGCCGGCGCGCATTGTGTTGCCTCCCAGAGATGCCGTCTTCTCAATCACAATGACCGTGGCGTTATTTTCAGCAGCACCTACGGCAGCCGACAGACCAGCACCACCGCCACCAATCACAACAACGTCAGCCTTCTTGTGAATGACCTTGCCACCCGATTTATTGATGGGAACCATCAAGGCCGTAAGATCAAGGTTGGCTTGTTTTGCGCAATCGCGGGCAGCCGCAAGCACTGCCTTTGAAGAAAACGTTGCGCCCGTCAGAGCATCAATGCCAAGCGACTGATGCTTGACGATCTGTTCGGGAATAATGCGAAGGGCCGAATCAGCAATCCCCACCGTCTCCTTGTTCGTACCCACCGTCACGGAAGCAATTTTCCCGTCCTTTGTGACGGTCATCGTCACATCGACTGGGCCATTGTGGCCCTGAGCTGAAGCTTTGAACGTCCCTTCGGCTGCCATTGAAAAAGTTGAAGTCAGAAGTATTGCATTGACAATAGCCACGGCCATCAAGGTCTTAGTATGTTTTGACATTCGCTCTCTCTCCTTATGCTGAGGACTTTTTGCCACAACCAGCATGTTTGCTGCATGAGTTTTATTCTATGAAGCGGAAACATCACTAAAAAGTGCCAGATTCTTCTGAAAAACTGATCCAGATTAGCTGTATTGGCCTGCATCTCGTTCAAACAAACGACGGTTAAGGAAAAACACCAATGAGAAAGCGCAAGTCAAAATCATCCCACATCGCCGAAATTCTGATGCACAGGATCACATCTGGAACCTACTCATCCGGCGGGATGCCGTCACAAAGAGCTCTTGCCGAGGAATTTGCGGTCTCCCGCAACACAATTGTTGAAGCAATTAACATACTTGAAATAGGCGGCTGGATCACACGCCTTGCCCGTCACCGCACGAAGATTACTTCTCGTGACGATTTCAGTGAAAAACTCAGACGTTTCGTGCAAGCAAGCCGATTCCAGCCTCCGCCTATAAACAAATCTTCAAGCTGGCTCGAAGAACAAAATTTACTTGGCAAAACGGACGTTATTGACCTTTCCCAACTCTGTGATGAGCATTGGGACGGACATATCAACTTCGACATCGAAGAACGAGCGATGTCAGCTGCGTTGAAACGATTCAAAAGTAACAACGATTCGTCCTCGATTTACGAGACCTCCGGCGTTTTACCACTCAAGATTGAAATCATTCGCCGTCTTGCCCTGAAAGGTATTCATGCTCAACCCAATGAAATCGTGATCATCCCGCGAAGACTTCAGGCCTACAGACTTGTAAGTGAAATCCTTCTCGGCCAGGGATCCGAACTATGGATTCCGGAGATTTCCCTAGCACGTCACTATGGCATCGGAGAACGGCACACCTCGCGCAGACGGAGGCTGCCAGTTGACGAGGACGGCAGTATTGATTTTGACGGGCTCTGGTTCTCAAAAAGGCCTAAAGTCGTTTTTCTGGAGCCAACCAGACCCAAGCCCACAAACCGAGACATTCCGACTGTCGAACGTGAGTCCATTGTAAAAACAGCGTGCAACACTGACCTGCTGATTTTTGAAGATTCCTACTGCAATATTCTGTACGACACTCAGCCGCCGCTGATGGCCTCGTTCGACACAGACAAGAAGGCTGTGATACTTCTTGGTGCAGTACCAACATGGCTGACCGCCATTGCAGGATTCTCGTTCATTGTGGCCAACCGCAAGCTCATTGATCTTTTGAATGCATCCATCCGTAGAGACTACTTTACCCCAGAACTTCTAACCCAGCTTTGTGCAACAGAGCTTCTTGCAAGCAACGGCATCGACGAGATGCTTGCTCGTTTTCGAGTCTTTCACAGGCAGCGTATTGAAGATGTCAACCGCATCTTGATGTCCAATCTCGGCGATATCTGCTCGTGGTCTCTGCCCGGAAGTTTCGGTTGTATCTGGCTCAAGGTCAATGAATGCGTCAATTGCGACCGGATGTACCGCACACGTCAAGATGTTAACTTTCATCCTGGATGGCTTTACGGTGAGCCAACAAAGTACTGGCATCACCTCCTGCTCCGTTACACCATGCCAATCGATCGATTCGAGTCTGGCGTCAATCGACTTGCCAGTCTTGTCCAAAGATGCAGAAATCCAGTGTAACTGAGGTTCACGAATGAAGAATTCAGCCTAGGACCACGTGTCAGGCTCTCGGTTATCGTATAAAGATACGGGAATTTTCGTGCCATTCCGCTAAATGTTGCCTCCATTTTCTGTTCCAGCTACGCACTCGGCCTGCTTCGATCATCCATGCATCGTGCCAGCGCACTGCCCCTGCAATTCCGTAATCAGCAAGCGGCGGGAAAATCACTTTAACTTCTCAACCTTCATCTTTAAGACGCAAAGCAAGCTCGGCGGCAGCGCCATCGAACGCGCCCACAGGATCCGTGTCTGCAAAAACCGTAACTGACTTAATGCCCTCGGGCAATTGAAGCGTGCGCAATCCTTCGTCCCCAAGGCAGGCCCAGCAAGGCACCCGGCGAGAATTGCCACCTCCATGGCGCCTTCCACATCAACGGCAGGTTTTACGACGCAGCAACTCGTACCTATGCCCGAACGGTTAAGGAATCGTGTTTGTCAACACGCGATTTCCTGCGCGCTCGGACGCAACGTATATGTTGCAGTCGTCGGCGTATCCACAAAACTTCAACCCCCGTTTCTCCAGATACTTGTCCAGTTCGTCGAGGACGATCAGGGACAGGATCGGGCTGAGGGGGGACCCCTGCGGCGTTCCTTCGTCTCGGGGAGTCACCAGCCCATCGGCCAGAATGCCCGTACGGAGGTAGCGCCGTATGAGACGGATGAGCATCTTGTCCCTGCAGTTCCGTTCCAGCACCGAAATCAGTCGATCGTGATTGACGGTGTCAAAGAATTTGGCAAGGTCCATTTCGACAATCCACGAGCATCCTTCCGCTATGTAGCGTTGCGTTTGCTCGATAGCCTGATGTGCACTGCGCCCCGGTCGAAATCCGTAGCTGAATTCCGAGAATGTGGGATCGAAGTGCTCGACCAGCACCTGTGCGATGGCCTGTTGGATCAGACGATCCTGTACAGTGGGAATCCCCAGCATACGCGTGCCGCCGTCAGGTTTTGGAATGTCCACGCGCTTCACGGGCGAAGGAATGTACCTCCCTTCACGAATGTGAGCGCAAATGCTCGCCCAGTGGCGGCGAAAGTGTCCTTCGAGCTCGTCGACGGTCATTCCGTCTACGCCCGGAGCACCTTTGTTGACTCTCACACGCTTGCATGCCAAGAGCATGTTCTGCGCCGAGAGGACTTTCTCCCGTGAAATCACTGAACCTCCTGCTTTCGTCCAGTGCGTGGCCCCTCTTTTCAGCTTTTGTCGGCCTTTGGACTCACGTCCTCCCTCAGGCTTCCGGCCATCGGTTGGTGTGGGCTCTACTCTTCAAATTCGACTTGCGCTACTGCCGTCGCATCGGAGAGTTCCACGCTCTCTACTTACATAACTCAGATTCGGCCCTTCATGACGAATAATTCGCCTTACTACGGCCTCGGCTGACTTCCATACCGATATCCCTCAGCCTCTCGACCTCGGTAGCCTTGCGGCGTCGGCATGGATCTCCCCAGGTATCACACATGTGCTTCGCCCCCTACCTGCCGGATATACGTGCATCCCTTCCGTAACAGTTTCGGGTTAATCGATCGTCGCCGACTCTCCCGAGATACACGCCTCACATCCGATTCCTGTTCGTCAGGCTGGTGCTTTGTTATCGGCTTCCTCCATCGAGGTCGTTGCCTTCCCCGACTTGCCGAGTTGCTAGTCCTTCCCCTGTTCGGGCGGACAGCGGACTTTCACCGCATAGACACATGTGCGCTGCTGGGCGCACAACGAAAAAGCAGCGCGATATACTCGCGCTGCTTGGCTTAGAAAATCCGCCCCGGGTCCTGACAAAATTACGGATCAGTTAACCGGGAGTTCCGGAAAAAATCCATACCACTTCACAGCGATACAGAATAAAAAAGCCTGAAGCAGTATGTGCTTCAGGCTGACTGTATGCATTCGTTTGTATTCGCACGACAACGTTTCTTACCGTGCGTGGCGGAAGGAGAGAGATTCGAACTCTCGGGAGTTATTAGCTCCGCCGGTTTTCAAGACCGGTGCATTAAACCGCTCTGCCATCCTTCCTGAATTCAACTTCGCGGTGAATCGAGCGTTGAATTCTACATATCCTCTGTCAGAACCGCAAATCTTATTGACTACTTCGCGGCATTGACCTCATGAGCATCCTCAACCTCGTCAGACTTGGCTGCTGTTGCGGGCTCACCAACCACCTCGAAATCTCCCATGCGGCGCAGACGTTCTGAACGACGCTCCATCAACGTATTGAGCGGAAGTTTCAGGAGCGCCCGCAGTTCGTCGATTAAAACCTGACGCAGACTCGTAGCCATCAATTTCGGATCGCGATGAGCGCCGCCCAGCGGCTCGGAAATGACACGGTCAACCAGTCCGAATTGGCTTAAACGATCTGCCGTCAGCGCGAGTGCTTCAGCCGCGCGCGGCGCCTGTGCAGCATCCTTCCAGAGAATGGATGCACAGCCTTCCGGAGAAATCACCGAATAGGTGGCGTACTGCAGCATCATCACCATATCTGCGACAGCCAGTGCCAGCGCGCCGCCGGAGCCGCCTTCACCGATGATGCAGGTCAGCACCGGAACCTTCAGTCCAGCCATTTCAAAGAGATTGCGGCCAATGGCTTCAGACTGTCCGCGCTGCTCGGCGTCGATGCCTGGGTAAGCACCCGGAGTATCCACGAAGGTTACGACCGGGAGATCAAACTTCTCGGCAAGCTTCATGAGACGCAGAGCCTTGCGGTAGCCCTCGGGCTTAGCCATGCCGAAATTGCGGCGGCTGCGTTCCTTGAGCGTGCGGCCCTTTTGGTTGCCGATCACCACAACATTGATGTCGGCCAGACGTGCCAGACCGCCAACGATCGCTTCATCATCGGCAAAAGCACGGTCTCCGTGGAGCTCATGGAAGTCCGTAAAGATCGCATCGATATAGTCGAGCGTGTAAGGGCGCTGAGGATGGCGAGCCACAAGCGAGCACTGCCAGGGGGTCAGCTCAGCATAGATCTTCTTGACAAGCTCGTCTTCCTTGGCTTGGAGCGAAGCGATTTCACTTGCTACGGAAACCGCATGCCCCGCTTCGCTTTCGTCAAGCTCACGAAGGTCGTCGATCTTCTTTTCAAGCGCTTCAATATCATGCTCAAATTCGAGAAAAACCTTCTTGGCCATCCCACTCTTCTCCGTCATCTTTGTTGGGTTTGTATCTCAGCGACGCAGGCTTCAAATGCGGCGCCAGGTCGTTCCTGCTGCTCCGTCCTGAAGCTCGATTCCCTCTGCAAGGAGCGACTTGCGGATTTCATCTGCCCGCGCAAAATTCTTCGCCTTCTTTGCCAGAGCACGCTCTTCAATGAGACCCTCAATGCGGGAAGCGTCGTCAGAGGCTTCAGCGCCGCCCTGAAGGAACTTCTCTGGGTCCATGCCAAGAATATTGAGAATGCGGCCGAGGCCGAGGAGCTGCCGAACAAGTTCAGGCGACCCCGTGCGGTTAATTTCAGTAGCGAGCTCAAAGAGCACGGATACGGCCAAGGCCGTATTGAAATCGTCGTCCATTGCGGCCTTGAAGCGCGCAGCGAAGGGTTCATTCCAATCGAGCGCAGCTCGGTCGGCTGCACGCCCCTTGAGCGCCGTATAAAGGCGAACGAGCGCCTTATGCGCCTCTTCAATGAGAACGGACGAGAACGTAATGGGGCTGCGGTACTGACTGCGAAGCAGGAAGAAACGAAGCACTTCAGCGCCACATCCTTCACCGTAGGCAGCATTGGTTTCCTTGAGCGCATCCCGGATCGTCCAGAAGTTGCCGAGCGACTTGCTCATCTTTTCTTCTTTGCCGTCAGCCGAACGCACGCGCAGCGGCCCCGAATGCATCCAAGTGCGCGCGAACTGATGGCCCGTCGCTGCTTCGCTTTGGGCAATTTCATTCTCGTGATGCGGAAACACCAGATCCGGGCCGCCGCCGTGGATATCAATGGTTTCGCCAAGGAGATCCATCGCCATGGCTGAGCATTCGATATGCCATCCCGGGCGCCCGCACCCCCATTTGGAATCCCACTGCGGTTCACCAGGCTTTGCACTCTTCCAGAGCACAAAGTCGAGCGGATCATGCTTGCCTTCGCGCTCCTGCACCCGAGCGCCGGACTGCAGATCGTCAATGGACTTACCGGAAAGTCTTCCGTAATTGGGAAACTTGCGGACGGCATAGTCAACATCACCGTCAGCAGCGTGGTAAGCAAAACCCTTTTCCTCGAGCTTGCCGATCAGATTGAGCATCTGCGGGATGTACTGAGTTGCACGCGGCTCGAATGTCGGCGCAAGGCAGCCCAGTGCCAGCATGTCTTCCTGCATGGCGCGGGCAAATTCATCGGTAAGTTCATCCGTCGTGACGCCGCGTTCCGCCGCGCGGCGGATGATCTTATCGTCAACGTCGGTGATGTTGCGCACAAAAGTGACTTTGTAGCCCGACGCCTCAAGCCAGCGGCGCACAACGTCAAAAGCAACGAAGGTTCGGCCGTGGCCGATATGGCAGTAGTCATAGACCGTCACGCCGCAGACATACATACGTACGCGGCCGGGTTCAAGAGACTCGAAAGGGCGCTGCTCGCGCGTGAGAGTCGAATAAATCGAAAGCATGGTGCTCGAACGAAAAAATCACGAGACAATCAGCGCCGTCCCATATCTCGATACAAGTCCTAAAAGACCAAGAGAGATGTGGATGTGCTGAGAGCCGCTAAAATCAACAGTTGACTAATCTTCGAGAGTATAGCGGCTGCCTTGGGCTCTCTAACCTCTGGAAAAGACCGCTTCAGGCTGATGCGCCCCGCAAGTGCGTATCAGCCGAACGATCGAAGACGCGGCATTGAGAAGCTCCAAAGCTCCCTAATTTGCTGCGCAAACATTTTTATTCAAGCGATCTGCGATGCCCATTTTCCGTCTCCGCCGCCCGCTGCGCGGTTACATTTTCTCCGCGCTTATCTGCTCCGCCCTTGCGGCAGGTCTCACCTCCGCTTCCGGCTCCGCGATGGCCGCTTCTGAAATGCAGGAACTCGCCGCAACGCTGCACTCTGCGGAATTCTCTCCCCGCGTTGATCAGCTTCTCAAGGCCGGACACCCTGCACAAGCGCTTGAACTTGCCGACCTTGGCCTGGAAAAAAATCCCCGCAGCGCCCAGCTTCGCTTCAGCCGAACCGTCGCACTGGAACGGCTCGGCCGCACAGAGGAAGCCGCCAAAGCCCTTCGTTCGCTCATTGCCGAATATCCCGAAATTCCGGAGCCATACAACAACCTGGCGGTGATTGAAGCCGGCATGGGCAGTCTTGAAGAGGCCGTGAAGCTCCTTGACCGCGCCCTGCTCCTCAATCCCAACTTTGCAACGGCTCTGAAAAACCGCGGCGACGTGTACCTCGCGCTGGCGCTTGAGAGCTACGAAGCTGCCGCACCGAGCCTCACCTCCAACACCGAACTGCAGCAGCGCCTGAAGACGCTGCGCCGTCTCACTGCACACTGACAATGCATTGAACGCATTCGTCATTCACCCCGCTTCGAGGATTCCAATCAGGATCCGCCGTTTTCCCTTTTGACATTTCCCAATCAACATGAAGAATCGTTTCCGCATCCTGCTGCCGCTTGCTTCTTTTGCTGCCGCCCTGACTTCGCTCCCTGCCGCTGCCGCCGGCAAAGAAGAGCTTGTTGAAATCGACACCACTCTGGGCAATATCGTTGTGCGCCTCGCGCCCGACCGCGCCCCCATCACGGTCAAGAACTTCCTCACTTATGTGCGCGAAGGCTTTTACAAAGACACCATCTTTCATCGAGTGATTCCGGGATTCATGATTCAGGGGGGCGGCTTTACCGAGCAGCTTCGTGAGAAGCCCACCCATGATCCTATCCCGCTCGAAGCCCGCGGCGGCATGAAAAACGAACGCTATACGATCGCCATGGCCCGCACGAGCTATCCGCACTCGGCTACGTCTCAGTTCTACATCAACGTTGCTGACAACGACTTCCTCAACGCTGATCAGGCAAGCGACGGCAACGGCTACTGTGTTTTCGGCACGGTCGTCAAAGGCGCCGACGTTGTTGACAAGATTGCCGCTGTGCGCACAACCACTCGCCGCGGCATGAACGATGTACCCGTTGACGTCGTTAAGATCGTTGACGTCAAAGTGCTGCCTTAATTCCTATAGCGCTTCGCTCAGCATCTATGGGCTGTGCGAAAATGTTGGATTTACCTTAAAGCAGTCCTGCTGATGCATCCAGACTCGGAGCGTTAGCCCGACTGCATATGAATCATTAATTGGAACAACAAATCTCATGATCCGCTTCACCACAAATCTCGGCGTCATTGATATTGAACTCGACCCGGAACACGCTCCCATTACCTGCGCCAACTTTGAAAACTATGTGAAGTCGGGCTTTTACAACGGCACGATCTTCCACCGCGTTATCCGCGGCTTCATGATTCAGGGCGGCGGCTTTGAAAAAGGCATGAAGCAGAAGCCCACCAATGCTCCGATCGAAAACGAAGCAGCCAACGGTCTTAAAAACAACAAGTACACGATCGCCATGGCCCGTACGCAGGATCCGCACTCTGCAACGGCTCAGTTCTTCATCAACGTGGCCAACAATGACTTCCTCAACCACACCGCTCCCACTCCGCAGGGCTGGGGCTATGCCGTCTTCGGCAAGGTTGTGGCCGGTCAGGATGTGGTCGACCAGATCGCCAAGGTCCGTACGGGCATGGTCTCCTTCTACGGCGACGTTCCTGTTGAAGATGTTGTGATCGAAAAGGCCGAGATCATCTAAAGAGCGGCGAATGCACGGTCGGACGACATTTCGCTCCGACCGGCTCCCGCCTCCCGCATACGCACGAGAACCGTCATGGACACCCAGAATCAGCTTCCTCCGCCCGCACTAGCCGGACTTACCGAGATCGCTCCGCTAACGAGCCCGATCATCATTTCCGACCTTCATCTTGCCCCTACGAAGCCCAAAACCATCATGGCCTTCGTACGCTTCATGAAGACCATTGCGCCGCGCTACCCGGAGCTCGTTATTCTGGGCGATCTTTTTGACTACTGGATCGGCGACGACGCACATCCTGAAGCACAGCCTGTGATCGCGCTGCTTAAGCTCCACGCCGCTACCGGTCGACGCGTCATTGTGATGCCCGGCAACCGTGACGTCATGCTGGGCGCTGCATTTGCCCGCGCCGCGGGCGCCGAATTGATCCGCGACCCTATCGTCGCAGACATTTGCGGCCGCAAAACTCTGCTTGCGCACGGCGACCAGTGGTGCCTGCGCGATGTGGCTTATCAAAAGTTCCGCGCCCTCACTCACGATCCTCGCTGGCAGGCCATGATGCTCATGAAGTCTGTTGAGGAACGACTGGCCATTGCCAAACAGGCCCGAGCGCAGTCCGAGTCCGAAAAGGGCGAAAAGAGCATGGCTGACATGGATGTTGTCGAATCAGCGGTTGCCGAAGCCGTCAAAGCCGCAGGCGTTGATCTGGTCATTCACGGCCACACCCATAAGCCTGCCGCGCACATGCAGAACGGCTATGAACGCTGGGTGATTCCCGACTGGGAGCTCGACGGCCCGGACGGCACCGCCAAGAGCGGCGCCATCACCTTCCTCGAGGGCGCCAGACCCCAAATTCAGATGTTCTAAAAAAGTCAGCCGATTCATTTCGAATCACCTGCAGGACCGTTGACCTTTTGAGTCGGCGGTCTTTTCTTTTGCGTCAACAGTGAACCGCCGCCCCTTGCTTTTAAAGTTCTTCTCTAAGACAAATGCCTGAGGAATAAAGCATCAATCCGTTGAAAAATAGAACCTATTCTCTGCAGTAAATTCGTTTTGGAGATTTTGACAGATGGACGCAGCATCTCTTACACAGGCGCTCTACAACGCCTTTTGCACCAACAAGCCGCTTGACATGAAGGCTTGCTCGGGTGTGTTGAATGACTATGAAAGCGCTTACGCCGTTCAGCGCAAATTTGCCGAATTAAAGGGCGAACCGACTGGCGGCTACAAGATCTCGCTCACGAGCAAAACGACGCAGGACATGTTCGGCACCACCGAACCGCTCTTTGGCGAACAAACCAAGTCGCATATCTTTGCAGCGCCCTGCACGCTCGAACTTGACCACATGAACGAACCGCTCATTGAGGTTGAACTCTCAATGATCCCCAAGGTGGATCTGACGAGCAGCATGAGCGACGAAGAGCTTCTTGAAAACATCACCGTCGCCGGCGGCATTGAAGTTCCGGACGCCCGCTTTGAAGCTTGGTTCCCGACGCTCAACAAATACTTGGTGGTTGCCGACTGCGCCGTCGGCGGCTGCATCATTCACGGCACGCCCGTTGACGGCAAGACGCTCACCGTTGCCGGCCTCAATGCCATCCGCTGCGAACTCTTCAAGGACGGCAAACTCATCAAGGCAGGCAATTCGACGGAAGTGCTCGACAATCCGATCCATGCGCTCAAGTGGCTCGTCGCAGCGCTCGAAAAACGCGGCCGTCAGCTCAAAGCCGGTCAGGTCGTGTCGAGCGGCACCTTCTTTGTTCCGCCGCACCTTGAACGCGGCGAATATGTCGCCCGCTACACCGGCACGATTACGGAAGACGTGAAGCTGACCGTCAAATAATTCGCGCCTGAATTCGAAAAGAGCCTCCGCAAACTTGAATGTTTCCGGAGGCTCTTTCATTTGCGTTGCAGGGAATGTCCTGCGCCCAAGCTTCACGCGTCAGACCCGGTCGGCGGCTTCACGAGCTTCGTTGCGGCACCGGCGCGCGAAGAGAAGCATTTCTCCCAAGAAAAGCGCCACGGCAGCCCAAATGATCAGGAAACCCACGAGCATGCCCTTTGAAAAAGGCTCGCCGAACGCAAAAACACCGATCAGAAAAACCATCGTCGGACTGACATACTGAATAACAGCCGACGTGGAATAAGGGATCCGGCGCACGCCGGAAGCAAAAAAGAGGAGCGGCACAGCGGTAACTGGACCGGCAGCGACAAGCAGAATCTGCGTCGTCAGATCGGCCGAAATGAAGGCGAGCTCATGATCAGACCACAGAAACCATAACCAAGCCGCAGCCGCCGGAGTGAGGAGCAGACTTTCAAGCACCATGCCCTCAAGACTGCCGAGCGGAGCGATCTTGCGGATAAGCCCGTAAAGCCCGAATGTCACGGCAAGCATCAGCCCGAGCCAGGGGGCAACACCTGTGGTCCAGGTTATCCAAAGCACCCCAACGCCCGCGAGCACAACGGCTGCCTGCTGAGGCCGGCGCAGCCGCTCGCGCAGAAATAAGCTCCCTAAAGCAATCGACACCAGCGGGTTGATGAAGTAGCCGAGCGAGGCCTCAATGGTGCGGCCGGAAACAATGGCATAAACGTAAATGCCCCAATTGGCGCCGATGATGAGCGCGGAGAGACAGAAGACACCAAGCACCTTCGGCGTCATGAGTGCGCCTTTGAGCCACGCCGTACGGCGCATAGCGACGACCACGATCGTGATGAATACAAGCGACCAGATGATGCGGTGGGCAAGAATTTCCAAGGCTCCGATGCCCTGTAAGGCATGGAAGTACAACGGGAAAAGACCCCAGAGAAAATACGCGGCGAAGGTGGCTAAGATACCGAAAAGCATAGGTTTGTGCGCTTGAAATACAGAATGCGGCCGAGGGCGCAGAGGCTCTCGGCCGCATGACTTTCAGAGTTTATGAAAGCGCCGCCAGACGTTCAAGCACGGTTCCGGCGAGAACAGTAGCCGTAGCGGGAATCACTTCGTCGTTAAAGTCGAAGGTCGGGTGGTGCAGCGCGGCTTTATGGCTGTCATCGCGAATACCGGCGCGGATGATGCAGCCGGGCACCTTAAACGTATATTCAGCGAAATCCTCTCCGCCCATTGAGATGGGCATCTCTTCGGCATGCTCCGCGCCGAACTGGTGCGTGATGAAGCTGCGAATGTGCTCGACGGCTTCGGGCGTATTGAAAAGCGACGGCACCAAACGATCGTAGCGGAATTCGCCCGTGCAGTTCTCGGCCTCTGCCACGCGCTCCACCATGCGCGCCATCTCTGCTTCAATCTGATTGCGTACATCTTCATTGAAGGTGCGCACCGTACCCGACAGCGTGACGGTTTCAGGGATGACGTTGGGGGTATGGAAGTTCCCGCCGTTCACCGACGAAATGGAGAGCACGGCCGTCTCAATGGGATTGACCTTGCGTGAAACGATTGTCTGCAGAGCACCGATGAGCACGCCGGCAGTGGTAATGGGATCGACGCCGAGGTGCGGGCGAGCCGCATGAACACCCCGCCCCTTCACCGTGATGTAGAAGAAGTCGGTTGACGCCTGAGCGGGGCCCGCGCACAAACCGTACTGTCCCTTGGCGACCGTCGGTTCATCATGGGCACCGTAGATTTCCTGAATGCCCCAATGCTCAAAAACGCCGGACTGGACAACACGGAGCGCCCCGCGGCCGATTTCTTCAGCGGGCTGAAAAATGCCGACGACGCGGCCTTTGAAACTCGCGCGCTTTTCGTGCAGATAGCGCAGCGCCCCCAAAAGCCAGGCAGCGTGACCGTCGTGACCGCAGGCGTGGCAGCGCATTTCTGTCTGACTTTTCCATGGATTTGCCGAATTGTCAGGCATCGGAAGCGCATCAATGTCGGCGCGCAGCGCCACTGTTGCTCCAGGCGCCGCTCCATTGATGACAACCACTACGCCGCCCTTGACCTCATCGGGATCCACATGTTCAAGTCCCCAGCCTTTGAGGGTTTTGACGATCAGATCAACCGTACGAGGCGTCTCGAAACCGAGTTCCGGATGAGCATGAATGTCACGGCGCAGAGCGGCAAGCTCGTCCGCCCACTGAACCAATTCAGGAAATGCCTTGTCGGCAAGAATGGGCTGCATGGATGTATCTCCAATTTATATTTGTATTCCTTGCGGTGCACCCGAAGACTTGCATGCCTCTCAAGGCTCTGTCGACAGGGTTCTCCGACTGCACGGCATTGGAGCATTATGCCGCCGACTTCTGAAGAGCTGACCTCAACAAATTCCCTATGCGGCAGTCCTCCAGCACATGAATTGAGCATGAATGCAGTCATTGCTGCCGCCCAGTCGGCTGGTTCGAGAGGCCTGCAAACGGCCTAACATCAGGCGACGCCCCAATCATGACGCAAATGCATCAATTCAGTGCGCTGCGCACAATTTTGCAACGTCCCGATCCGATTCAAGGCGTCTTGTCGTAAACCCTGAGTACTTTGCCTTACCCCACGTCGAACAAATCAATAATCGAGTGAATCTGCCGATCGTTGTGCGTACTGAAAAAGCCGCCGACAAAACGAGGCGCTATGGTACGAACTCAACAATGCACACTGCGTCCGGCGGTATTGCGCTGACCGAATGCAAGGGTTTTCTGCATGACGCGGCAAGAGTTCGTGGCATGTGCTTTGCTTTAAGCCCATAAAGAGTGATCGGCGCAGAACATCTCTGCCCTGACGGGCAGTTCGGATGTCAAAAGCCCGCAAGGGATCAACACGGCCGCAACGCATTCAATCCGCTTGAGCCAACCAATTTACAAGAACAATGATGGAAGCTAAAGAAACAAACATCACGCCGCAGGCAGAGCTCCCCATATTGGAGGTTGAACACCTCCGCGTGCAGTTCACTTCGGACTCGGGCACTACCACGGCAGTAGTCGATGAATCCTTCTCCATCCGCCCCGGCGAGACCCTTGCGCTGGTAGGCGAATCGGGATCCGGCAAGTCCGTTACCTCCCTCTCTGTAATGCGTCTTGTCGAACACGGCGGCGGCAAGATCGTCAACGGCTCCATCAAACTGCGCTGCCGCGACGGCCGCGTGGTTGACCTGCGTCATGCCAATAAGTCTGAACTGCAGCATCTGCGCGGCTCTGAAGTGGCCATGATCTTTCAGGAGCCGATGACCTCCCTGAACCCGGTGTTCACGGTCGGTGCGCAGATTGCCGAAAGTCTGATCCTGCACCGCGGCATGGATGAAAAGGAAGCGCTCAAGGAAGCCGTTCATCTGCTCGAACTCGTGCGCATTCCCGATGCTGAACGGATCTCTTTACGGTTCCCGCACCAGCTCTCGGGTGGCATGCGTCAGCGCGTCATGATCGCCATGGCGCTTGCCTGCAAGCCGCAGCTCTTGATCGCAGACGAACCGACAACGGCGCTTGACGTCACGGTTCAGGCACAGATTCTTGCCCTGATTTCTGAACTTCAGAAAGAAATCGGGATGGCAGTGCTCTTCATCACGCACGACATGGGCGTAGTGGCGCAGATCGCCGACCGCGTCGCTGTCATGCGCTACGGTGAAATTGTGGAGTCCGGCACTGCTCAAGCCATCTTTGCGCATCCGCAGCACCCCTATACGCAGGCGCTGCTCTCCGCCGTACCCCGTCTGGGTGCCTTGAAAGACATTGAACATCCGTGCTTCTTCCGGCTGATTGATCCGGACAACGGCAAAGTCATCGAACCGCCCTCGGACAAACTCCCGCCGCCGGGAGAAACGATTCTTGAAGTTAAGAATCTGGTGAAGACCTTCCCGGTCCGCACCGATTTCTGGGGGCGCCCCACCTACGTCGTACGCGCCTGCGACCATGTGAGCTTTGATCTGCGCGCAGGCGAAACGCTCTCGATCGTGGGCGAATCGGGCTGCGGCAAGTCAACCACTGGCCGCGCCGTTCTGCGGCTGCTAGATGTCGACAGCGGTGAAGTCCTCCACCGCGGCAAGTCGCTGCTGCGCATGACCCGGCACGAACTTCAGGAAGAGCGCCGCAATCTGCAGATGATCTTCCAGGATCCTTACGCCTCGCTCGACCCGCGGCAGACCGTGGGCTACTCGATTGCCGAGCCGATGATGATCCACAACTACTGCTCCAAAAAGGAGATGTACGACCGCGTAGCGCTGCTCCTTAAGCGCGTGGGACTCTCCCCGGACATGGCTAACCGCTACCCGCATGAATTCTCCGGCGGTCAGCGTCAGCGCATCTGTATTGCCCGTGCACTTTCGCTCAAACCCCAGATCATCGTGGCCGATGAATGCGTTGCCGCGCTCGACGTCTCCATCCGTGCTCAGGTGGTGAACCTGATGATGGAACTGCAGGAAGAAATGGGGCTTTCCTATATCTTCATCTCTCACGACATGGGCGTCGTTGAGCGCATCAGCCACCGCGTGGCCGTCATGTATCTCGGCCAGATCGTCGAAATGGGCTCGCGCCGCGCTGTCCTCGGCAATCCGCTCCATCCATATACGCAAAAGCTCCTCTCGGCCGTTCCGATTGCCGACCCGCAGGAGCGCAACCTTCTGAAGCTGCTCAATCTCTCAGACCTCCCGAGCCCGGTACGCAAAGTGGGTGATGATCCCGTCATCGAACCGCTCGTTGAAGTTGAACCCGGACACTTCGTGGCCAAGCATGTCGTGGGCACGATGGAAGGTCATAAATAAAAGCAAAGGGAAACAACATGCAGAAACGGCAAACCCTCACCAAACTGCTCCCTGCTGCGCTCATTTGCGCCGCCGTGCTCTCACCGGCCGGCGCAGCTGAAGCCAAAAATGAAATTACCGTCGCCGTAGCGAGCACCTTCACTACGATGGACCCGTGGAACGCGACGGACACGCTCTCTCAGGCCGTGGCAAAGTCCTTTTATGAAGGGCTCTTTAAATTCGACCGAGAAATGAACGTGGTTCCGAGCCTTGCTGAATCGGCCGAATCGAGCCCCGACGGCATGCAGCATGTCGTGCACCTGCGCCGCGGCGTGAAGTTCCATGACGGCACGACATTCACGGCCGAAGCAGTCAAAGCCAATTTTGACCGCATCACAACGCCCGGCAGCACGCTCAAGCGCTTTTTCCTTTTTGAAAACGTCGCTTCACTCAAGGTGCTCGATCCTTACACGGTCCGCTTCACGCTTAAGCGCCCGAATTCGGCCTTCATCAACCGTCTTGCGCATCCGTCGGCTGTCATGATCTGCCCGAAGAGCCTCAGCGAAAAGGAAGTCAGCATTGCCTTCCATCCTTGCGGCACCGGGCCTTTTGTCATGAAGAACTACAACCCGAGCGACGTTTTGCGGGTGGAGAAGAACCCGAACTACTGGCGCGCGGGATACCCGAAGCTCGATGCCATCACCTGGCGTCCTGTAGTGGAAAACAGCACGCGCGTGGCCATGGCGCTCACGGGGGAAGCCGATTATGCGTTTCCGCTGCCTTCCGAGCAGGTCAAAATGGTGAAGGACAAAGGCACGCTCCGCGTCGACGTCACGCCTTCGATCATGCTTCGCTTTGTGGAAATGAATCTCACGAAGCCCGTCTTCAAGGATGTCCGCGTTCGTCAGGCGCTTAACTACGCCGTGAACAAAGAGGCGCTCGTCAAGGTGGCCTTTGCCGGATACGCCGATGTGGCCGAAGGCATTGCGCCGCTCTCGGTTGACTATGCCGTTAAGCTCGGGCCCTGGCCCTATGACCCGCAGAAGGCCAAGGCGCTTCTTAAAGAAGCGGGCTACCCGAACGGCTTTGAAGTGGAACTTTGGTCGGGCTACAACCATACGACGGCCTCCAAGATCATTCAGTTCCTGCAGCAGCAGCTCGCTCAGGTCGGCGTTAAAGTTCGCGTACGCACGCTTGAGGCCGGCGAACGCACGAGTTTTGTAGAGTCAACGCCCCAGCCCGAGCAGAGCCGTCATGAGCTCTATTACATCGGCTGGTCGAGCTCCACGGGCGAACTCGACTACGCGGTGCGCCCAGTCCTCGCAACGTCAAGCTTCCCGCCCCGCGGCTCCAACGAGTCCTACTATTCCAATCCCGCGGTTGATCAGGCGCTTTTCTATGCGCTCGGCACCACCGACCGCGAGAAGAAGTCAGCGATCTATGCCCAGATGCAGGAAACGATTTGGAAAGATGCGCCGTGGATCTTCCTCGTGAGTGAACAGAACATCGCGGCAAGCTCCAAAGCGCTCCACGGTTTTTACATTCAGCCCGACTCGAGCTTTAACTTCGAGGAAGCCAGCTTAGAGCCGGCTTCCCTCATGAAGCCCTGAAGACGAGTTCAGGAACAAATCAACAACAAACAAGCAGGCAGAAAGTTCCATGCTGAGATATTTCATCAAGCGACTCCTCGGGATGATCCCCACGCTCATCATCGTGGCGGTCTGCGTCTTCTTCTTCATTCACCTGCTCCCGGGCGACCCGGCACGTTTGGCTGCCGGCCCGGAAGCTGACGAAGCGACGGTGGAAATGATCCGCCACAGTCTGGGTCTGGACCGCTCGATCCCTGAGCAGTTCGTGAACTTTGTGGTGGGCGCGTGTCAGGGCGACTTCGGCACCTCCATTCGATCCCAGCGTCCGGTGATTCAGGAAATCGGCGAACGCTTCGGCCCGACGCTCTGGCTCACGCTCACTTCCATGGTTTGGTCGGTGATCTTCGGTCTGGTAATCGGCGTGATTTCCGCGGTCTACCGCAACAAGTGGCCTGACCGCATCGGCATGACGCTCGCCGTCTCCGGTATTTCGTTCCCGGCCTTTGCACTCGGCATCCTGCTCATGGAAATCTTTTCCGTTGAGCTCGGCTGGCTGCCGACGGTAGGCGCTTCATCCTGGAAGCACTACATTCTCCCGTCGATCACGCTCGGCGCAGCGGTTGCCGCCGTGATGGCCCGCTTCACGCGTGCCTCCTTCGTGGAAGTGCTCCATGACGACTACATCCGCACCGCCCGCGCCAAGGGCGTGACGGAAACGAAGATCGTTGCCAAGCACGCGCTCCGCAATGCTTTGATTCCCGTGGTCACGATGATGGGTCTGCAGTTCGGCTTCCTGCTCGGCGGCTCCATCGTGGTGGAAAAGGTCTTTAACTGGCCCGGCATGGGTCGTCTGCTCGTCGACGCCGTCGACATGCGCGACTACCCTGTGATTCAGGCGAGCGTTCTGCTCTTTTCGCTTGAATTCATCGTCATTAACCTCGTGGTCGACGTGCTCTACGGATGGATCAATCCGTCGATCCGCTACAAGTAAAAGAAGAATCGGAGTGAATAAATGAGTACTGAAACTGCAGTGGATCCGCGCATTGCCAAGTCCAACGATGCGCTGCGCACCCCGATGGGCGAGTTCTGGCGCAAGTTTAAGAAGCAGCCGGTGGCGATGGCCGCTGCCGGATTCGTCTTCTTTTTGATCATCGTCGCCATTGTCGGCCCCATGATCACGCCGTTTGATCCGGAAAACTTCTTCGACTACGACCGTCTGAATGAAGGTCCTTCGGCCGTGCATTGGTTTGGCGTTGATGCCCTCGGGCGCGACATCTTCAGCCGCATCGTCGCCGGCACCCGCATCTCGCTCGTCTGCGGCTTTTCGTCCGTTTTCGCCGGTGCTGTCATCGGCACGATTCTCGGTCTGATTGCCGGCTTCTATGAAGGATGGCCCGACCGCATCATCATGCGTATTTCGGACGTGCTCTTTGCTTTCCCGGGCATTCTGCTCGCGATCGGCATTGTGGCGATTCTCGGCGGCGGCATGCTCAACGTTGTCGCAGCCGTGGCGATTTTCTCGATTCCGGCCTTTGCTCGTCTGGTCCGCGCGAATGTGCTGAGTTTGAAGACCCAGACCTATGTTGAGGCGGCGCGAAGCCTGGGCATCAGCGACACGATGCTTCTTTTCCGCCATATTCTCCCCGGCACGATCTCGGTGATTCTGGTTTATCTCTCGATGCGTATCGGCACGTCAATCATCACCGCGGCATCGCTCTCCTTCCTGGGTCTCGGCGCTCAGCCGCCGATGCCTGAATGGGGCGCAATGCTTAACGAAGCCCGCGCTGACCTGCTCACCGCGCCGCACGCGGCGATCTTCCCCGTGATTGCGATCTTCCTCACGGTGCTTGCCTTCAACCTTTTGGGCGACGGTCTGCGCGATGCGCTTGACCCGAAGGTCGACACCAATCGTTAATCAGCCGAACGCTGCGTGAGAGCGATGAGCGGCGGACCTCTTTAGTGAAGTCCGCCGCTTTTTTCCCCGGACGAAGCCGGAATACAAACAGCGTCACACTGCGGAACTACAATCATTGCTGATTGAAAGGCACCGTCTAACTCTGGAGGGTTTTATGACAACAAAAACAATTGAGCTGCCCGCTCCGCGCGAATTGAAGATGACGCTCACGCAAGCCCTGAAGGCACGCAAAACCATTCGCTCCTTTACGACCGAGCCCATTTCCGACGCAGATCTTTCAACGCTCCTTTGGTGCACGGCCGGCATCACGCGTCCTGACGGAAAGCGGACCGTTCCCTCCTGCCTCGATTTGCGCACTGTCTCGGTCTGTGTTCTGCGCGCTGACGGCGCATGGCGCTGGAATGCGTCCAAGAATACGCTCGAGCTTCTGACCCCGGAAGATCTCCGCGCAGCGTCAACGATGGGACAGCACGCTTTTGTTGATACGGCCCCTGTAACACTCGTCTTTGTCGTTGAGGCGACCCCCCGCACGCAGATGGCTCGGCCGCACTGGGCTTATCTCGATGCCGGAACCATGGTCGAAGCCGCGTATCTGGCGGGCACCGCACTCGGTCTCGGCGGCGTTGCGCGCGGTTCCGTGGCAGGTCCCGAGCTCGGCAAACGCATGAAGCTGCCGGCCACCTATGAACCTGTCTTCTGCTTCACCTGCGGTCATCCGGCCTAAGGCGCTTTGATCTCTGACTGAAGCGAGATGCTCCGCATTGCCGCGGGCATCTTCTTCGCGGCGTTCCCGTTCATTCATTCGCTTTTCTCCTTCGGCGAATCGACTCGAACGCCGACTTCCTCTCTTTTTCAAAAAAGTTTTCACATTGACCGTACAGCACCGCGCCCAAAAAATCCTTGACGGACTTCTCAGTTTTTTGGAAGTCGGACGCGGTCGGCTTGCGCTCGGCTGCCTCATCGTCCTGCTTGCACTCTCTTCATGGGTGCTTTGCGACCGATTCACGCACCGCGCTTTTGATACAAGTCTCGCGTCGCTTATTCCAGCGGAATTAGCCCCGGAACTGCCCGACGATATTGAAGACGCCCTGCGCGCCCGCCTGAGTCAGGATGAAGCCGGCAATGTCATCGTGCTCCTTCGCGTCAAGGGCGAAACAGCTGCGGCGGCAGAAAAACTCAGTGAGCTCGCCGAGACCGCTCAAGCGGCAGTACGGAACGTACTGCTCGCCTCACCCGCCCTATCAGAGCGCTCTCCGGAGCATTTTGGGGCCGGTGCTGTCCCCAAAATTCCGCATGCCGCCGGCCGACTGCTTTCGGATGCCGACAGAAGTGCGCTCAGGAGCCTCATCGGCCTCCCGGAACCGAGCCGCAGCGAACGGCTGACTGAGCGAGCCGTCGGCTGTCTCACGAGCGCCGTGTCGCTCAGGATTCTTGGCTTTGCCAATGATCCGTTCTGCACCTATGACCATTGGCTCACCGAAGAACTTAAGCGCCTCCCTTGGCGCGTCTCTTCAAATAACGGCCGCACGGATATCGAATTAAAGACGGTGCCGACAGGAGAAACCGTCCGCGTGCTTTTTTTCACCGCGGACGAAAACCTGGCGGCAGCCGGGAAAGCACATTTTGCGCAGACGCTCGAAGACGCTCAAAACGCCGCTCAGGATGCGGCGGGGCACGGAGCCTCCGTCCAGATCGAAGCCGCCGGCGTGCCGCTCTTTACCGATGCGATCGCTGCCCGCGCACAGCGCGAGCTCACCTTTATCGGCACCCTCTCGACCATCAGTGTCTTTGCATTGGCTTGGGCGCTTTTCGGCAGTCCCGTCGTGCTCTTGCTGATGGCTGCAACCATTCTCCTCGGCTTCACGCTTGCGCTGGGCGCCTCTTTTGCCGTCTTCGGCACGCTCTCGCTCATTACCTTCGTTTTCGGCGCAACGCTGATCGGCGTATCGATTGACTATTCTTCGCATTGGTTTGCCCTCAAGACTGCCGGAGAATCCGCACAAGCGAGCCGCCGCCGCATGGCCGGCGCGCTCCTCTCGGCAGCGCTTTCCACTGCCGCCGCATACTGCACGCTTGCGCTCACGCCGCTGCCCGGCCTTCGGCAGATGGCCGTCCTCGCCGCCTGCGGCGTCGTGGGAACGCTCTTCACCGTCTTGACGGTGCTTCCTCGACTGGAGCGTTGGGTGCCTAAAGACCAGACGCGGCTGATGCGGCTCATCGCCCAAGCGCTCCCGAAGCTTCCGAGACTAGACGCCTCGGCACTCAGACGTCCTGCGGTTCTCTTCGGCCTCGCCCTTTTTGCCGCAGCGCTTCTCTTTGGCCTCTCGCGCATGCAATTTGACGCGGGCATCCGAGACCTGCAGGGAGCGCCCCAAAAGCTCCTCGAGAGCCAGCTGGCAGTGTCGCGCGCCTTGGCGCTCCCGTCACCGGCTCAAGCTTTTGTCCTGCAGGGCCCGACATTGAGTGAAACGCTCGAACACGAAGAAGCGCTCTTGTCTGCTTTGCAGGCCATACCTGAACTCAAGAGCCTCACGCCTTCCGGGCTTTCCATGCTGCTGCCCTCGGATGCCAAACAGGATGCTGACAGAGATCTCGTTGCCGCGGCAACGGCTGCCGCCGCCCCCCGGCTGCTTGAGCTCCTCGGAGCTTCGCCAAAAGGGCCTGACGCCCAGCGAATGGCCTTGAATGACTTAGAAAGTACGCCGTGGCGAGAGCTCACTCATCGCTTCGTGCTCGAGAACGAGCCCGGGCGCGCCGTCACGGTCCTGATGCTCGCCGGCGTTGAGCCTAAGCACCTTCCCTTCTTAACGAAGGCCGCTGAAGCGGTGCCGGGCGCTTATTTTGTGGACATCACGCGCGGCATGAGCGAGGGGCTCTCGCTTTACAGAGACCTCATTCTCATGGTGCTCGCCGCCGGCATCGTGCTCCTCTGGGCGCTTTTAGCGCTTCGTTTCGGGCGTGAGAGCTGGCGCGCCGTACTGCCCTCGGCCCTAGGCATTCTTGCCGCACTGGCCGTCTTTGGCTGGACGGGAACGCCAGTCACCATTTTCACCGCGCTGGGTCTCGTTTTAGTGCTTGGCCTGGGCGTTGACTACGGCATCTTCCTCACAGGGAGCCCCAGCGACGGCCGCACCTCTGCCGCCGTCCTTTTTTCGGGCGTTACGACGCTCCTTTCTTTTGGACTGCTGGTATTTTCCGCTACGCCTGCACTCCGCGCTTTCGGCATTACCGTGCTGGTGGGTCAAAGCATTGTTTGGGCAGCGACGCCCCTCTTGCGTCCGGCCGCTGATAAGCGCTGAGGTCGTGCGTCTCTCTCGTATATGCCGCCACAGTCTCTCCTAAGTTCCTCATGCCTAAGATGAGAGCAAGCATCTGTCAGCGATATCTCGCCCTTGGGGGCGAAGGTTCCGGGCGGCTGCGCGGATTCCATTCGATTAGGAGATTGTTATGCCGTATTCACGCCGAACATTTCTGCGGTCTGCTTTTTTCACCGGCATCGCCGGGGTGCTCACGCTCTCGGGCTGCGTCGCTGCACCGCACCGTGCACCCCCGCCGCCAAAGCCCAGACCCGCCGCCCCCGTCATTCGT
>OWJG01000569.1_pt1 | contig 27066 bp, 27 predicted proteins | sample 1732781 | NCBI WGS metagenome assembly OWJG01 (sample SAMN05065753, study PRJEB22554) | human gut metagenome | biome: ENVO:2100002; feature: ENVO:00000062; material: ENVO:00002003 | host: Homo sapiens | place: USA | reverse complement strand
AGCTTCGTCGGCAGCGTCAGATGTGTATAAGAGACAGTTATAGTATTATATTTATATTTAATTGCTTGATTAATATCTTATTTGGGGAGTGAAAATAATGAGTTCGGTTATTATGCCAACTAGTGGTATCCATGAAACTGCAATCATTCATCCGTCTGCTAAAATCGGCAAGGACGTAAGCGTAGGTCCTTATGCTGTCATCGACGAAGATACGGAGATTGGCGACGGCTGCGTGATTGGTGCGCATGTGACTATCCATCCATATACTAAAATCGGCAAGAATTGCCACTTTTTCCCGGGCTGCTCTATTGGTGCGGTACCGCAGGATTTAAAATTTGTAGGTGAAAAAAGCTATACTATTATCGGTGACGGCGGCAGCTTCCGTGAATGCTGCACTGTTCACCGTGCATGCGGTGAAGGCAACGAAACCCGTATCGGCAATAACATCCTGATGATGGCCTATACTCACGTTGCACATAACTGCATCGTGGGCAATAATGTTATTATGTCTAACGTTGCAACACTTGCAGGTCACGTTATCGTTGAGGACCGTGCTGTTATCGGCGGTTTGTCTGCGGTACACCAGTTCTGCAAGATTGGCCGTAACGTAATGATCGGCGGTATGGCACGTGTAACTCAGGATGTTCCTCCGTTCATGATCTGCGCCGGTGATCCTGCTTTTGTTTCCGGTCTGAACAGCGTAGGTCTTTCCCGCGCAGGTATGCCGGTAGAGGAACGCAGTGAGCTGAAAAAGGCTTTCCGCATTCTTTATCGCAGCGGTCTGCCGCTGCAGGAAGCAATCAGCACTATGGAGCAGGAGCTGACAAGCTCCGAGCCTATGGAACATCTGATGCGTTTCCTGCGTAATGTAGAACGCGGCATCATCCGTACACGCAGAGGCTAAGGCTATGGAGGTGCTGGGCGTACTTTCAGGTGTCGGACATCTGCCGGTAGAGGTGGCACGCTCAGCGAAAGAGCTGGGTTACCATGTTGTCGCTGTAGGTGTTGTTCCAGGTATTGACGAGGAGCTGCCCGGCAGTGTTGATGTTTATTACGATATCAACATCGGCAAAATCGGCAAGATTATTTCTACGCTGAAAAAAAATAAGGTTACCAAGGTCACCATGATCGGCAAGGTAACAAAGGAAGTTTTGTACAAAGCAGGCAGGATTGTTCCTGATCTGCGGGCGATAAAAATTTTGGCTACCATTCCGGACCGCAAGGATGATACTATCATGAATGCGATTGTCAAGGAGCTGGAGGACGAAGGCATTGAGGTTATGGATCAGACCTTGCTGATTAAACCGTTGCTGCCGCCGCCCGGTGTCCTGACCAAGCGTAAGCCTACGGAGGCAGAGCTTGCGGATATGGAATTCGGCTTTGAGATGGCCAAAGCCATCGGCGGACTGGATATCGGTCAGACCGTTGTTGTAAAAAATCGTGCCGTTATGGCGGTAGAAGCGATTGAAGGCACCGATGCCTGCATTCTGCGCGGCGGTTTTTTAGGCAAGGGCGGCGTTATCGTAGCCAAGGCTGCCAAGCCGAAGCAGGACCAACGCTTTGATATTCCCGGTTTCGGTACAACGACGATTGAATCAATGATTCACGCCGGTGCTACCGGAGCGATTATTGAAGCAGGTAATACTATCATTCCGGAGCGCGAAAAGGTGATTGCGCTGGCAGATGAGCATAATATTACCATTCTTGTAAAATAAATATCGGAAAAATTTCGTATTTCTTAGCGGCTGATAGCTTATGTCAGCCGCTTTTTGTGTTATAATATATACTGAATATATATAGGTAAATGCAAGGAGACATCATGGCGAAAATATTAATATCTGCCGGAGAATCCTCTGGCGATATCCATGCAGCTGCTGTGACTGCTGCTATAAAAAAACTTGATAGCAAGGCCGAGGTCTTTGGTATGGGCGGCGATGCTCTGCGCCAGGCCGGCGGCGAGGTGCTGTGGGATATTAAGGATCACGGTGTAATGGGCTTTGTAGAGGTTATCCGCAAACTGCCTGATTTATTCCGTCTGCGCAGTGATTTTGCGCGCATTATGGACGAACGCAAGCCGGATTGTCTGGTAGTTGTCGACTATCCGGGGTTTAACATGAAGCTGGCAAAGCTGGCTCACGATAAAGGAATTCCCGTTGTATCATATATTGCTCCGTCGGCATGGGCCTGGAACAAGGGCCGTGCCAAAAAGGTTGCGAAAATAGTGGATAAGGTTGCCTGCATCTTTCCTTTTGAATACGATGTGTATAAGGAAGCAGGTGCTCCCGTAGAGTTTGTAGGTCATCCGCTGCTGGATATTGTACATCCTACAATGACAAAGGCCGAGGCTGAAGCCTGGGCCGGCAAGCAGCCCGGCAAAAAGCTGATATTGCTGATGCCCGGCAGCCGTCTGATGGAAATTGAAAAAATGCTGCCGACGCTACTGGCAGGTGCAAAGCTTTTAAAGCAGCAGTTGCCTGATGTGCAGTTTGTTATGCCGCGCGCTAACACAATTCCGCTTGCTATGCTGCAGGAAAAAATTGCGGCGTATGGCATTGAGGTAAAAATTACCGAAGGCCATAACTATGATTTGTTCAGTGTAGCGGACCTGGCGCTGGCTACCAGCGGTACGGTAACGCTGGAGGCTGCTTTGTGCGGACTGCCGAGTGTTATTGTTTACCGTACTTCCGCACTGAATGCTTTTATCGCGCGTTTGGTAATCAACATCCCCAATATCGGTCTGCCGAATATTGTTGCGGGCAAAACGATTATGCCGGAGCTGCTGCAGGAGGACTTCACCCCGGAAAAATTAGCGAAAACTGCAGTAGAGCTTTTGCAGCCTGAGCGTCAGGCACAGCTGCAAAGCGATTTGGCATATATGAAGCACAGACTGGGTGAACCCGGTGCGGTAAACCGTGTTGCTCAATTAATCTTAAAAATAACTGAGGAGAGAAAATGAATTTATACCTTCGAGCATTGAAATATGTAAAAGCCTATTGGATGCGTGCGCTGGCAGCGCTTATCTGCACCGGCATTGCCTCCGGCTGTACTGCTTATCTGCCATGGGTTATCAAGGATATGGTAGACCAGGTTCTGCGTGATAAGGATACATCTATGCTGAACTATATTGTAATCAGCATTGTGGTTGTTTTTATTATCCGCGGTGTTTCCTATTACGGACAAAGCTACCTGATGAACTATGTCGGTCAGCGTGTGATTATTGATATCCGCAGGGATGTTTTTGAAAAGCTGCAGCGTTTAAGTATGAGCTTTTATGACAAGCATAAAACCGGTACCATTATGAGTTATGTTACTAACGACGTTAATGCGTTGCAGTCCGCAATGGTAGAAAACGTTGTGGAAATGTTTACCGAAAGCGTTATTCTTATCGTATCTATCGCTATGATGCTGTATCTGGACTGGAAGCTGTTCCTCGTAACCTTTGCAACCTTCCCGGTTGTACTGTTCTTCATTGACAGCTTCGGTAAGCGCATCCGTAAATCCGGCAGCCGTATTCAGGAGGCTGCTGCTGACATTACCTCTGTACTGCAGGAGGTTGCTTCCTCTCCGCGCGTTATCAAATCCTTCGTGCGCGAGGGCTATGAGGTCGAGCGCTTCGACAAGGAAAACATGAACAACTTCCGCGCCAACATGAAGTATGCGCAGCTTTCTTCAACACTCACCCCGACGATTGAGTTTGTTGCGGCTGTCGGCGTTTCCATTATTCTCTGGTACGGCGGCAACAGCGTTATCAACGGCAGCATTACCGCAGGCTCTCTGGTAGCCTTCCTGACCTATGCTGTTAATATTTCTAACCCGATTAAACGTTTAAGCCGTGTTATCGGCAATATTCAGAAGGCATTGGCTGCTGCGCAGCGTGTATTTGATGTTCTGGATTTGCCGGAGGCTATTAAAAATGCGCCTGATGCCAAGGCACTGCCTAAGGTGAAGGGCGATGTACGCTTCAATGATGTAAGCTTTGCTTATAACGAAAACGAAGAAGTGCTCAGCCATGTTTCCTTCGAGGTTAAGCCCGGCGAAATGATTGCCTTTGTCGGTCCTTCCGGTGCTGGCAAGTCTACCGTAGCCAGCCTGTTGCCGCGTTTCTACGATGCGACTAACGGCAGTATTACGATTGATGGGCAGGATATCCGCAAGGTTACGCTGGATTCCCTGCGTGAGCAGGTTGGTATTGTACCGCAGGAAACAGTGCTGTTCAACGGTTCTGTTTATGATAACATTCTTTACGGACGTCTTGATGCGACACGTGAAGAGGTAGAGGCTGCAGCGAAGGCTGCGAATGCCCATGACTTTATTATGCAATTGCCTAACGGCTATGAAACAATGCTGGGTGACCGCGGTATGAATATTTCCGGTGGTCAGCGTCAGCGTATTTCCATTGCCCGGGCAATATTGAAAAACCCGCAGATTCTGATTCTCGACGAGGCAACCTCTGCACTCGATACGGAAAGCGAGCGCGTGGTACAGGAGGCTCTGGACCGCCTGATGGTAGGCAGAACATCCTTTGTTATTGCGCATCGTCTTTCTACGATTAAAAATGCCGATAAGATTATGGTTCTGGAAAAGGGACAGCTTATCGAGCAGGGTAACCATGATGAGCTGATGGCTATGGACGGGCTGTACGCGCATCTGTATAAGATTCAGTATCGCAGCAAGGAAGCCAAGTAAGGCGAAAAGAGGTTAGTAAATGTATATACTCTACAATATTCTTATTTTAATAGTGCTGGTAATTTTTATTGTCCCCTATTACACTTACCGCCTGTTTACAGAAAAAGGCTTCGCCTTGCGCTTTAAGCAGAGCCTCGGTTGTGTAGATGAAGAGGATATCGCCAAGGTTGCCGGCAAGGACTGCGTTTGGATTCATGGTGCATCCGTAGGCGAAATTGTTGCTACCAGTCCGCTTGTCAAACAAATCCGCAAGGAAATGCCCGAGCGCCCAGTATTGGTATCTGCCTTTACCGTAGGCGGTTATAACATGGCCAAGCAGATTATTCCCGAAGCAGATGCTATTATCTACTTCCCGCTGGATTTACCGTTTGTCGCAGAATCTCTGGTCAAGCGTATTCATCCCGGTGTCTTTATGCCGGTAGAAACAGAGCTGTGGCCTAATTTCCTGCGCGCTATCCGTGAACGCCATATACCTGTAATGATGGTAAATGGCCGTATCTCCGAAAAATCCGTAAAAAATTACAAATATCTTTATGGTATCTGGGATGATATGCTCAATACCGTAACCCGCTTTTGTATGCAGTCCAGCATTGATGCCGATTATATTGCGCATCTCGGTGCCGACCGCAGCAAAATCTTTGTTACCGGCAATACCAAATTTGACCAGACCTATGCGGAGGTTACGCCGGAGGATTTGGCTAAATACCGTTTTGAGCTGGGCTTGAAAGAGGATTATCCTATTATCGTTGCCGGCTCTACGCATCCCGGCGAAGAAAAGGTGCTCTTTGAATCCTTTAAGTGCATCCGTGAAAAATATCCGCATGCGCGTCTGATTATCGCACCGCGTAAAACTGCCAGAGCGGAGGAAATTGCCAAGCTGGGAAGCCATTACGGCTATGAAACAGGCTTCCGTTCCAAGATGCTGGAGGAAAGCGGTGAACGCAAGGAATATCCTTTGCTGATTATCGATACCATCGGTGAGCTGGGACGTATTTATGCCGTAGGAGATGTTGTTTTCGTCGGCGGTTCCTTCAGCAATACCGGCGGTCACAACGTACTGGAGCCTGCTGCCCATGCCAAACCGATTCTCGTCGGCCCGAGCATGCAGAACTTTAAGGATTCCTATGCACTGTTGAGCAAGGTTAAGGCCTGCAAGATGGTTAACAATAATGATGAGCTGACGAAGGAAATGCTGGATATTCTGGGCAATGACGAGCGTCGTGCGCAGATGGGTGCAGCTTCTTTGCAGGTTATTAAAGAGAACCGCGGCGCGGATGTGCGCAGCATCCATTATCTCAAGGAGCTGCTTGATTTAACTGCTGTGCCTGCCCGTGAATACAAAAGCTATCCGATTAATACGCGTAACCTGACGGATGAGGGCGGCGGACGCCTGCGTCACGGTGATGCGATTATCCAATATGTTATGCAGGTTGCCTATGGGCCGGAAACTCCGTTCTTCGGCTGGCTGTTGCTGGCAGTTCTGCATGGCATGTCTTATTTATACGAATTCGGCGTTTGCTGCAAGCTGTCTATGTATAATTGCGGCCTGCTGCACAGAGAAAAGCTGAACTGCTGCGTTATCTCTATCGGTAATATTACCGTCGGTGGCACCGGTAAAACTCCTACCGCCCAGAAGATGGCGGCAATTATCAAGTCTATGGGCTATCGCGTTGTTATCCTGAACCGCGGCTACCGTTCGCATTGGGGCAAGGAGCTGGGCGTAGTTTCCGACGGCAATAAGATTTTCATGACTGCCTATGAAGCAGGTGACGAAGCTTACCTGATGGCCAAGACTTTGCCGGGTATTCCGGTAATCATCGGCAAAAACCGTGCCGTTACCGGCCGTTATGCCGTTGAAAAGCTGAATGCCGAGGTTATCATTATGGACGATGGCTATCAGCACTGGCAGCTGGAGCGCGACCTGGATGTCGTCTTGGTAGATACGCTGAATATGTTCGGCAACGGTTGTGTGCTGCCGCGCGGTACTCTGCGTGAGCCGCTCGAAAACCTGAGCCGCGGCGATTTGTTTCTGCTGACCAAAACCGACCAGAGCAGCAAGCTGAGCCGCATTCAGCTGCGTCATACTATTGCCAAATATAATGACAAGGCACCGGTAGTAGAGAGTATTCACCATCCGAAAAACTTTGTGGAAATTGCCGACTGGTACAAGGGTATTTCCGAAAATATCAAGGATCTGGAAGAGCTGCGCGGCAAGGATGTTATGGTTTTTTCCGCAATCGGCAACCCGTCATCCTTCGAACAGACTCTCTCCAGCATCGGCTTGAATATCATGGAGGCTGTACGCTATCCCGACCATCACGATTACGGTATGCTGGAAATGCAGTACATCAACGAGCGTGCCAGCAGCCTAAAGGCTGTAGCAATGGTTACTACAGCGAAGGATGCTGTTAAGATACCGACTGAATTTATTTATTCTGCCCGCGAAATTCCTCTGTATATCCTGAATATGGATATCTGCATTACCGAGGGCATGGATAAGTTCAAAGAATATATTGATCATGCCATTAAAAAGGAGCTTGATAAAAAATGAAAGTTTTATGCGTAATTCCCGCACGTTATGCTTCTACCCGTCTTCCGGGCAAACCGCTTTCCCTGATTGCAGGTAAGCCGATGATTCAGCACGTTTATGAGCGTGCCTGCCAGGCTAAGCTGCCGGATGAGGTAGTTGTAGCTACCGATAATGAGCTTGTCAAAAAGGCTGTAGACGGCTTCGGCGGCAAAGCAATGATGACATCTCCCGACCATCCGAGCGGTACCGACCGTTTGGCCGAAGTAGCGCTGAACTATCCCGATGTTGACGTTATTGTTAACGTACAGGGTGATGAGCCGATGATTCCGCCTGAGGTTATTGACCGTCTGGCTGAATGCTTTACCGGTGACAGCGAGCTGCAGATGGCAACATTGAAGGTTGCTATGAACGAGGAGGATTACAACAATCCTGCTGCCGTAAAGGTTGTAACCGACCTTAACGGCTATGCACTGTACTTCTCCCGCAGCCTGATGCCGTATCCGCGCAATAAGCCGGAGGGCTACAAGGTTTACAAGCATGTAGGCATTTATGCTTACCGCCGCAGCTTCCTGCTGAAATATGCAGCACTGCAGCCGACACCGCTGGAAAGAGCGGAAAGCCTGGAGCAGCTGCGTGCACTGGAAAATGGTTATAAGATTAAAGTTCTGGAAAGCGATTTCCAGGGCATCGGTGTTGATACCCCCGAGGATTTGGCAGCAGTCAATGAGCTGTTTGCTAAAATGAATAAATAAGCTGGAGGATACTTATGCAAATCGTTAAATTTGGTAATTATGAAGTAGGTCAGGGCCATCCCCTGATGCTGATGGCAGGTCCCTGCGTGCTCGAAGGCTATGAGCGCAGCCTGATGATTGGTCAGCGTACAAAAGCAATCTGCGACAAGCTGGGCATTCCCTATGTATTTAAGGCTTCCTTTGATAAGGCTAACCGTTCCTCTTATGCTTCTTTCCGCGGACCCGGCATTGAAGAGGGCTTAAAGCTTTTGGCTCAGATTAAAAAGGATCTGGGCGTTCCTGTAGTAACCGATATCCACGAGCCCTGGCAGGCTGAAAAGGCTGCCGAGGTTGTAGATATTCTGCAAATCCCGGCGTTCCTGTGCCGTCAGACCGATTTGGTTTATGCAGCTGCCAAAACCGGCAAGACTGTTAATGTAAAAAAAGGTCAGTTCCTGGCACCTTGGGACATGAAAAATGTTATCAAAAAGGTTGAGGAAGCAGGCAATCATAACATTATGCTGACCGAGCGTGGTGCAAGCTTCGGCTACAACACACTGGTAACCGATATGCGCGGTCTGGCTATTATGCGTGAGCTTGGTTATCCCGTAGTTATGGATGCTACTCACAGCGTACAGATTCCCGGTGGCCAAGGCACCTCCAGTGGCGGTCAGAGCCAGTATGTTCCGCATATGGCACGTGCTGCTGCGGCTGTCGGCATTGATGCACTGTTCTTAGAGGTGCATGATAATCCGGCAGAAGCACTGAGCGACGGCCCGAATATGGTTAAGCTGGATAATCTGGAAAAATTATTGACCGACGTGCTGGCAATCGACAAGATTGTACGTGGCTAAAGGTAGGGTGAGAATATGGAAGCAATGCTAAAGCATGCACAGGATGTTCTGCGCATGGAGGCAGAAGCGATTTTAGAGCTGGTGCCGCGTGTAGATGAAAATTTTGCTGCGGCAGTAAAATTGATTTTAGACTGTCAGGGCCGTACCGTTATTACCGGTATGGGTAAATCCGGTCTTATCGGTCGCAAAATGGCTGCAACCCTTGCCAGCACCGGCACACCATCCTTTTATCTGCATCCTGCAGAGGGTATTCACGGTGACCTGGGCATGGTTACGGAAAGCGATGTTGTTATTGCTCTCTCCAACAGCGGTGAAACTGGTGAGGTTTTGAATATCCTGCCGTCCTTGCGCCGCATCGGGGCAAAGATTATCGCTATGGTTGGCAAGCCTGATTCAACACTTGGCAAGAATGCCGACGTTGTACTTAATGTAGGTGTCAGCAAGGAGGCCTGCCCTCTTGGCCTTGCACCGACGAGCAGCACGACTGCAGCGCTGGCCTACGGTGATGCGCTGGCTTTGGCGCTGCTCAAAAAGCATAACTTTACCGCAAGTCAGTTTGCTATCTTCCATCCGGGGGGCAGCTTGGGCCGCAAGTTGCTTCTGACCGTAGGCAGCATTATGCATAAGGGCGAGGAGAACCCGACTGTACTGGCAGATACCAAGGTACAGGACGCTTTGTTTGTTATTACCGACAAAGGTCTGGGTGCCGTATCCGTTGTTGATGCAGACGGCGTTATGCAGGGCGTGCTGACTGACGGTGATATCCGCCGCGGTCTGAGCAAGGGTGTTGATTTCCTGCAGCGTCCGGTTTGCGAGCTGATGACGAAGTCTCCGAAAACTATTACCGAAGACAAGCTGGCAGCACAGGCTCTGCATCTTATGGAAAGCAACAAGCCGAAACCGATTACAGTATTGCCTGTTATTGACAAAGACAATAAGGTTATCGGCCTGCTGCATATGACCGACCTTGTAAGGCAAGGAGTGGTATAATGATAAGCTGGTTCGACGATGCACAGGATGAGGATGACGAATTTATAGAAGCAGCTAAAGCAATCAGACTGCTGGCTTTGGATGTTGACGGCGTACTGACCGACGGAACTATCTATATTGCGGCAGACGGAGAATGCTTTAAGGGCTTTAATGCAAAGGATGGCATGGGCATCAGCTGTGCTTTGCGCAATGGTCTTGATGTAGCAATTATTACCGGACGCAAAAGCGAGATTATCCACCGCAGAGCTGAGGAGCTGGGAATAACAACCATTATCGAAGGCGCTAAGGATAAGCGTGAAGCGCTGCGTTCCTTGAGAAGGCTGCGCGGACTGTCGGTAGAAGAGGTTGCTTATGTAGGTGATGACCTCAATGATTTGCCGGCCTTTGCCGAGAGTGGTCTGACCTTTGCTCCCGATGATGCTGCAGAAGATGTGTATGATGCAGCTGATATCGGTTTGGATAATCCTGGAGGCAGAGGTGCTGTCCGCGAGGCAATAGAGTATATTTTAGCTGCTCAGGACAAATGGGAAAAAATTGTTGCTTCATATGAGCAAGCTGGACAAGGAGATAGACAATAATGTGGCTTTATTATTTATTAAAAACAATGAGTACCGTAATTTCCTGGCTGCCCTATAAGGCAGTTGTGGTTATCGGTAAGGGTATGGGCCACCTCTATCATAAAATTGCCAAAAAGCAGCGTGTGCGTGCAGAGGAAACTATCCGCGAGCGCTTAGGCTATAGTCAGGAGCAGGCCGAGGCTACAATCAAATCGCTGTTTGTGAAGCTTGGCATAACCTTTATGGAAATTATGTATATGCCGGCGTTGAACAAGGACAATATCCGCGGTCTGGTAACCTTTGACCGTCCGGAGGTTCTGTGGGATGCGCTTAAGGAGAAGCATGGCGTTGTTATGCTGGCCTGCCATATGGATAACTGGGAATGGCTGGGAGCTGCACTGGCGCTGAACGGCTTTCCGCTGAGTGCGGTAGAAAAACCGCAGCCTAACCGTGTTTACAGCGATTTTATGAATGAGCTGCGCAAGGGCGTAGGCCAGGAAATTTTTTCGCGTGGTACAAGTGAAATCCTTGGCTGTGCGCGAGCTATGAAGAAGGGCCGTATGCTGGGCCTGATAGCTGACCAGGACGGCGGCTATGACGGCATCTTCGTTCCTTTTTTGGGCAAGATGGCATCAACGCCTAACGGACCGGCATATTTTTCCCGTAAATTCAAAGCACCTATTGTGCCGATTTTTATAGTACGTAAGCCTGACGGCTATGGCCATAAAGCGATTGTACGCGACCCTATCCATTATGAATTCACCGGCGACCAAAAGCTGGATGATTATAATGTTACCCTGAAAATGACTCAGGAAGTTGAAAAAATAATCAAGGAATATCCTGATAACTGGTTGTGGTTCCAGCATCGCTGGAATACACCATACACCCCACCGGAGGAGGAAAAGCAGCCAGATGAAAAATAAGAAAGTAATTCTGTCAGTATTGGCAGGCATTGTAATTGCCGGTGCAATTATTGCCTGGCTGATGCTGAGCGGCGATAAACCTATAACTGTAAAACCGGGTGATGGTGTTACAGCGCAGATTAATGCTTCCTTAAAAAACAGTATGGTTAAAAGGGAAAAGGATGGCAAAAAGCTGTGGGAGTTTACAGTAGAAGAGGTTGTCAACGATAAGGCTAAAAACACAGCCTATCTGAAGGGCATCAAAGGCAAAGTTTATCGTGCGGACGGCAGCTTTATCGATATTTCTGCGGATAAAGGCAGTGCCGGCATGAAGAGCAATGACTTTTTCCTGGAGGGTAATATTAAGGCTGTACTGAATACCGGTGGTGAGCTTTATGCTGATAAAATAAGCTGGAATCAGGAAAAAGAGCTCATTACGGCAACAGGACATTTTAAAATGCATAAGGATGCCTATACCGCAACTGCGGATAGTGCTGTAACTACCAGTGCTTTTAAGCATATTAAGCTTAAGGGTAATGCTAAAGTGGAGAAAGGCGGCGAATAAGATGGCTTATAAAAATAGATTACTGCTGACACTGGCTGCAGCCGTGCTGGCAGCAGGCGTAACAGCAACTGCTTTTGCGGCTCCGGGCAATTTCAGCGTTCAGGCTGATGAGCTGGAGTATGACCTGGGCAGCGGCGATGCTGTAGCAAAAGGAAATGTTGTATTGATGCAGGATGGCGGCAGAGCTACTGCCGACTACGCCAAATTCAACAGCAAAAGCAAGAGTGGTGTTTTAACCGGCAATGTTATTGCCGACCGTGATGATGCACATATTGTGTGCAATGAGTTTATAGTGCATAATGAAAATGATTTGTCTGCTGTAGGCGGTGCCATGATTACCAAGGGCGGCAAAAGCCTGAGCTCTGACAGAGTTGATTATTACAAGGCGCGCGAATTTGCCGAAACAATCGGCGGCTGGGCGCGTCTTACCGACAGCGACGGCAGTGTGCTGAATGCGGCAAAGATTGATTATAATATGGCACAGGGAGTTGCCAATGCATACGGCGGTGTTGATATCCGCAGTGATGCACGCAGCCTGACAGCTTCTGCTGACAGTGCAGTCTACAAAACCGATAACAGCGGTTATGTAGAGCTTATCGGCAATGCCAAAGCAACTCAGAACGGCAACAGCGTTGCCGGCGACAAACTGCGTCTTACCAATACCAACGTGGCTATTGCCGACGGTAATGTAGATATTATCTATATTCCGGAAAAGCAGCCTGCGCTGCCCGGTAAAGAAAAACAGGGCGCAGATGATAAAGCTTTAGCCTAAGAAGCGGAGGGCAAAGTTTTGGTTATAACAACAGATAATCTGGTAAAAATTTATAATACCCGTCACGTTGTTGATGGAGTAAGCATCAGCGTAGAGCAGGGCAGTGTAGTAGGCCTGCTCGGTCCTAACGGTGCCGGCAAGACGACAACCTTCTATATGATTGTTGGCATCGAAAAGCCTGATGCAGGTACCGTGATGCTCGACGGCAAGGATATTTCCGCAATGCCCATGTATGAAAGAGCGCGTGCAGGTATCGGCTATCTGCCGCAGGAGGCTTCTATTTTCAGCAAAATGACGGTAGAAGACAATATCATGGCGATTCTGGAAACAACTGATCTGAATGCACCCGAGCGAGAAGCGAAGATGAACGCTCTGCTGGATGAGTTCCGTCTGAATCATGTGCGCAAGAGCGAGGGCAAGGCGCTTTCCGGCGGTGAACGCCGCCGCGTAGAGATTGCCCGTGCGCTGGCTACCGACCCGGCCTTCATTCTGCTGGACGAACCGTTTGCCGGCATCGATCCTATTGCCGTAGCGGATATCCAGGGCATGATTGCGCATTTGGCACAGCGCGGCATCGGTGTGCTGATTACGGACCATAACGTCCGTGAAACACTGAGCATCGTTGATAAGGCCTATATTTTGGCCGAAGGTCATATTTTACTGCACGGCGACAGCGAAACAATCGCTAATGATCCTGTTGCCCGTAAATATTACCTTGGCGATAACTTTAGCATGTAACAGGAGGAAGAAAAGTGCGCTTACGATTATTAGACCGTTATGTACTGAAGGAGCTGTTATACCCCTTCGTTTTCGGCATCGCTGCTTTCTCCAGTATTTTTATTGCCAGCACGATGCTGTTTAAAATTACCCAATACATGACTAAATACGGTGCTCCGCTGGAGACTGTAGCCCGTTTGTTTATGTATAATCTGCCGGAGGTTATCAACTATACCTTCCCGATGTCTATGCTGCTGGCAGCGCTGATGGCTTTTGGCAAGTTGTCCGGCTCCAGTGAGATTACGGCAATGAAGGCCGGCGGTGTCAGCTACTACCGTATTGTTGCGCCGGTGCTGGTTGTAGGCTTCTTTGTCAGCATGTTTTCCATGGTGTGGGCAGAAAAGGTAGTGCCTACCTCCAAAGCGAAGGCGTCGATAATCCTGAATGAGGAAATCCGCCACAATACGCGCCCCACAACTCAGAATCATATTATCATCAAAACTATCAGCGGTGATACCCAACGTGTTACCTATGCTAATAAGTTTGATGAAAAGCTTGGCAAGATGACCGATATCACTATCGAAGAGTTTAATAAAGGCAAGATTGCCCGTATTCAGACCGCCAAGGAAGGCTATTGGGAAAACGGCAGCTGGCGTATCGTAGACGGCAATGTTTTTGCGCTGGATGACAAGGATGGCGTACAAAGCAGTGCCAAATTCAAGGAACAGATTATTCCCTTGAACTTCTCGCCCAAGCAGATTTCCTGGGAGCAAAAAGAGCCTGAGGAAATGACTATCCGCGAATTACGCGAATATATCAGCATGCTGGAAGAACAGCATACCTCAGCAGCACGTCAGTGGTGCGAAATCTTTATGAGAATCAATATTCCGCTGGCAAGCTTCTTCTTTGCAATGATCGGTGCTTGTCTGGGCACTCAGAAGCAGCGTACCAGCTCTTCTATCGGTCTGGGCATCAGTATCATCGTAATATTTATTTATTATGCAATAATGACCTTCACCACCGGTTTGGGCAAGGGTGGTGCAATGCCGCCGCTGCTGGCCTGCGCATTGCCTAACATTCTTTGCTTGGGTGTCGGCGTTTATCTGATGAAAAAGAAAAATGCCTAAAAGACTTGGATGAGTAAGTCATGGAGGTGAGTACTTGGTAGGTATAAGATTAATTATCATTATGGCCATTGTAGGTGGCCTGATTGCCTATCTGGCCGATAAAATGGGCAGTAAAATAGGCAAAAAAAGAATGTCGGTATTTGGCTTGCGTCCAAAGCATACGTCCATATTACTTACGGTACTCGGCGGTACTATTATTGCTGTTCTGACTATCAGTGTTATGGCAATAGCATCACAGAGTGCGCGCACAGCTTTGTTCGGCATGGAAAAAATTCAGCAGGAGCTTAAGCTTTTAAACCAAGAAAAGGCAGATACAACTGCTGCCCTTGAACAGGCTAAAGGCAAGGTTAACGAGCAGAACAAAAAAATCAGTGAGCTTGATGCTAAAATCCAGGAAGCAGTTGCCGAAAATGATGCAATGGAAATCAAGCTGGCCCAGGTTAATGACATGTACAGCCAGGCACAGAATGAGGTAAATTCGCTTACACATTCCAAGCTGCAGCTGACGAATGAAATTGACGAGCTGGAAAAAACTACCGAGGCTCTGCGTAAGGGTATCATCAATATGCGTGAAGGCCAGGTATATTACCGCGCCGGTGAGGTTGTCTTTGCCGGTATTATGCGTGGCGGTCTGAAGCATGAAGAAAATATGATTCAGATGAACTGGCTGCTGCAAAATGCTAATGAAGCAGCATTGCAGCGCTTGGGTGTCATTCACGATGAGCAAAAGCCTCTGCAGGCTATCTGGATTGGCAAAAATGTTGTCGATAATGCTGTAGCAAGGCTGGATAAAAGCAAGGGTAATATGCTTTTCCGTATCCGTGCCGTTGCCAATATCATAGTTGGCGAGCTGGCAGTATGCGATATTGAAATGGTAGATAATCAGTTCATTTATCCTGACGGAACCTTGATTTTCAGTGAGCAGTATAATCTTGGTAATAACGGCCCGAGCTATGAAAGCGTGCTTATGGAATTCTTGACGCAGATTAACCATAATGCGGTAAAGGCCGGTGTGCTGCCTGATCCGATGACGGGTAAGGTTGGCAGTATGGATGCAGCTACGATGATTGAAGCAGCAAATTCGATGCGTCGCACCAGAGGCAGCTTTATTCTGCGTGCTTATGCTAAAGGCGATATTACGACAGCCGGACCTGTAAGGGTAAGGCTGGAGGTGGTTCCGGTCAATGAGTAATTATCTTGGCGTAGATCCGGGGCGCAGCAAAACAGGCTTGGCATTAGTTGCCGCTGATGGCAAAATCCTGAGCCTGCATATTGCGATGACGGATAATCTTGCTGCAGAGCTGCGACAGTTTGTCGGTTCAGCTCAGCTGCAGGGAATTATTATGGGTAACGGTACTAATAATAAGGCCATAGGCGCAGTTTTGCGTGAGCTTTATCCGGATTTGGTACCGGAGCTTGTCGGTGAAGCATACAGTACGGAAGAAGCTCGTAGCCTGTATTGGCAGGAAAATCCTCCGAAGGGCTGGCGCAGGCTGGTACCGTTAGGTCTTTTGGTGCCGCCGGAGCCGCTTGATGCATATGCTGCTGTTGTGCAGGTACGCAGATGGCTGAAGAAAAATGAGGAAGTAAATTAATGAATAAGCTTGGCGATTTAAGCTGTAAGAAATTTTTAACTGAGCTTGCAAGCGCAGCGCCTGCCCCCGGTGGCGGCGGCGGCGCTGCTATGGCCGGCGCTTTGGCGGCAGCACTTGCTTCCATGGTTGCTAATCTGACTGTTGGCAAGGAAAAGTTCGCTGACCGCGAGCCGGAGGTCAAAGAGTTGCTGAAGCAGGCGGAAGCAGAGCGTGTACGTCTTTTGCAGCTGGCAGACGATGATGCCGCTGTTTTCAACAGCTTTATGAGTTGTTATAAGCTGCCTAAGACTACTGATGAAGAAAAGGCTGCGCGTACAGCGGCAATACGTGCCGCTGCAAAGCAGGCAGCGACTGTGCCGCTGAACATTGCCCGCAGCTCCTTTGCTGTCCTGCAGTTGGCAGATAAGCTGGTAGTGGCAGGAAACCCCGGCGTGATTACTGACGGTGCCTGCAGCGGCCTGCTGGCACGTGCTGCATTACGCTGTGCGGAGTACAATGTGCGCATTAACCTGGGACTTACTAAAGACGAGGAATGGAATGCGCATGTTGCAGCAGAGCTGGTACAGCTTTTGACAGAGGCAGAGACTTTGGAAAACCGTTTGCTTGCAGTAACGGATAAAGCGTTGCAATAAGGCTTTATTGCTTGGTGCTTCGCAGGTACTTGACGTAAGCGTGTTTTTAAAGTATAATAAAATTCTGATGGAAAGGTGGCCGAGTGGTTGAAGGCTCTAGTCTTGAAAACTAGCGAGGGGGCAACTCCTCCGTGGGTTCGAATCCCACCCTTTCCGCCATTAAAAAATTATAATAGGGTCTTGCAATTTAGATGAGAATCTGTTATAATAAACAAGTAGTCTAATGGAGTGGTACTCAAGCTGGCTGAAGAGGACGGTTTGCTAAATCGTTAGACGGTTTACCCCGTGCGTGGGTTCGAATCCCACCCACTCCGCCAACTATGGCAATTAGCTCTCAGAGAAATCTGAGAGCTTTTTTGTTTGCCAGAACAAGAGATAGTAGAAAATAAAAACGAAAAATCCGTTGATAATTTCCAAAAGATAGTATCTAAGGGAATTGAGTAGAAAATAAAAACGGAAATACTGTTTTTAGTCTTAGAGGTAATCATGTAGATACTACTGATCACTGTAAATAGTTTGATTAATAAATGAGTGATGCATTAATCAGGATAATAAAGGAAAAACTGTAGATTTACATGCTGCTTTCGTTGAAATCTCACAAAAATAGCTCTATAATTATAGTATAGAGTGTTTTGGAGGTGAGAATTGTGCTTATTCAGTTTAGCGTGGAGAATTATCTGTCCATAAAAAAAGAAATAGTCTTGTCTATGCTAGCAAGCAAGGATAATGAGCATGAAGAAGCTTTGATTGAGGATAAAGGCAAACGGTATCTAAAATCCTCTGTTATTTATGGAGCTAATGCGTCTGGTAAGTCAAATGTCCTTAATGCGTTTTGGTTTATGGTTAATTACGTTCTGACTTCGCATGAAAAACAGCTGCATAAGAGCATTGAGCGTATTCCTTTTAAATTTGACAAGCTTACCCCAAGCCAGCCGACTAGATTTGAGGTTATCTTTATTACTCAAGGTATAAGGTATACTTATGGTTTTGCTGTTACGGATAAGGAAGTAGTAGAAGAATACTTATATTATTATCCTAACGGCAGGCAAGCACTTATATTTGAGCGGAACAACTGCTCTGAGTACCGTTTTACGAGCGATATAGAGGAGCAGACGGCGCTGAAAGAGCGTACATCAGCTAATAAGTTATATCTTTCTGTTGCCTCCAATTGGAGCTATAGCAAGGTGATCCCTGTTTTGGAGTGGTTTGCTTCGTGCCAGATTATTACTAAAAATTCAGTAGCAGATGCGTATGGTGTTAATGCAGAGCAGCTCAAGGATAGTGATTATCGCAGTGTGATTGCTTCTATGCTGAAGGTAGCTGATTTTGGCATTCAGTCATTGCAGGTCAGAGATGTAGATCCGTTGTTGAAACTCTCTAAAGGAGCAATAAGTTATCTTAATGTAGAGACGGTGCATACAGTTCAAGATAATGCTGGCGAAACGAATACTTATGTGCTTAATATGGCAGAGGAGTCTGATGGGACAAACAGCTATTTTAAGCTTATAGGGGTTATCAAGAAAGCTTTGGAGCAGGGGACATTACTAGTGGCTGACGAAATAGATGCTCACCTGCACCCGCTGCTAACCAAACATCTGGTAATGCTGTTCAATAATAGCGATACTAATCCTAATGGCGCACAGCTTATTTTTACTTCTCATAATACTAATCTGCTTGATTTAGATATTCTTCGTAGAGATCAGATATGGTTTACAGAAAAAGATAATTTGACAGCAGCTACGGATTTATTTTCTCTTTATGATTTTTCAATACGCAAAGATGCTAAGGTTGAAAAAGGTTATCTTTTAGGCCGTTATGGGGCAATACCATTTATTCATGGAGGATTGCTAAATGGCTAAGGGAAAGATTGAGAAAAGAGGAGCCAAACGCAGAAAGGTAAAACCGATAGCGTGTGCTTCGGGCGCACTCTCTGAAACGATAGGAAATGAAACGAGGTATTAACAATATGAAATTATCTGATTTCATAGGTGAAGCTACGGAATATGATAAGAAAGAAATGCTTGAAGAACGCAAGCCTAAAAGTTGGTTAAAAAGCGTAAGCGCATTTGCCAATGGGATTGGTGGAGCATTGTTTTTCGGTGTGTCCGACGATGAAGTTCTTGTCGGGTTAGATGATGCAAAGGACGTATCTGAAAAGATTAGCGAAGCTATCAAAACTAAAATGGATCCTGCCCCACAAGTGATTTTGAACATCCACGCAGAGGATGGCAAAGAGTTCGTTTTACTGCGAGTTCCGTCAGGGCAGGAAACTCCTTATTACTATACAGGCGATGGTAACAGGATAGCCTATGTTCGCATCGGCAATGAGAGTGTCCCTGCAAGTGCTGTAGATTTGAAGCGACTTGTTTTGCGTGGAAGCAATACGTCTTTTGACAGCCTTTCTACGCGTTATTCATTTGAATCGCTTGCCTTTACAAAGCTGCGCTCTGTTTATCGTATGAGAACAGGTACAGAGTTAACGGATTCCGACTTTATTTCCTTTGAGCTTGTTGACGAAAACAATATGCTAACCAACGCAGGCATGTTGTTGGCGGATGAATCTCCGATGCGGCACTCTCGCCTGTTTTGTACCCGTTGGTATGGCTTGGACAAAGCCTCAGGTATTATGGAAGCACTTGACGATAAGGAATACAGCGGTTCATTGGTATCTTTGTTGCAGAACGGCACCGAGTTCGTTAAGAACAATACCAAGAAAAGGTGGAAAAAGGTTGGCAATGGACGAGTAGAGATGCCCGAATACCCCGAACAGGCAGTACATGAGGTAATTGTCAATGCGCTGATTCACCGTGACTATATGGAGATCGGCAGCGAGGTACACATTGATATTTTCGATAACCGTATGGAAGTATATTCCCCAGGCGGTATGTTTGATGGTTCTATCGTACAAGAGCTTGATATGGAAAATGTTGCATCCAAACGCCGTAATCCAGTGATTGCTGATATTTTTAGCCGTATGCACTTTATGGAGCGTCGTGGCAGCGGTTTCAAGAAGATCAAGGCAGATTATCGTCATGCGGTTAATTACCGTCCCGAAGTCGAGCCGATTTTCAGATCGACACCCAAATCATTTTTTGCTACGCTCTACAATCTGAATTACAAAGTTCCAATTGAAAAAGTGTTAGTTGACCCGAAAAAAGTTGCAGTTGACGGAGAAAAGGTGTTAATTGCTTCTGAAAACCTTTTAATTGAAGCTGCGATTGACAGTTTGAACTCAAACAAGAATACTAAGGAAAACGCAAAAAAACTGTTAGCCTACATGAGCTTCGATGGTGTATTTGGACGTAATGATATAATGGGCATTGTAAACATCTCTATTACTGCTGCTGGTAATCTCATAAATAAACTAAAAGAAGCAGGAGTGATTGAAGCGGTCATCGGGCAAGGTAAAGGCAAGTATAAGTTTACAGAACCAAAGAAGTAAGCGTGACACTGTAAAACAGAACTTCCTATTAGTGACTAAAATAATTTATGGCAGACAGAAGAGAAGCGGCTATTGGGCATACATTATTAGGCGCACCTAGGTGACTGTTCGCTCAATCAAAAAGCTAATGCCCGTTATCAGCCAACATAGCAGATAACGGGCATTTGATTAAGTATATATAAGTCCAATCAAGACGATTTCCTCCGCACAGTTGCGGATATTTTTTTGTGTCTTGCATTGTTTCTCATTTTTTCTTATGCGGTCTATATGTTTTGCCTTGCTTACCCATTTTGGAAGCACAGCGATTGCAGCAGTAGCGTTTGTCTGCACGGCGTCCGCTGATGAGAAAATAATTGCTGCATTCATGGTTGGCGCAGCGGTGGTATTCGCCCGGATTGAGCAGCAGCTGATACAAATCAAGATAAATTGCCTGCATAAGATAACTGCATTGCCAAAGGCTGGTAAATTTTTCTTGCGCCATGTCCATTTGCGGTCTGGCGGTATAGATATTATCGTTGATGATGTCGAGCAGGACGCGTCTGGTAAAAGCGTGGTCAATGGTTATGCTTGGAACATCTTCAGCGAGAATTATAGCAGTAAGCTGTTTCTTCGTCAGCAGGTCCTTGTCATAATCAGCAAGTGTGTGCAGCATATGCTTGTCTACGACTGCGAGAAAGTCTTGCAGCTGACAGGCGTAGTCTGCATCTGCTTTACGGATACTCTTGAGCAGCTGTGTGTGCGAAATGTGCTTACGCATAGCAAAGTATTCTGCTGCCTTGAGCGTAGGTGTTTTGATGCGCGGCAGCAGGTAGTGAATGCCACGTGCGCTGTAATGCAGCAGGTAGGCAAGTGCATAGATAACGCCTGCCTGTGTCCCTTCGTGTCGGAAGAGATAGCTTTGGACAATAAGCAGGCTGCGGACGATTTTGACGCAGCGGGCAAAAAGGCGCAGGCTCATAATGTCCATTTCGTCTACTTCGAACAGTGTGTAATTCAAGGTAACCTCGGCATCATTGGCAGCGTAGTCTTTTTCTGCAAGGATATCTCCCATAAAAAGGGTAGTGTCGATAAAACTGAAATCGTTGATGATTACAGAATGATTTTCGTCATCAAGGTGTGCACGTTTCTCAAGGCAGCGCTGCGAAGAATAGGGCAGGCCGTAGGCATTGCAGAAGGCAAGCACCTGCTTTTTATCCTTTTCGTCAATATTGGCGAAGGCTATAGCCAGGGAAGAAGCTGCCGCACCTTCCTCACTTTGTGAAGCGATAGTTTGCGTATGAAAGGGGCCTTGGGCGCAGATAAAGTCGTCCTGACCGTTAAAAAAGCGGCGAATCTGATAATTGCCGCAGACATTATTGGTGAAAAATTTGGGAATCACTGGCGCCGGAAAGGCGCGTTGCATTGTCGTCATAGGTATAACCTCGCAAAAATCTAAAATCTTATGTTGCTAGCAGATGCTGATGTTTTGTCGGCATCTGCTTTTTCGTCATTACAATATCACAAAAAAGAAATTTTATAATGGTATTATTGTTTCTTGCTTCATCTTATACTAAATGTAGACGGTGGTCAAGTAAGCTTGCAAAATTCATGTCAAATATATTCCACATATATAAAATTTAAAGCACAGCAAGAGGTACTTTTTTAGTGCATAATAGAGGGGAGAGATAAGGAGTGGTAGTTTGTTTGAAGAAAAATATAAAACTATTGGCTTGAACATTATGTATTATCGCAGGGCATTGAGTCTGACACAGAGCGAGCTGGCGGAGAAAGCCAAAATGTCAAGGGCACGCGTTTCTGATATTGAATGTGGCAAGGGTCCCTTTAATATGGAGTCTATATTTTTGCTGGCACAGGCCTTGGGGGTTGATCCTGTACGGCTTATGCAGGAGAAAGAGTGAGAAATAGCGAAAATAAAATTACGTAAGCACATTGCCCGTTCCGAAAAGCAAAGCATAAGAAATTAAACCATATGTAAAGTTATGAAAAAATTGTGCAAAGATATGAAATCGAGAATATGCGATAATATATTGGTAAAAGGAGTGAGGGCTAAATGTTTGCGTCGAGATACAAGAAAATAGGTGCCAAGATAGTTTTTTACAGGAAATTGAAGAGCATGACACAGGAGAAGCTTGCCGACGAAGTTGGTATTACACCGCAATATTTATCGCGTATTGAAAACGGCGGCTATACGAAATGCGTATCGCTTTCAACCTTAATGAAGATTGCCGAGAAGCTAGGGATTACGATGAGTGAGCTAATGGAAGGAGTAGAAGATACTTCTTTATAAATTTTGGAGGCAGCATATGAGTGATAAGATAAAGCGTAGTCAGGTAGATGACATTAACAGACGCAATAATGCGGCTGACAGCTATAAAAACAGGTCATTTGGTAAGAAAAAAAGTGTAATTGACGAATATACCGGCGATAAAATTTTTTATAATGCTAATAAGCATATTAATGAAAAGCAATCAAACGTTGACCACATTGTTCCGTTAGATGAACAAATCAGGCGTTATAGCTCTGATTTGACGCCGGAGCAGATAAGAACAATGGCTAATGATGATGCAAATCTTGCTAATACCAATGCTTCACTGAACAAGTCCAAGGGTGCGTTAAATAACCATGAGTATATAGCAAAAAAATATACTGAAGCAGGCGCTGCGAAGATTAACGATGCATCAGAAACCTTATTTGGCAAGAAAATCTTCAAGACAAATAAAAAAGCTGTTGACTGCCCGGATGCTGTGACGAGCGTTAATATGCTGAAAGAAGAAGTGAAGGCAGAGGCGCATATACGGACACAGGCGACTAAATATAAAATAGCAAATACGGTCGATGAAATAAAAAACAGCAAAATTATCAGTTCTAAGCTGGATGCAGTTGCGCCATCGGTAAAGAAGGCTGTTTCTGCCGGCAGGGAAGCAGCCTTTGTAACTGTAGCTGTTTCCGGCTTGACTAATCTTGTTGGCTTGGTGAAAGGTGAACAGGACATTAAGCAGGCTGTAAAAAATGTCGGAAAGGATACTGTAAGGAGCTTTGGCAGTGCTGCTGGTATTTCGGTAGTGCAGGATGGTGTTGTCGCAGTAGCGAAAAAAGCCGGGGCGAAGGATTTTGCCAAACTTGCAGGTAAAAATTTGCCGATTATGCAGCTGACGATGGCTGTAGAAATAGGTGGCATTGTTGCAAACTATTTAGATGGCAATATCAGCGGCGAAGAATGCTCTGCGCAAATTGTTTGCGGCACTGCAGGTGTATTGGCAGCGAATATGGCGTTTGCCTTGGGCGGACCGGTGGCGGCAGTTGTCACTTCCTTGGTTGTGGGTGAAATAACCAGGGCGGTTACTAAATACCAGATGGAACGCAGGCTGGATAAAAAACGTCAGGCGGAATTTAAGCATATTATTAATACTGCACTGCAAAGTCTGGCGCAGCAAAAGCAGCGGATTGATGAATACAATAAAGCAAAAGCTGCATATATGACAGCGGCCTTTGATGGTGGCTTTGAGCTTGTTATGCAGGGAGTTTACGCAGTAGATGATAAAGCAATCACCCAGGGCCTGAATGATATTTTGGCGGTGTTTAACCAAAAATGTGCTTTTCAGTCGCTGGAAGAGTTTAACAATTTTTTTGATGATAAAGATGCAGTGCTGACATTATGAAGGGGGTAAGATGATATGATCGGACTTATACTTGGGGCAGCAGCTTTAGGCAGTAGCTTTTATGGTGCTGAGAAATCAATGCAGATAGATAGCAGGACAAAAAAGCGTTATGCTAAAGCTTTTGCTATGGAACAGGAAGCCCACAGGCTTGTGGAAGCCAAGAAGCAGGCAGCAGATGATGCTATGAAGAAGCTTTCCAACCGTAAGCGTTCGATATTAATTACTTCAATGCAGAATTTTGTTGATGTGTATAGCAAGCTCATGAAAATTGACTTTCGTGATGACAAGATGCTTGCAGTTTTAAATCAGCAGAGCTTTAGCACAGAAGAAATACAGATTATCCATGCAGTAGCGCAGACAGCAGTAAGACCAATGACAGATAAAGAAATTGCTGTCAGTATCTTAAAGGGCTTCGGTATATTTGGCTTAGGCAATGCGTTTATCAATGATTCTGAAAGGGAGCTGCAAATGGCTGGTGCGCAGCTGCGTAGTTCGCGTGTTGTCTACAGTCAGGCTGAAAATTTAGCTGCTGTTTTAGACGGCGTGATAGATTCTTGCAATAAGGTGTCTGATTTATTGCCAAGGTTAAACAGGTTGTTTATGCAAGCTATCAGCTATTCAGATGAACTGATTGCTGCTAAGGGCATGGACAGAGCTGCTTATACAGAAAACGACCGCAAGGCCTTTTGCAGCTGCATAAATTTGGCGGTTACACTGAAAAAAATTATTGATGCTCCTGTACTTACGGACGAAGGAAATGTTACGCAAGAAACAAAGGAAGCGTTGGCAATTGGCAGTCAGTGTATGCAGGATATAAAAAACTTATGATTTGGAGGAATCAATATGAAAAAGTTTGTGGTTAGTGAAAAATGCATTGCTTGTGGCAACTGCTTATTAGAAACAAAACTGTTACAGGAAGACGCAGAAGGCAAGGCTGTGCCTGCTAATGGTGGTTATTTTAGTGATGATTTTTTAGCGAAAGCTGAAGAAATTGTTGCCGGTTGCCCTGTACAAGCTTTAAGCATAGCGGAAGGGGCAGGCGCAGACTTAAGCAAGCTGCCGGAAAAACTGCAAAACGCTTTAGCAAAGATTACCGTTCCGAAGGTTAGTAGGGAAGATGTCAAAATGCACGCACAGGATTACCGTATGACTTGTTCCTTTCCGCAGGGAGAATATCGTTATGATTATTCCAGCGAAAGCAGAGCTATGAGTGCTGCAGAAAATGAATTTGACCGTATCTGCTATTCACAGTATAAGAAATTAATTCTTGAGGTTTTTGTGCAATACAAGGAAGATAAGCTGAGAAAGTTTTATACTTTCGATGACAGCGGTTTTTGGGGGCAGATTAACAAGCAATATGCAGATGTGTTGCAGGAATTTGCCGGAGCAGCTGCTGCAGGCGGAATTAAGCTTCCGGCAGACTTTAAAGAATTTGCGGTTTTTCCCGGCGGCAGTGCTAATGAGAAGGATTCGGTGCTTGTGTATATGCTCAATGTAAGGCTCAAAGAGTTTGAAGACCGCGGCTGCGAGGATGTAATGAGAGAGCTTCGCGATATTCCGCATACTTCACGTAGCGATTATCGGATCGATATGGATTATGATGATATGGAAGTATATGCAGGCACGAGTTTCTTCGGTAATGATAAATACGAAGATAAATACTGTTATAAAGATGTATATAAGGCTTGCGAAGATTTTATGGGAGATTTGAAGAACGCTATAAATTATGTAGATTACGATTCCCAAGTTTTCGACAGCATTGATACGGCCTTAAAGGATTACAAAGAGCGTGTGCAAAAGGAAATAGCTAAAAAAGTTGCCCTGCTGAGTAAGGCAGTTGCAAATTCAAAAGCAGCACTGCTGAATAGTGGAGTTGGAGATTCCAAAGCAGCACTGCTGAAATAAAATTTGATAGGATTAAAGAAGCATTAATTTGTTGTTGGGGTAGAAGAAGTGCCGCACGAAATACACTTATGTTAATTTGTGCGGTATTTCTCGTTTTTATTATATTGATAATATGCTATAATAAGTAGTAGGAATTTACCTCAGTTGCAATAAGGTGGCGCTAATTATGCCGGAACAAAATATTAAAGGTTATAATTAAATTAGTTGACCGAAAATGCTTAGCAGATTTAGCCTTATGCAGCTAATATAAATTAAGGGGCTGGTTTCCGTGAGTTGGAAGGTTTATGTAAAAGTCAATCGTTGGCTATGAGTTTTGCTGAAGAATGTACCTGCGTGGAGCAGGCTTTTTGAGGAGACGCATATTGGCGGTTGGCTTTTTTGATTTAATGAAAGGTGGAAAAACACAAGATGTTTGAAGGCGACAAAGAAAAATATAAAAAGTTTCTTAAAAATCTTGAAAATGCTTTGGCTGAAGCTGATATTCAAAAAAGAATACGGGAGATTGTGGCGGATGCTAAAGGTTTAGGCGCAATTGATGCTGTTGAGGCAGATAAGCAAAATGAGCATGATTTTGAAAAAAAATAAAAAATCAAGAAGTCTTTTGATGAGCAGGCTCAGAGAATAGCTGAGTTGCAGGAAGAAAATAATAAACAAGCTGCAAGCATTAATGCTTTAAAAAGAGCAAAAGAGCAGCAGGAGCATGAAAATAGCAAGCTGGCAGAGCAAGTGAAAAATCAGGCTTGGGAACTGGCGCAAAAAAATGAAGAATTGCGCAGCGCAGCTGCCGCAGCAGGGAAGCTCGAACAGGATTATGAAAAAATCAACGCAGCTAATGCTAAGCTGCAAAGGGAGCTTAATGCCTGGCAAAAGGAATTTGCTGAACCGATTAAATTTTATCAGATGTATAGGAAGCTGCCAGCAGCAGTGCGCGAAAACTTTGCCAATGTTATTGCTGACGAATCAGTAATAGCCTTCATCCTGTCAGGAAGTGACATTGACAATATTTGTTCCTTTTGGGATAGCATGAAGCGCAATTATTATCAGCTGCAAGCAGAGCGCGATACCTTGTTGCAGATTTTGGAATATTTACTTAGCGTATGCAATATATATCAGGGAGAGCAGGTATTTGCCTTAATCAAGGACGAAGAAGGAAAATACTTTGATGACGAGCTGCATATGCGCAGCGAAAACTGCAGCAGATATACCGGGGCCATTGAAAGAGTTTTGCTGCCGGGCATTTGGAACAATAGGCTTGCCAGGGCTAATAGAAAAGCGCTTGTTGAGTATGGTGCTTAGAATGCCTATTAAGAAAAAACTACTTGGAACAGCGAGGCAAGGAGCAAATTTTTGGCCTGCACCTGCTGAAATAACCGGACAAGATGATTATAAAAAAATTTTAATA
>OWJG01000561.1_pt1 | contig 27506 bp, 25 predicted proteins | sample 1732781 | NCBI WGS metagenome assembly OWJG01 (sample SAMN05065753, study PRJEB22554) | human gut metagenome | biome: ENVO:2100002; feature: ENVO:00000062; material: ENVO:00002003 | host: Homo sapiens | place: USA | reverse complement strand
CTAAGGTCGCTAACCTTCCCCAATTTTTGCAAAGCTCCCACAGCCCCACCGCAATGCTTAGAATCGTTAGAAAAAATGCCCAAATCCTAGAATCCTTTAGAATAAAACAGGCGCAATGCTTAGAATCCTTTAGCTACAAAACGAGCTTTTATCCTAGAATCCACTTTTTCACACAACTCCGTCATTGCGAGCCGCATTAGCGGCGCGGCAATCTATTTGGTTATTTAGATTTTAGGCTTTTATCGCTAGAATCTAGGTTTGCAATCACACAAGCGTGGCTTTTTGGCAGAGAGATACTCTTTTGACACAAGCAAAAGACAGGTGTCTTAATAAAGCTGAATTGCCGCGATTGAAGGGTAGGTGCGATGGTTTGCTCTGTTGTAGATATATGTGGAGGGTGTGAGAGAAGCAATACACTAGAATCAAAAGTGCGCGAGCTTTATGAGTGTTTTAATATAGGTGCTTTAGGCTCTAGATTCTACCTCTATGCTTCGCCAGATTCTGGGTATCGTGCGCGTGGGGAGTTTCGTATATATAGAGAGTCTAGCGGCGTGGATTCTACCAATGCTTTGCCAAGTCTCTATCTCTCTATGAGTGCAAAGGGCAAAAATTCGCGCATAAAAATCCAAAACTGCCCCATACTTTTACCTGCTTTACAAAGCGTTTTGCAAGCGTTGCTGCCGCTTCTTCAGCACTCAAATATCTTAAGTCAAAAGCTCTATGCCATTGAAGTGTTAGGCTCACGCTTTAGCACACAAGAGCATTTGCCCCAAAGTCTCCCCAAACCCACCGCAATGACTTGGCTAGATTCTAGCTTGCAGGGCTTGTGCTATGTGATTGAGCCTGATGAGTGGCAGTGTAGTGATGTTGCCATAACGCTTATCTATCATAAAAGGCTAGATTCTACCTATGAGCAAGCAGCTAGAGAGCTACCTTGCGCGCTTAAGGCTCTATGCGAGCAAGCAGTGCCAAAAATGGTGCGCGAGATCACTATCGTAGCGCGTAGTAAAAATCAAAAACTTTGCTTTAGAGATAGCATTATAGATTCTAGCGTGCAAGATTGCATTACTGATGTGGTGCAAGTGTGCGGGAAGCCCTATGTCTATCTGCGTAAAGAAGGACAGTTTTGCCAGCCAAATGCCTATATGAATGCCTGTATGCTCTCTTTTGCTAAATCAATGATACAAGCACATAAGCGCGTAGATTTGCTAGAAATGTATGGGGGTGATGGGAATTTCTCCATAGCTTTGGCAGAGTGCTTTAATAAAGTGCTAGTAACAGAGGTGGTCAAAACTGCTAGCGCGCATATTTCGCGCAATGCACTGCTAAATAACATCACAAATATCACAAGCGTGCGCCTAAGTGGAGCGGAGACGATGAGTGCGCTTAGTGGGGAGAGGGAGTTCTACCGCTTAAAAGGGGTAGATATATCAAGCTTTAACTTCTCGCATATTCTTATAGATCCGCCAAGAAGTGGGATCGGCGATGGGGCAATGCTGGCGTTTATCGCGGGCTTTTCCTATATCGTGTATATCTCGTGCAATCCTGCTAGCTTACTGAAAGATTTGCAAGTGCTTTTGCAAACACATAGCATAGAAAATTTCGCGCTTTTTGATCAGTTTCCACACACGCACCATAAAGAATGCGCGCTTATATTGCGCAAGCAAGCTTAAGGCTTTTTGTGGTATTATGCAGCCTTAATTGATAAGATTTAAGGAGTAGATATGAAGCAGGTTGCTGGTATTACTTTTATGCAGCAGGTAAAGACCATACGAGATATAGATTTAAGTGATAAGCATATCTTAATCCGCGTGGATTTCAATGTCCCTATGGACGAGGATTGTGATATTAGCGATGATACGAGGATCCGCGAAGCTCTACCTACGATCAACTACTGCATTGATAATGAGCCAAAATCCATCGTGCTTGTAAGCCATTTGGGTCGCCCTAAGGGTGTGCAGCCAGAGTTTTCTCTCAAGCATATCATTAAACGCTTAGAGAGACTGCTGGAGACAAGTGTGCTCTTTGCAGATTCTATTGAAGCGGTCAAAGATCTGCAAGAGAGCGCGCCTAAAGGAAGCATTATCCTCCTAGAAAATATACGATTCTATAAAGAAGAAGAAAAAAACGCCCCAGAGCTTAGCAAAAAGCTTGCTTCTTTGTGTGATGTCTTTGTCAATGACGCCTTTGGCACAAGCCACCGCGCGCACGCTAGCACCTATGGAGTCGCCTCTTTTGTGCAGCACAAAGTCGCAGGACTCCTGCTAAAAAAGGAGATTGACTCCTTTGCCAAAGCTTTGGCGAATCCACTCAAGCCCGTGCTGCTTATCGTGGGTGGGAGTAAGGTTAGCTCCAAGCTTGAGCTGCTCTCAAATATCCTTGATGTGGTTGATAAAATCATTATCGGTGGGGCGATGAGTAATACATTCCTAGCATCTCTAGGATTTGATATGGCAAAGTCGCTTGTAGAAGTTGAGCTTATTGATGAAGCGCGCAATATTTTGCAAAAAGCCGCGCAAAAGGGCGTGAAAATCTATCTGCCTGTTGATGTCGTCAGCACCGATGACATCGCCACCCACGCCAATATCAAAATCACCCCAGCCCAAGATGTCCCAAGCGGCTATATGGCAGTAGATATGGGACCTGCTACGACTAAGCTCTTTAGCGAGGTGATCCAAAGCTCACAGACAATTATTTGGAACGGACCGCTAGGGATCTATGAGATCTCGCAATTTTCAAGGGGGACATTTAATCTAGCCCACGCTATTGCAGATACCTATGCTTTTAGCCTAATTGGTGGAGGAGATACGGCTGATGCGATTGAGCGCGCTGGGGAGAGAGATAATATGAGCTTTATTTCAACAGGTGGTGGAGCTAGCCTAGAGCTTTTAGAGGGCAAGATCCTCCCAGCATTTGAGGTGCTTGATAAGAAGTAGCAATAGATTCTAGTAGATGGTTTAGGAGTGCGTGATGATGAATGTGTTTTTCAAAAAGGATGGTAGTGTTTGTAGGAAAGACATTAGCAGCACGGAGAATCTAGCTCTCCCAGAAGATGTGCTATGGATAGACTTGCTCCACCCAACGACTGCAGAAGTATCTCATATCGCTCAAACTTACGCACTTGATATACCCACAAAAGAAGAGCGCGAAGAGATCGAGCAGTCAGCCAGATATTTTGAAGACACACAAAGTATCACAATTAACACCTACTTTCTTATGCGTAGTGCGAGTATGGATCTGCAGAATGAGACGGTTACTTTTATTCTTTTTCAAGGCATACTTTTTACGATTCGCTATGCGGATTTTAAGGTGTTTGGCGAGATTCAGCAAAGTGTGCTACTAAGTCCTAGGAGCTTTGAAGATGGCTATGATATTTTAAGCAAAATCTTTGAAGTGCGCGTGGAGCAAGATGCTGATATGCTAGAAGGTGCAGCGCAGCTTACAAAGCTACTGCGCAAGGCTGTCTTTGATGAAGAAGCGAGCGACCATACAGCCCAGCTTGCTAAGCTGTCTGGCTTGCAAGAATTCAATCTTAGCGTGCGTGATTCGCTCTTTGACAAAAGGCGCGCCATTACGGCACTGCTTAAAAGCTACAAAGTCGATCCTGAGATCAAAAAGGATCTAAGTATTGTGCTAAAAGATCTAAACTCACTTGTAGAATTTACCACAGTCAATCTCAATATGCTTGATAATACGCAAAGCCTCTTTGCAAGTCGTGTCAATATTGAGCAAAACAAGATTATCAAGCTCTTCACAGTGGCAACTATGGCGATGATGCCTCCCACACTTGTTGGCACGATTTATGGAATGAACTTCAAGTATATGCCCGAGCTTGAGTGGGAGTTTGGCTACCCTATGGTGATTGTTGTGATGATTGTCTCCACCGTGATCCCCATTTGGTATTTTAAGAAAAAGGGCTGGCTATAATGGCGTTTTTAAGCGATCCTCAGGCGTGGATCTCTCTTATAACACTTGTGGTGCTGGAGATAGTGCTTGGGATTGATAATCTAATCTTCCTTGCTATTTTAGTCGCACGACTGCCTAAAAAGCAGCAGCGCAAGGGTAGGATTCTAGGGCTTGGATTTGCGCTTGTTACGCGTATAGCTCTACTTGGTATGCTTTTTTGGATTACCAAGCTTACAACCCCGCTTTTTAGCATAATGGAGCTGTCAATATCTGGGCGAGATATAGTGCTAATTGCTGGTGGGATATTTCTAATGTATAAAAGCGTGCAAGAAATCCACAACCACATCACGCATACACAAGAGGCGCAGGAAGTCCAAAGCCGACAGGCTGGGTTTTTTAGCACGATTGTGCAAATAGGGATTATTGATATTGTGTTCTCACTAGATTCTGTCATCACAGCAGTTGGTATGGCAGAGCACCTTGAAGTGATGATAATTGCCATTATAATTGCAGTGCTTTTGATGATGTTTGCTTCTGAAGTGATCTCAAAGTTTATCGACACTTATCCTACGCTTAAGATTCTAGCATTAGCGTTTTTGCTCATTGTGGGTATTGTGCTGCTTGCAGATGGATTCCACTTTGAAATCCCGCGTGGGTATGTGTATTTTGCGATGTTTTTCGCACTTGGTGTAGAAGTGCTAAATATCCTTGCCCAGCGCAGCAAGCTAAAGCACTAAATGGGGTTTGCAAAGCTGTGGATAAAATGTTAAACTTGCAAGCTACACACAAGGAGAGTGGTTATGCCTACGCTTTTTAGACTCATTGGCAAGGGGCTTTTGGCATTAGCTCCTGTTATTATTCTGCTATGGATTCTTACTTTTGCTTATGGGATTTTGGCGCGCATTATTGGGGTGATTTTCAATACAACTGCAAATAACTCTTTAGCGACTTTTGCGATTGTGTTAATGCTGCTTTTGATTCTAGCGTATGCTGGGCATTTGCTTGAGAAAAATAAGGACTTTATCCTGCTAAAGCTCTCAGAATTCGTGATCGATAGAATCCCCGGAGTCGCATCTGTTTATCATATCATCAAAGATGTAGTAAAGATGTTTTCTGGCTCTGGCGGGGCGGAGTATTTGGGAGTGGGCTATCTACGCTTAGGGGAGCATAAAGTAGTGGGCTTTATCACAAAAGAAGAAGATGAGCATTTATGGGTGTTTGTGCCTACGACTCCTAATCCCACTTCAGGCTTTTTGTTCCGCGTGGAAAAGGACAAGGTAGAGCGCACAGATATTAGCGTGGCAGATGGGCTGAAAAAAGTCGTATCGCTAGGGATTAAGTAGTATGCAATCTGCTATAAAAATTTGGAATCGCACAAAAATATCACTAAAGAATTTTAGCGAGCTAGTAGCCTTTGAGCATACGATTTTTAGCGCGTCTTTTATTTTAATGGCTATGTGTGTGGCAAGCGTAGAGACAAATATGAGTCTTTGGGTGGGGTGGGAGACATTTGTCTTGTGTATTGTCGCGCTTATTGGTGCTAGGAATTTTGCTATGGGGTTTAATCGCTTTTGCGATAGAGATATTGATGCGCGTAATGAGCGCACAAAAAGTCGCCCAAGTGTCGATGGTAGGCTCTCTGCGCGCAAGATTTTGGTATTTTGCATTGTCAATGCTCTAGTTTTTGTGCTCTCAAGTGCGCTGATCAATAGCCTTGCGCTCGCTCTTAGTGTGCCGTTTTTGGCTGTTTTGGGTGGGTATAGCCTTATGAAGCGTTTTAGTTCTCTAGCGCATTTGGTGCTTGGCATCTCACTAGGGCTTGCACCCATTGCTGGGGCTATTGCTGTGCAAGGCTCTGTGCCTATGTGGAGTGTGCTGCTAGCTTTTGGTGTGGTGTTTTGGGTAGCTGGCTTTGATGTGCTGTATTCCTTGCAGGATATACAGGTAGATAGACAAGAAGGGTTGTTTTCTATCCCTTCACGCTTTGGTATTAGGCACTCTTTGCTTATTTCTCGGGGCTTTCATATTTGTGCAGTAGTTTTGTGGTGTGGCTTTGTGTATGTGGCTGGGCTTGGTGCTGTGGCGTGGCTTGGCGTGGGGCTAAGTATGGGTATGCTTATCTATGAGCAATATCTTGTGCATAAAAACTTCGCCAATATTCCTAAGGCATTTTTTGTAACAAATGGCTACTTGGGCTTTGTGTTTTTAGCCTGCATTGTGTGTGATGGAGCTGTGCGCTTGGGTGGGGGATTATGAGCTGCGATCTCTTGCAGGATTTTATTAAAACCACGCAAGAGTGTGGCATACAAACGCGCATTGTAGAGTGCCATATCCCCATAGATTTTACGATGATCCACTCGCAGACAAATGCTCTAGAATCTAGCAATGATATAGAACTCCTACAAGAATACGAAACGCTTAGTGCGATGGGTAATGACCTTATCGCACAAGCTATGCATTTTGCCTCTAAAGAGAAAAGCACTTCAATGATCCTTGTGCTAGAGCTGCTTATCGACTTGCAGCAACGACTTAGTAAGATTGAAAGCCATATCCTGCAGGAGAAGCAAATTCTGCTGCCACTTGAAGCGCAAGGGGTCTTATATGGGCTAGGGCACGGAGTGCTTTGCGTGAAAGAAAAAGCTTTTATCAAAGGTAGATTCTACTATGCGCGCTTTTGCTTGCCTAATCTTTCCCAGCGTATGATAGGGGTGTTTGCTTGTGCTATTGCAGAAGATGTCTTGCAAATTGTGCGCATACATTCACATAACACCCAAGCGATCGATAGCTTTATTGTATCTATGGAGATGGAGCAGCTACGACAGCGGCAGGTGGCGCAATTTCAGCAAAGGATAAGAAATGATGATTGATCAAGATCTTTTTTTAGTATGTATTGGGGGGGTTGGATTTGTGCTGGTATGTGTGCTTGCCTATATGATCATCAAAGATAAGGACACTTCCAAGCGCATTTCACGCCTTGAAAATGCCATAGAAACAATTGTCAAAGAGATGTATAAGGTGCAAAAATCCCAGCAAAAGCTCGAAGCAAGTCTTGCAAGCCAAGAGTTTTTATCCACAGAAAATGGAGAGTCCAAATTCAACGCTACCAATGACAAGCTCATCGCGCTTAACAAAAAGCTCATCGAGCTAGATAAAGACATTGATTTGTTGCGCAATCATTATGATGAGAAAATTATGAGCCTTGAAAATCGCGTGCGTGAGTATGGGAGCTTTAGCTCAAGCGGTGGGGACATTGATGAGAAAAAGATTATTGATATGTTTCAAAATGGCTTTAGTGTGGATTCTATCGCTAAGGAGCTACGCATAGGGCGCGGTGAAGTGGAATTTACCCTAAAGCTTGCTAATATCAAATAGGCTTTATCGTTGCTTCAGCTTATAGAGTTTTACTCCAAGCCTTGCAATCCTTGTGGCTACTATGATGATAGGTATTCTTACTTTCGCTACTTTTTTATCCAAAATTGCTTAAAATCTCTCTGTCAGGCATTGATTGAGCGTGGATTTCGGCGGTTTGGGGAGTATTTTTTCACCCCGATGTGTGCTGGGTGTAGCGAGTGCATATCAATCCGCCAAAGGGTAGGGGACTTTGTCCTTAGCAAATCTCATCGCCGTGTAATTGCCAAAAATATCCAAACTTCTATCACCATAGCACGCCCTAGCATAAGCGATGAAAAGCTATGGCTCTATAATAAATATCATCAAGTTATGGAGAGCAAAAAGGGCTGGAGCTACCAAGAAATGAGCGCGGATAGCTATTGTGAAAGCTTTGTCGATGGCTTTTGCGACTTTGGCTATGAAATTAGCTACAAAATCGCTGGCAAGCTTGTGGGGGTGGGGTATTTTGACCTACTAGATAATGCGATTTCTGCGACATATTTTTTCTATGATCATAAGTTTTCTGCACTTAGCCTAGGGACATTTAATATCCTAACCCAACTTCTCATCGCTAAAAGCAAGAATCTCTCTTACTTTTATCCGGGATATTGGATTAAGGATCATCATAGTATGGGGTATAAAGAGCGCTTCACTCCTTTTGAAGTGCTAGTAAATACGCCAGAGATTTTTGAGCTACCTATTTGGGAGCATTATGCTAAATGAGTCATAAAGAATAGCAGGGCAAGATAACAAAGCTAGATTCTAGTAGAATCTAAAACTACAAGATTTAAGAGAAGAAGCAGGCTAGCTTGGAGAGCCATCATTCTTGCTGGCAAATTTCACAATTCTATCTGCGATTTTATTGAGCGGTAAAATCTCATCGACTGCGCCTACTTCTATCGCGCGCTTTGGCATACCAAATACCACGCAGCTTTGCTCATCTTGTGCGATTGTTTTAGCACCATTATCGTGCAGCTCTTTAATGCCTATGCAGCCATCATCACCCATACCGGTAAGAATGATAGCTAGTGCATTGCGCCCAGCGATATTATTTGCTGAGCGAAAGAGAATATCCACGCTTGGGCGATGTCTTGAGATCCTAGGGGCATCTAGGATAGGGCGCGCAGAGTATTTGCCATTTTCATAGCCTAGCATAATTTGCGTCCCACCTTTTGCGAGATAAATGCTGTCATTTTTTAAGACAAGTCGCTGATTGACTTCAAACACACTAAGCTTAGATTTTGTATCAAGCCGCTTGGCTAGCGTTTGGCTAAAATGCTCTGGTATATGCTGCACCACCACAATGGGCGGGAGATTGCACGCTGGCAGGGCGACAAAGATTTCTTCTAGGGCTATGGGACCGCCTGTCGAAGAGCCTATAACGATGAGCTTCTCGCGATTAATCAAGCAAGGATTGCTCTTTAGTAGCACATCTGGATGCCGCTTCTCTTCAACCGCTCTCATATATTATCCTTAGTTAGTCCCGGATTTTGACATAGGTTTTGTTGCCTAGTCTCTCCATTTTATCTTTGAGCCCTAAAATATCGTCCGCGTGCCCTATGTAGAGTGTGCCATTGACTTTTAAAAATCGCAAAAGCTTCCCTAAAATTGCTTCTTGCTCTTGGGGCTGGAAGTAGATGAGCACATTGCGGCAGAAGATGATGTCAAACTCATCTTGGCGAAATGGATAAGTGGAGTCGTGCAGATTAAGCTGGAAAAATTTCACCATTTTTCTTAGAGCTGTTTTAGCGCGGATAGTTTTTGTGCCATTTGCCGAGATTTGCAGCGTGTCAAAATACCTATCCATATTGACCCAATTAGGCAGATTAAGCGTGGGGCTTAGGGTAAAAACCCCGTCTTTAGCTTCTTGCAAGACTTTTGTATCAATATCGCTTGCATAGATCTCCACACTGCAAGAAGAGTTATATACCTCACAGGCATATAGCACTGTGGCTGCTATGGAGTAGGGCTCTTCACCCGTTGATGAAGCAGCGCAGTAGATTTTGATATTGAATTGATTTTGAAAAAGTGCTGGCAAAACGCGATCAAGCATATCTTGGAAATGCACTTTCTCGCGGAAAAAGTCTGTTTGATTAGTGGTGAAAGCATTGATGAAAAGCTGTTTTGCTTGGGGGTTTTTATTTGCAAGGGCGATTAGCTCGGCTGCCGTGGTGATACCATCAAAGACGGGAAATTGCTTGAGAGAATCTAAGCGGTTTTTCATCATTGTTTGCTTAGATGTATCTAGGTAGATTCCTGTGATTGTGTGGAGATAGGCTTGAATCTCCTTAAATCCCCTGCTGGTGTCTATATTCAAGATTATCCTTTGACTACTGGGCTAAAATGGTCGGCAGAGCTTAAACATCTCCGCATAGTAGCGCGAAGCTTTGGCGACAAGGTAGGAGTCATCATCGTAAAATAGCGTTTCATAGCTGTTTTCAAATGCATTTTTACTCCAATTTGCTGAGCCGATGTAAAGTAGGCGTTTGTCAATGATTGCAAGCTTTTGGTGCATTATACCATAGTAGTTGCCATTTGGGGATTTCTCTCCTTTGAGTAAGCAGGTGGTGATGTTGTTATACTTCTCCAAGTAACCAATCATTGAGCGTGCATCGTTTTTGCTGCTTTCATCAAAGATAATGTGAATTTTAACGCCCCTTTTAGCACTATCGCGCAGGGCTTTGGCAAGCTCTCTGTTGGTGAAGCTATAAATGGCTATATCAATGCTTTTTTGCGCGTGTTTTAATGAGTCGCGCAGACTTTTAAAGGCTTTATCTTGCTCATAAGGTAGCATAAACAGCTCGCTTTTTGCTTGGCAGAGTGTCGCCACGATCCACGAGCCCATTAGCAATGCTAGGATTTTTCTCATCACAAGCCCTTTGGGTAAAAAATATGCTATAATCCGCGCTATTCTACTCCAAATTAGGTAACTTTATGAAAATCATTTTGATCAATACAGATCCAATGGTGGCGAAGCTCATTGAAGCCACAGCCAAAAAAACAGGGATTGTGCTTACAAGCTATGCAAGCACAGATGATCTTGATGTAAGCACATTGACAAAAGATCATTTTGTATTCGTTGATGAAGGTGCGCTGGGCACAGATAAGGACCGCATAAAATCCATCGCGCAAGATTATCTAAGCTGCTTGCTTTATGCTAAGACAAAGGCACTTAAAGAGTTTTCCCATATTGTGAAAAAGCCATTTTTACCCACGGAGATTTTGGATATTTTGCAAGCAGAGTTGCTAAAAGTGGGGCAGGATTTGCACAATGCTTCTGAAGTTACGCAAGAAGAGATCGCCCAAGTCGATGATGGTCCAAAAATGCCAGACATTGATATGAGCGCGCTTGATAAGCTCGGGGATTTTGATATTACACAGGAGTTTGACGCAGAGTCGCCGATCCCACCGCTAGCAGATAGCGTATCGACTGACATTGCAGACACGCCAAGTGCTGAGAGTGAGCCAGAACAAGTGCCGCAAGAGAGTGTTGATGAAAGCCTTGATCAAAGCCTTGGAGATGTAGATTCTAGCGCGCTAGAGCAAGGTGGCTTAGAAGAGCTTGATAGTGCTATAAATTTCCTAGAAGAAAGCGATATGGAAGATTTAGAAGCTATCGGTGCAGGGGAGCTGCCAGCGCAAGAAGATGAGGCAGGAGATAGCGTAGAATCTACCGAAATTACCGACTCTTTGGCAGCTGCAGATAGTAGCCTAGATGAGCTTGGGGAGCAGGAGCTTGATAGCTCTAGCGAGCCAGCAGGAGAACCCCAGACAGAAGAATTGCTAGAATCTAGCGACACTGACATAGCCCTTGATACTTCTTTAGAGCCAAGTGCGCAAGAGCTAGCAGGAGATGTTGTGGGAGATGTGGCAGAGAGTGCGCAGGATTTGGAAGAGGATCTAGCGCAAGATGAGCTGCTTGAGACTATCCAAGAAGAGATAGATTCTAGCGATCCACAAGCTCAAGCAGATAATCAAGCGGGCGATATTGCGGAGCTAGAGGCGGTAGAAGAAGTGCCAAGTGTAATGGAGCTTGATGAGCTAGAATCCAGCGCGCAAGATGAAGTATCTGGGGTAGAGCTCGGGGAAGCGGATTTAGGGGAGTCTGGTGCTGCCTTGGAGCAGGTGGAAGATCAAGCCAGCGATGTGGAGCCGGAGCTTGATAGTAGCGAGCCAAGTGCGCTAGATGAGAGTGTGCAAGGTGGAGAAAGTGCCACTGCAGAGTCGCTTGAAGAGCAAGCTGAGTGCGAAGTGCTTCCGCAAGATGAGCTCACACTTGTCAAAAATCTGCTTGAAGAAACTGCGCCAGCTGCTGACACCGCAGAGTCGCTAGAATCTACACAAGAGCCAGAGGCGGAGATAGATCTCGCCCAAGAGCTAGAGTCTAGCACATTAGAAGATGACAGCGAGAGTGGAGATGGTGCAAATGATGAGAGTGAGCTAGAGTCTAGCACACAGGAGTTTGCTGATATTGAGCTTGATGATTTGGCGCAGGTGGAGCCAGAATCTAGCGCGCAGGAAGCCACAGAATCCGCTGGCGAAGACTACTTGCAGCTTAGCGAGAGTGAGATCTGCCAAGCACTAGGCGAAGATCTCCCAGATGTAGAATCTAGCACAAGCACAGAGACAGCAGATATAGAGATAGAAGCAGGAGATGTAGAATCTAGTGCAGAGCCTAGCGAGCTAGAGACCCCAGAAGAGCCAGCTAGTGAGCAGCTAGAATCTACACAAGAGCAAGAAGCCGTGGAAGAGCTTGAAGAGATAGCAGAAGTAGCAGAAGATGAAGCTATGGAGATGAAAGAGAGCGGGGGAGATCTCCAAGAAGACATAAAAGAAGCCAAAGAAGAAGCCGCAGATCCTACTCAAAGCACACAAGAGCAAGAGATAGAATCTATGCAAGAATCCAGCCAAGACTCTAGTGATGAAGAGCTAGAATCTAAGGAGAGTGCTCAAGCAGAAGTTGCGCTTGAAGAAGACTTAGGAGATGGCTTAGAGGAGAATTTGGCGCAAGATTTGGCAGGAGATTTGGGAGATTTGGAAGAGAGTGCCACCACAGATGAAGACTTAGCAGAAGAGCCAGAATCTAGCGCGCTAGAGCAAGAGTGCCAAGCACCAGAAGAGCTAGAAGTCTCAAGCGAGCTAGAATCTATACAAGAAGCAGAAGAGCAAGAAGCAGATGGGCAAGATCTCGCCCAAGAGCCAGAATCTAAAGAAGCTTTAGATTCTATGGTGGCGCACGATTTGCAAGAGCTTGAAGCTGAGCCTATGTCTGATCAAGGCGCGCTGCAGGATTTGGGTGAGTTTGGCACGGGCTTGCAGGCTATCAATGCCTTGCGTGATGAAATGCAAGCACTTGGCGATTTAGATCCATTTGCAAGCGATGGCGGAGATACTCCAAGCAGCCAAGCTCAGGCAGATGATCGCCCCAGCACCACACAGGCCAACCAAACTCAAGCCCAGCTATTTAGCGAGCTTCTAGCCAACAAATCTGCCCAAGAGATCCGCTCCTTACTCAATGGCGCGCAGATTTCAATCAACATTAGCTTCTCGGATAAGATATGATGAGTGCGCCGCAAGCTGCCCAAGGGGCTTTGTTTGGGCGGATATTGATCCTATCTGGTCCCTCAGGCTCAGGTAAATCGACTTTGTGTAAGATTTTGCAAGAGCATTTTAGTGATATTTACTTCTCTATCTCTACAACCACGCGCGCTCCGCGAGAGGGCGAGTGTGATGGGGTGGATTATCACTTTGTAAGTCAAGAGCAGTTTATCGCAGACATTAAGCAAGGAGCGTTTTTGGAGTGGGCGCAGGTGCATAATAACTACTATGGCACGGCGTTGTCGCCTATCACGCAAGCATTAGAGCAGGGCAAGCTTGTGATATTTGATGTCGATGTGCAAGGCCACCAGAGCATTAAAGAGCATTATGGAAATTTGGCGCGCTCAGTTTTTATCACAACACGAAGCAAGGAAGTCTTGCGCAAAAGACTAGAGAGCAGGCAGACAGACTCTGCGCAAAACATCGAGCTGCGCCTACTACACGCCTATAATGAAATGCAGCAGCTCTCGCACTTTGATTATCTTATCGTCAATGATGATATACAAAGTGCCAAGCGCGCGATTATTGGCATTGCTACTTCGCTAGAGTTTATCCCGCAGCCTAGTATTTACCAATCGCTATGGCAAGATGTCGGCGAAGATGTGAAGTAGTGGCGCGTAGGCAGTGCTGCAATAGTGTTGTAAGGTAGAATCTAATTTACAATTAAATAAAAACACTTTAGAATACCGCCATTTTATGTAAGGAGCAAGTATGGGAAGTTTTAGTTGGTGGCATTGGCTGATTGTTTTACTCGTGGTGTTGCTACTATTTGGCGGGGGGAAAAAGATCCCCGAGCTTTTGAAAGGGCTTGGCACAGGGATTAAGGGCTTTAAAAAGGCAGTGCGCGATGATGAAGAAGAAAGCCTAGACTCTAGTAGTAGTCCTGCTACCCCCCTAGCCAGCCCAGCACCAAAGCAAGCGAGCCTAGAGCAAGTCCAAGCCCAGCAGCCACAAGTGGTGCGTGTTGAAGTAAGCACCACCCCTAAAAAGCGCGGACGCCCCAAGGGCTCGGCAAACAAGACAGAATCTAGCAAAAGCACAGATTCTAAAAAGTCTGCTCAATCAAAGGCTAAGAAGTCTAGCACGAAAGATTCTAAGGCTACCAAAGCCACCAAATCTTCAAAATCCGCCAAATAACCGCTCTTGTAAGGTAGTGCAATGTATGAGCATATCAAGTCCATTATCTCCCAAGTCGCTTGCTGTGATGCTGTGCTAGAGCGACCAAAGAATAGAGAATTTGGGCATTTTGCCACGCCGGTGGCATTTACGCTAGCTAAAGCCAAAAAGCTTCCCCCAGAGACAATCGCTAGCGATTTATGTAAGCAGCTAGAAAAACATAGTGCCTTTGCCAAAGTCGCTCAAGTCAAGGGCTATATCAATCTCTCGTTGGCAGACTCTTTGCTAGAGCAGTTTGCTAGCTCTGCCTTAACCAAAAAGCATATAGAATCTAGCGCACCTTTAGGCATAAGCGAGACAATCTTGCTTGAGTATGTTAGTGCAAACCCCACAGGTCCCCTGCATATAGGGCACGCGCGCGGGGCGGTGCTGGGCGATAGCTTGCAGAGGATTGGGAGCTATCTTGGGCATAGCATTAGCAGTGAATACTATGTCAATGACGCAGGGGCGCAGATTGGCAAGCTAGGGCGATCGATCTACCTAGCAGGCAGGGAGATCCTAGGCGATAGTGTGGAGTATGATGATGAGTGCTACAAGGGTGAATATGTCATCGATATTGCTAAGTCTGCGATCGCGCGCTTTGGACAAGAGATAATGACAAAAGAGCAAATCCCCACCTTAAGCGATTTTGGTAAAGAGCTTATGCTAAAAGAGATTAAAGACAATCTCGCAGCCTGTGGAATCCACTTTGATAACTATGTGAGCGAGAAATCGCTGTTTTCACGCTGGGATAGCACGCTAGATAAGCTTAAAGCTCATCAAGGCGTGTATGAGAGCGAGGGCAAGCTCTGGCTTGCTTCAAGCGCAAAGGGCGATGAGAAGGACCGCGTGATCGTGCGTGAAGATGGCGAGCCGACATATTTGGCTGGGGATATAATCTATCATAGTGATAAGTTTGCGCGGAATTTTGCCCGCTATATCAATATCTGGGGGGCTGACCACCACGGCTATATCGCTAGAGTAAAGGCGAGTATCGAGTATTTGGGCTATGATTCTTCTAGGCTACAAGTGCTTCTAGCGCAAATGGTAAGCTTGCTAAAAGATGGCAAGCCTTACAAAATGAGCAAACGCGCGGGGAACTTTATCCTTATGCGCGATGTTGTAGCGGATATTGGAGCTGATGCGCTGCGCTTTGTCTTTCTCTCTAAAAAGCCTGATACGCATTTGGAGTTTGATGTAGCGACACTAAGCAAGCAGGACTCCAGCAACCCTGTCTTTTATATCAACTATGCTAATGCTAGAATTCACACTTTGCTTAAAAAAAGCACTTTAGATTCTAGCGCGATATTACAGGCAGATTTTGCAAGCCAAGATTTTAGCAAGCTGGATTCTAGTGCGGCTCTAGTGGCGGCTAGGGGGCTGGTGTTTGAGGCTCTGCTGCTGCCAAGAGTGGCGCAAATGGCGTGGGAGGAGAAAAGCTTGCAGAAAGTCTGCGAATATGCCAAATCCCTTGCCGGGGATTTCCACGCATTCTACAACGCGCACAAAATCCTAGAATCCACTTTGCAAGCTCCCTTGCTCAAAGCTTCTATGCTGGTAAGTCTAGCCTTAACTCAAGCCCTAGATCTGCTTGGCATAGAGGCAAAGACACAAATGTAGCCATCAATGAACGCACTAGAATCCACCCTACAAAGCTCCAAGCAAAGCCTCGAACAAAGACCCAAAGCTGCGCGCAAGATCCTGCTTGTCATAGGGGATATTACGCGCAAAGGCGGCATAGAGCGCGTAGTAGTAAATCTAGCCAATGCCTTTGTGCAGATTCTGGGCTATGAAGTTGGGGTTTGTAGCTGCTTTAAGCGGTATGATAGGCTACCTTATGAGCTAGATTCTAGGGTTAGGCTGCATTATATCTACGACTTTAGCGGCGCGCCAATGCACAAAAAAGCGCAAGCAAGTAAGCTCTACAAACTCTACTACCGCAGTGTTTTTGAGCGAGTTTTAAGCTATAAAATCTGCAAGCTTGCTAGAGACTTTGACTTCCTTATCGATAATGACCATATCTATCTGCCCCCCCCCTATTAAGATTTAGTCGTTTCCCAAAGAGTATCAAAGTCTTTCATCTGCCATTTTCTCGCCCAAGAGCGCGCGCAAGACGATTTGATAGCATTGTCGTGCTATCAAGTAAGCAGCATAGTCTTTGGAGTAGGCATTATAGGCGTGTGGAAGTGATCCCAAATTTCATCACAGAGTTTGCTGGCAAAAAGGAGTGCGATAGCTCTGCGCAGGTAGTGCTAAGTGTGGGGCGTATGGAAGAGGGCGATCAAAAGGGCTTTTTACGCCTTGTTGATATTTGGGAGATTGTGCAGCGTGGTGGGGAGTTTGCTAGCTGGAAGCTCTGTATCGTAGGCGATGGCGAGCTTAAGAGCGAGCTAGAATCCAAAATCGCGCAAAAGGGCTTAGGATCTAGTATCACGCTAAAGCCCTTTACTACAAAAATCTATGAAGAATACGCTAAAGCTAGCATATATGCGATGAGTAGCTACTATGAAGCTCTGCCTATGGTGCTACTAGAAGCTGGCTCTATGGGGCTAGCCCTCATCGCCTTTGATGTAAATACCGGACCTAGCGATGTGATAGAGCCCATCAAAAACTTGATAGAAGACAATGATGTGCAAGCTTATGCCACGCGATTGCAGGAGCTTATGCACTCAAAAAGCTTGCGCCAAGAGTGTGGGGCTAGAGTGCAGCAATGCGTGGAAGAGAAGTTTTCTAAAGGCGCGGTATTACAGCAGTGGGAAGAGCTCTTTGACTCATTGCAATAGTCTTGCCTTAATTTTAGCCACTAAAAGCTTGCGCACTAGATTCTAGCTAGGCTAGCTAGAATCTAGGCATTTATGCCTAAGTGTTTTGTAAAGCTTTGGAAAAATATCTCGCCTGCTTCTTGGATAGATAGGTAGATTGCTTGGGGATTGCTTGCTTGTTGATTTGAGCTAGCGGTGCTAGAATCTAGTTTTTGCGTTTGGGCGGATTTTTTACACTCGGCTTGATTGTCTTTCTCAAGGATTCTAGGAGTTCTAAAGAAACCTGCTTCGGCTTCGCCTTGCACCGCTGTCGCTGGTTTTGCGGTGGGGCTGTGGTTGCTTTGCGGATTTTGGGGAAGGTTAGCGAACTTGGCGTTCGTGCCTTTCACAAAATCCGCAACACTGCCGCATTGCTCACCCAAAGCCGAATCTATTTTCACTTGTATGCTAATGCTATTCCCTCCTACTTCCCCCAATAGCGCGCAAGGAAAGCTATGTAGCTTTGCTAGCTCTTGCAGCTGCGCAAAATCGCTTGTTTCCACCACTACACAGCTTTGCGTTTGGCTAAAGAGCATTTCGCGCTTTGGCAGAGCGATTTGCACTGCGCAGCCTAGCCTGCTAAGGATAGACATTTTTGCCAAAACTATGCCCAATCCCCCTTCGCCCACTTCTTTGGCACTAAGGATAAGCCCTTTTGTAATCCCACTTAGCAAAAGATCCCACAATTGCTTCTCACGCGCTAGATCGATTTGGGGCGAGTCGCCACTTGGGACAATCTCGCCCCCCAAATGCGCCCCAAATGCGCCCATTTGTGCAAGCTTCTCTAGCACACTCCCCCCAAAGTCCTCGCCTATTTCTCCTAGCAGGGCGATTTTGCTCCCTTCTTTTGTGAAAGCAGAGTCGATGACCCATTGCGGATCGCTCGCTAGCCCTACGCTTACAATCGTTGGGGTGGGGTAGATGTCAGTAGAATCTGTTTGATTGTAGAGCGAGACATTGCCACTTACCACAGGCGTTTGCAGGATTTCACACGCCTCTTTAATGCCCTCGCAGCTCTCTTTAAACTGCCACATCACTTCTGGGTTGTTTGGATTGCCAAAGTTTAGGCAGTCGCTTATCGCTAGCGGCTTTATGCCCCTTGTGGCGCATTTTCTCCCTGCGCGCGCTACGGCAATCTTGCTGCCTTCTCTTGGGTTTAGATAGCAGTAGCGCACAGGCGCGTGGATAGCCGCTCCAAGAGCTGCGCCATTTTCTTTTATGCGCACCACGCTGCCCTCTCCTTGCCCAGAGGCGATGAGCGTGTTTGTCTGCACGCTGCTGTCATATTGACTATAAATCCACTCTTTATCGCAAATATCAATACTCCCTAGCAGCACTCGCGCTATATCTGTAAGGCTATGTTGCGCTGTGTGGTGCTGTATGGATTCTAGTGGGTTTAGCTTGCGGAGCGTGTGTATATAGCTTGGCTCTTTGGTGGGGAGATGAAGAATGGGGGCATTTTCTGTGATGGGGGCAATGGGGATATGCGCTACCTTTTGCTCCTCCCAAAATAGCTCCATATCGCCACTTTGCGTAACTTCCCCAATCACTTCGCAGTCAAGCTCCCATTTCGCAAAAATCGCTTTGATTTGCTCCTCTGCTCCCTTTTTGGCACAAATTAGCATCCTCTCTTGAGACTCACTTAGCATAAGCTCATAAGCGTTCATACCCCTTTCACGCATAGGGACTCTATCTAGGTAGAGTCGCATTCCGCTCCCACTGCGCCCAGCCATCTCAAAGCTAGAGCTAGTAAGCCCAGCTGCGCCCATATCTTGGATACCGATGATTAAATCTTGTGTAAAAAGCTCTAAGCAGGCTTCAAGCAAAAGCTTTTCTGTAAATGGGTCGCCTACTTGCACCGTTGGGCGCAGGCTTTTAGAATCTTGGCTAAAAGAATCGCTACTCATCACCGCCCCGCCCAAGCCATCGCGTCCTGTTTTACTCCCTACATATAAGACCGGGTTGCCATTGCCTTGCGCTTTGGCGTAGAAAATCTCTTGCGCTTTGGCAATCCCTAGGCAAAAGGCATTGACCAAAATATTGCCATTGTAGCAGGGCTCAAAGTTTGTTTCCCCGCCAATAGTTGGCACGCCCATACAATTCCCATAGCCACCAATCCCAGCTACCACGCCTTTGAGCAAGGATTTATGCTTTCTGCCCACTTCATCATCTCGCCAAATCTCACCAAAGCGGATAGAATCCAAGCTTGCCACTGGACGCGCGCCCATTGTGAAAATATCGCGCATAATCCCGCCCACACCCGTTGCCGCCCCAGCATAAGGCTCAATGAAGCTAGGGTGGTTGTGGGACTCGACTTTAAACACTGCTGCATAGCCTCCGCCTATGTCGATTACGCCGGCATTTTCGCCCGGACCTTGAATGACCCAAGGCGCGCTTGTGGGGAAGCCCTTTAGGTAGATTTTGCTGGACTTGTAGCTGCAATGCTCACTCCACATCGCCGAGAAAATCCCTAGCTCTACAAGATTTGGCTCTCGCCCTAAAATCGCTAGAATCTGCTTGTAGTCATCATTGGAGAGTTTGTGTGCTTGCAACGCGCTTGGCATATCTTGTATTACAAATGTCTTGCTCATAAGATGTCCTTGAAGTGCTGTAATTTAGGTGTTGCTTGGTATTGTAGCAATTGATTCTTTGCATTTGTATTAAGCTTATCTGTTAAGGTTTATTAAAGGTTTATCAATTACAATATACTTTTTTGAGTCGCAAGAGCCCACATTACCCAAATACCCTAGGAGAGAGAATGAAGTATATCAAGTTTTTCAAAGAGCTCAATAATAAAGATGTCCCGCTTGTTGGTGGTAAAAATGCTAGCATTGGCGAGATGTTCCAAGAGCTTGTCCCTGTTGGGATTAAGGTGCCAAATGGCTTTGCTATCACAAGTGATGCGTATTGGTATCTTTTGGATTCTGGTGGGATTCGGCAAAAGATAGTCGATCTGCTCGCAGGTGTTGATGTAACAGAAATTGATGTGCTTAAGACTAGATCCAAGCAGATCCGTGAGCTGATCTTTGGCACACCGCTGCCCCCTGACTTGCGCGATGAGATTTTTGAAGCATATAGGATTTTGAGTGAAGAGTATGGTATGACTTATGCTGATGTGGCTGTGCGCAGCTCTGCTACTGCGGAAGACTTGCCTGATGCGAGCTTTGCAGGGCAGCAAGATACTTATCTAAGCGTAAAGGGGCAGACAGATTTGGTGCATTATATTAAATCCTGCTTTGCCTCGCTTTTTACCGATAGGGCGGTGAGCTACCGAGCTTCTAGGGGGTTTGATCACTTTAAGGTAGCGTTATCTGTGGGTGTGCAGAAAATGGTGCGCGCGGATAAGGGCAGTGCTGGGGTGATGTTTTCTATCGATACAGAAACAGGCTTTAAAGATGCGGTGTTTATCACTTCTAGCTGGGGGCTAGGCGAAAATGTCGTAGGGGGGACGGTGAATCCTGATGAATTCTATGTTTTTAAGCCTACACTCAAAGAGGGCAAACGCCCCATTATCAAGCGGCAGCTAGGACATAAACATCAAAAAATGGTCTATGCTACGCCCGGTGATCCACACCCCACCAAAAATATCCAAACCACTCAAGAAGAAATGCGCACTTTCTCTATCACTGATGCAGATATTTTGACACTAGCGCGCTATGCGATAAAGATTGAGGAGCATTACACAAAAGAAGCAGGCGAGTATCGCCCTATGGATATGGAGTGGTCTAAAGATGGCGAGAGTGGAGAGATATTTATCGTGCAAGCTCGCCCAGAAACCGTGCAGAGTCAAAAGAGCAAAAATGGCTGTGCGCAAAAATTAGAGAAATTCCGCTTCAAAGACAGGAGTGTCGAGCGAGAGGTAATACTGACAGGGCGTGCAATTGGCGGAAAGATCGGGCACGGGAAAGTGCGCATCATCAATGATTTAGAGCATATGAATACCTTTAAAGAAGGCGAGATTCTTGTAACAGACAATACCGACCCAGACTGGGAGCCAGCGATGAAAAAGGCAGCTGCTGTTATCACTAATCGTGGTGGGCGCACCTGCCACGCAGCAATCGTGGCGCGAGAAATTGGCGTGCCTGCTATTGTTGGAGCAGTGGGCGCGACTGATAGACTCTATACGGGAATGGAAATTACCGCATCTTGTGCCGAGGGGGAAGAGGGCTATATCTATGCTGGAATCCACCCCTTTGAGATTGAAACTATCGAGCTTAGCAATCTTGGGCAGACAAAGACGAAAATCTATATGAATATTGGCAACCCAGAGAAAGCATTTGGATTTTCACAACTGCCAAATGATGGGGTGGGGCTTGCGCGTATGGAGCATATTATCCTAAATCAAATCAAAGCTCACCCGCTTGCTCTGCTTGATTTGCAAAATGGCAAAAAAGACATAAAGGATAGGGAAGAGATAGAGAAGCTTATCTCTGGCTATGAGAGCCCTAAGGACTTTTTCATCAAAAAGATCGCAGAGGGAATGGGTATGATCTCTGCGGCGTTTTATCCTAAGCCTGTGATTGTGCGTGTGAGTGATTTTAAATCTAATGAATACCGCGGTATGATTGGCGGGCTAGCTTATGAGCCTTTGGAAGAAAATCCAATGCTCGGCTATCGTGGGGCTAGCCGCTACTACTCTGATCTCTATCGCACGGCGTTTGAGTGGGAGTGTGAGGCACTTAGTATAGTGCGCGAAGAGATGGGGCTTACCAATATGAAGGTTATGGTGCCGTTTCTCCGCACGCCAGAAGAGGGGAAAAAGGTGCTTGAGATTATGCGCCGCAATGGGCTAGAATCTGGCAAGAATGGCTTAGAAATTTATGTGATGTGTGAGCTACCTGTGAATGTGATTTTGGCAGATGATTTTCTAAGTATGTTTGATGGCTTCTCCATTGGCTCAAATGATCTTACTCAACTCACACTTGGAGTAGATAGAGATGGTCAGCTTGTAAGCCACATCTTTGATGAGCGCAATCCCGCTATGCTAGAGATGTTTAAGCGTGCTATTGCTGCGTGTAAAAAGCATAATAAATACTGCGGGATCTGTGGGCAAGCTCCTAGCGACTATCCAGAGATAGCGGAATTTTTGGTAAAAGAGGGCATTAGCTCTATTTCTTTAAATCCAGATTCTGTGGTGGCTACTTGGAAGCGCATAGCAGATCTTGAAGCGACACTAAAATAGGTGTGATGATGAAGTGGGCGGCTTGCTGGGCTTTGGTGGCTGGGTTTATACTATGTGGTTGCGGTGGTGTGCAGTATGTGGATAATGCAGAATCTAAAGAGTATTCTTCTTTAGGGATTGATTATCACGATTTAGAGAAAGCAGCGAGTGATAATACTAAGTCGCTTTTAGAGAGTGGCTATGTGCGCTCTCTGGCTGGGCTCTCAAAGCCTAAAGTGCTTGCGATTTCTGATGTGATTAACGACACTATGCAACATTTTTCTACTCAAGAGCTTACGCGTAAAATTACGCGCGATATGCGCAATAGTGGGAAATTTATCCTAACAATGGCATTTGCAGGGAGCGGTGGCAGTAAGGATAAAATGCTAGAATCTGTGCGAGGTGCGCGCGGAGATGATGAAGTCAATCAATATGGGGTCCCGGAAAAAGGCAATATCATAGCTCCTGAGCTGTCGCTATCTGGGAAGATTATCCAGCGTAATACAAAGGTAAAATCTAAGCAAAGAGTGGATTACTTTTTTTTACTCACTCTTACTGATCTAAAGAGCGGGCTTGTGGTGTGGGATAATGAGATTAATATTATCAAGGTGGGGAAAAATACTTCAGCGTGGTAAAAGTGGATTCTAGTATAGGCAGTAAGGATTGATATGGAAGGACAGCTGATGGCATTAGCCATTGAGACTTATAAGATTACATTGCTTATTTCTCTGCCTATTCTAGCTACAGGGCTTGTGATAGGGCTTTTGATTAGCATTTTTCAAGCGACAACACAGATCAATGAAATGACGCTGTCGTTTGTGCCTAAGATTTTGGGCGTTATCGCGGTGATTATTTTCACAATGCCTTGGATGCTTACAATGCTTACAGATTATACAAAAAATATCATTGAGCTAATTCCAAGATTCATTAGCTAGTATGCGCGAATACAATATAGATTTTGCCAAATATAGTAGTCTAAAAATCGGTGGAGTAACGCCTGTTGTGGTGCTGGAAAAGAGCGATGAAGAGCACTTTAGCACAATGCAGGAATATCGCTATATAGGGCACGCATATAATTTGCTGGTCTCGCCAAATGCACCAAATCTCGCAATGCTGAGTAAAGAGTTTGATTATATTTTGGAGAGTGAAGAGTGGGTAGAAGTGGGGGCAATGACGCCAAGCGGGAAAATATTTGCATTTTTCCGCAAGCATAATTTGTGCGGGTTAGAGTTTTTGCAGGCGTTACCGGGGAGTGCTGGGGGACTTTTGATGATGAATGCTGGTATGAAGCAGTATGAGATGAAAGATGTTGTGCTAAGCGCCTGTGTCAATGGTGTTTGGAGGCAGGATTTGGGGCTTGCATACAGGCGCAGCGCGATTTGCGGGCTTATTAGTGCTGTGCGTTTTAGGAAGAAGCTGGGGTTTAGGGAAGAGGTGCTGCAAGCTTGCAAGATGATGAGAAAAACTCACCCTAAGCTTCCTAGCTGTGGCAGCTGCTTTAAAAATCCTAGCGGAGATTATGCGGGCAGATTGCTGGAGCTAGCCGGGCTAAAGGGCTTTATGAAAAATGGCGTAGGCTTTAGCGAGCAGCACGCGAATTTTTTAGCGCATAAAGGTGGAGCGAGCTTCGAAGATGCACTCTGGGTAATAGAATACGCGCAAAAAAAAGTGCAAGATCGCTTTGGGATCTATCTAGAGCCAGAAGTGCGGATTTTAGATTAGTTTATTTATCTCCAGCATTTGCGTTTTATGTGAAAATCTTCAAGGATTGCGGAGAGAATGTCCATTATGCTTGTGGCATTGAGCTTGGCTAGTTGTTCTACTCCTTTTTGAGCAAGCTCTTCTCTTAGGTTTGTATTGTGAAGAAGAAGTTTGATTTGCTGTGCCAGGCTTGCAGGATCGCGCAAATCGCATAGCAGAGCCGCATCGCCTACTTGCTCTTTTAAATCAGGTAGGTTGGAGTAGATTGCTGGCACCCCTAGGCTAAAGGCTTCAAGTGGGGGGATATTGGTTGGTCCAAAATAAGTTGGCATAACTAATGCTAGAGATTGTGTATAGAGAGATTTAATTTCATTATTTGGTGCAAAGCCAATATAATGGATAAGGTCTTCAAGCCCCATTGCTTTAGCCATTTCAAGGATATATTCAAGGTTACCCCTATTAGACCCACTAAAAATAGCGTTGATACAAATTCCTTCATTTTTAAGAATCTGCAAGGCTTCTAATATATAGATATGATTTTTATGCGACCAAAATTGCGCAGGATAGTAGATGTAGTCACCGGATATATTGTATTTTTCTTTGATATTTATATTAGAGGGGATATTTTCATCTGTTGTATTGATAGATGGAGCAAAGTGGCAGGCATAGATTCTATGTGGTGAAGCATTATAGTAAGCTATGGCATTGTGACGCCCATATTCAGAATCAGTGATAACAGCTACGGCTTTGTGGATAGCATTGCGATAGAGAAATTCTCTGTTGTTAAACTCATTATTGTGATAAACCTCTGGAAATTCTACAAAATCTCTATGTGATAGATCCCAAATTGTAAAAATGAAATGGTGTTGAGATAGGCTAAGGCACTGACTTGATGGAGTAAGAAAGTAGCAAATATCTATATTTTGTGCAAAAAGCACTTTTTCTAATGCGCTTAGTATTCTTATGCGATGTAGAAAATATTTAATTATCGAATGCTTAATAAAAAGCTCTTTTATCCTAGATAATAACCCCCTATGACAAAGGATAGATTCTATATTAAGAGTATGGAGTATTTGTTGATTTTGTTTGGAAAATACAATCGGGATGCAATCAAAATTACAATTATGATAAATCTCTTTTAGCACACTCAAAGGCTGTTGGAATCCACCGCCCACAGTTAGCTCTCCCTCAAATACACAGGCAACACGCAGCTTTTTGCCAATCATGCTGCACTTCCCAAGTGGTCATAGGAGAAGCTGCAACGATAGCTCTCGCTTACAAAAGATAGGACATCGGCGATTATTGGTTTATATTGCGCTCCCCCCCCCCCTAGAGCTTTTTCTATACGCCTTACAAGTTCATCTTTACAAGTTTCAAATGATAAAAATTTGTCAAAAAAATCGAGGCAATTTTGTCCATACTCTTCTTTTTTGAAGTTTGTTAGGTTAATCGCTCGCAGATCAGTCGTCCCAATACCAAGCTTATATTGCTTTGTGAGCTTGGCAAGATATGATGGGTAGATAGCTAAAACAGGCAAGCCGTGCTGTAAATAAGTATTGAATTTGCCAGATGATAAGCCAATATAGCCAATGTTTTTACCGCGATATACATCCATAAAATCTGGATAGTAGCATACTAGTCCCAAATCAGCACTATATAAAAGCTTAGAAAAGTCGTGATAAGTAGGAAGATAGGTTTCAGAGTAATACACTTTCTTTAACTCAAAATTAGGCTTACTTTTAGCTATGCCCGGGTGTTTAAAATGTATAACAAATACCCAATCATCTGGAAGCATAGATTCTAGGATATAAAACAATGCCGGGAATCCACTCCAGCCATCAATCCCTCCAGCATAAAGTAAAATCTTCTTATCTCTAGAAATATGCAAATGGTCGTGTAAAAAGTATGTATTTGGGTGGGACTTTGCTACTCCAGCAGCCACAGGCATAAGCATAACTTTTTCTTTAGGGATATGATTTTGCTCGCATAGATGTTCCCTGCGCAACTCATCTTGCACTATAGCAAATGATATATTTTCACACGCTTTTCGCTCTTTTTGTTTAAACTTAGAACTTGTCTCATCTTCAAAAAATATCTCATACGAAAGCAACGCATAAGGTGTTTTGGTCATTTTAGAGAGAATGGAGGCTTGGATAATGGATTCTCTATCCACACCTATGATAAGGTCATACTTTCTCCTACCAAAAAGGTAAATATTAAGAAAAATATAACGCAGTGTATTGGAGTCAAAGTATTTAAATAGCCTTCTCCAGCCACGAAAATAGTAAATGATATAGCGACCAAACTCATCATTATGCTTGTTTTTTCCACCTTTGTGGGCTATTGTGAGAATGGTTACCTTATAAGATTTTCTTAAAAACTCAACCATTTCATAGAAATTATGGTTGTCATAAATATTGCCATCTGGGTGGATAATGAGTAGGGATTTCATTTGGGCTTTCTGAGACAATACGCCCCCCCCCCAACAGCTAAAATCAAGCTTTTTCCCGCTAAGAAACTCTTCGCTAGATTCTAGTTTAAAGCCACTTTGTTTTGCCAAAAGATCTATTTCTGGAGTGAAAAAATAGCGCATTTTATGGGTCTCCTTGAAAGTTTGTGTAGGTTGATTGGGTGTATTGACAATGATTTCATAATTAACATCAACGATATTTTCATCAGGATGCAAAACAGGCTCTGCTAAACGCGTGATAGAAACTTGTCCATCACTCACTCGCTTAATCCTAATGCTTGGCTTTTCGTGTAAGACCGCAGGACCATACCAGCAGTCAAATAAAAAAACTCCATTAGGCTTAAGGTGTTTGAAAACATTGGCAAATGAAGCACACAAGGATTCATTACTACATTGATAGCTCATAACATGGAAAAATGAGATGATGACATCAAATTTTTCATCTAGGGCGAAGTCTTTGATATTTGCCACCTTGAAAGGAATACGCGGATACTTTTGCTGTGCTATATCAATCATTGATGCAGATAAATCCAAGCCGCACATATCGTAGCCATACTTTGCAAGGATAGAAGTATATTTTCCGCTACCACACCCAAGCTCTAGAATCCTTTGAGCCTTTGGGGCAAATCGCTGGATCAAATCGTGGATATAGGCAGCTTCTTTTTCGTAATCTTTATCACCATAAAGCAAATCATAATATCTTGCATAATCTTGATCAAATGAAGCCATAGTATCTCACCAAATTTTTGGGAAATACTAGCGTAAAATACCGATAAATTAGCTTATTTCGACAAATTCCATATCTTGTATAAGCTTGAAACGCTCGTGATTTGGCATTTTAAACTTTCTAAGCTCATAGAAGTTTTCTTGATACTCCAATCCTTTAATATTGTCTAGGAATGATTGCTCAAATCTATCCATCTTGACAAAAAACGCATTAACCCCACGACTATCGCAAGTGATGAATTTATATCCATATTTGCTTAAAAATCTTTTCCACGCCTCTACTGATACACCATAGTAAAGCATTGTTGGATGGGCGAGAGAGTAAGAGAAGTCATCACGATATTGGATTGTTATGGATTTATCTGCTCCATAGGTTGAGTTGTATTCTGCAACAATAATAGAAGGACTGAAACCAGAATCTAAAAATAGCTTCATCATATAATAGTCATTCCCATCAATATCAATGCAAAATACATCCATATCCCTATAAAGACACATTTCAAGGAGTTCGTGGATATTATGCTTATCAATAAATTTCTCTACAACCTCTACGCCTACTGTCTCTTATACACATCTGACGCTGCCGACGAAGCTAGAA
>OWJG01000498.1_pt1 | contig 30085 bp, 34 predicted proteins | sample 1732781 | NCBI WGS metagenome assembly OWJG01 (sample SAMN05065753, study PRJEB22554) | human gut metagenome | biome: ENVO:2100002; feature: ENVO:00000062; material: ENVO:00002003 | host: Homo sapiens | place: USA | reverse complement strand
TCTACACTTCTAGCTTCGTCGGCAGCGTCAGATGTGTATAAGAGACAGCCCTAAGAGCAAAGTCTTCAAGTGGCGGAGTCTTCTCCCTGCTTGCACTTGAAGTGCTTAAGCGTGGTGGTGTGGTCTTTGGCGCGTGCTATGATGAGAGCCTAAAAGTTATCCACAAGCCCATCGCTTCTGCCGATGAGCTAGAATCTCTACGCCGCTCCAAATATGTAGAATCTTTTATCGGCGATAGCTTCAAACAAGCAAAAGCATATTTACAAGCTGGCAGGCTCGTGCTTTTTAGCGGTGTGCAGTGCCAGATCCAAGGGCTACATAGCTTCCTGCGCAAGTCTTATGCCAATCCCCTTACCATAGAAGTGATTTGCAACTCTGTCCCAAGTGCGAAAGTCTGGGAGATTTATAAACACAGCCTGCTTGAAGAAGAGGGCGAAAAGCTACTTGATGTAAATTTCCGTGGGAAGGACTATGGCTGGGGCAAGGGGGCATTTGCCATAAAGACAAAGACAAAGACAAAGACAAAGCCTGCCGGAAAAGTCGTTTATATGCAAGGATTTTTGCGGCATTTTATCACGCGCCCAAGTTGTGAAAACTGCTACGCCAAAGGCTTCAAGTCTGGCGCAGATATCACACTAGGGGACTATTGGGGAGTGCATATCCATCACCCAGAGTTTTATGACACCACAGGCGTTACCTGTGCTCTTATCCATAGCAAGCAAGGCGTGGAGTTTATGGAGCTTATCGCAGAATCTATGGAGATAGTGCCAAGCACCTTTGAGAAGATCGCTTCGTGGAATGTCTCTCTCGTGCGTTCCCACCCCTACCCTAAACGCCCCTTTACCTCACGCAACAAAGTGCTACACAAGATTCTAACAATTTATGAAAAAACAGCAGACCCACACAAAGCCCTAAAGCCGCTAGAGCGTGCTTGCCTTTTAGATTCTATCTATGAGCTGCCCACAATCCTAAAGTGGCGACTGCGGGCGGCTCTTGTCGCTTGCTTGCCCAAGCCCATCAAACTCTACCTAAAATCCAAACTAAGGAGACACAATGCCTAATCCAAACACACCCAAACTCCCACTAGATTCTAGTAAATGCACGACCAAACAACACAAGGCAAAGACATTGCGCATCGTTACCTTTGTCTTTTGCGAGGAAAATTACGGGCAGATTCTACAAGCCTACGCCCTGCAACGCTCACTTAGAGACAACTACCCAAAGTTTGACACCAAAGTCATCTGGGGGCTGCCACAAGCCTTTAGCAAGAAGCTCTACTACTTCCACAGAATCTGTGGCGACTCCATCTACCGCTTTGTGCGCGCGTGCAAAAAGCGCGTGCTTGGCAGCAGCATACAAGAGAGCCAAGCAGAGCTAGATATGCGCAAAAGGCGTGGGTTTAATGAGTTTAAACAATCTCACATCGCCCTACACGCTTCTAGATTGCAGCACTATATACTCCCGCAAAAGCACCACTACCCAGAGCTTAGCGGCGATATTTTTATCACAGGGAGTGATCAGCAGTGGAATGACTGGGGCACTGCGCCAAAGGAGAGCCTACAAGGCTATGCCTACTCGTGGCTACCCTACTTCACGCTAGAGTTTGCTAAACCAGAATCTACAAAAATCGCCTATGCCGCAAGCTTTGGCAAAAGAGTGTTTAAAAACCAAGCCCAGCAAGACTACTTCAAAAATGCCCTGCAAGATTTCACCGCCATTAGCACAAGAGAGCAAGCGGGCGTTACAATGCTTGAGAGCATAGCAATAAAAGCCACTTGCGTGCCAGACCCTACAATGCTTTTAAGCAGAGAGCATTACTGCAAGCTTATAGATTCTGCTACGCTTGATCTGCCTAGCAATCTTAGTGAAAGTATCTTTATTTACACCTATGGTGATAGCGCATTTGGCGGGGATTTGCTACCAAAGATTCTAGGCAAATATGCCAATGTCGTAGCTGTGGCTAGCACCTATAAGCCAAGCGATACCTACAATGCCACGATACAAGAGTGGCTTGCTTGCGTGAGAGAGTGTAAGCTAATGGCAACAGGCTCATTCCACGGCACTTGCTTTGCCATTATGATGAATACGCCGTTTTTCTTAATGAGAATTTCGCACAACGAAAGTGAAAGTTTAAACACACGCTTTGAAACCTTACTAGAAGTCTTTGGGCTACAAGATCGTATGGTCTCTAGCTTAGAAGAGCTAGAATCTAAAATCAAAGAAAATCCACCCATTGATTGGGGAAAAGTCAATGAGCGGCTTAAAGCGTGGAGAAAAGTGGGGCAAGAGTTTTTGGCTAAGGAGCTAGAGCCACACCACGCTAGCATTCCCTAGAATCTAGGGCTAGAATCTAAGAATCAATAAGTTTTAAGCCTGATTAGTTATAATGCTCGTTTTATTATTTTTTAAGGTTTAGCAATGGGTAATTTTTCTAAATTTGGCTTTATTATGGCGACACTTGGTAGCTCCATTGGGCTTGGGCATATTTGGCGATTCCCCTATATGGCGGGGCAGATGGGCGGCGGGGCGTTTGTGCTGCTGTTTTTGGTGATGACGCTTTTTATCGGTGTGGCAATGCTCGTTGGCGAAATGCTTATGGGAAATAAGACACAGAAAAACACAGCTGATGCGTTTGTCGAGCTAGATCCAAGCCCTAAGAAGCCGTGGCGATTCGCTGGGCTTACGCTCATTGGCGGTCCTATTATCCTTGCTTTTTATGCAGTGGTGCTAGGCTGGGTAGTGTATTATCTCGTGGGGGTGAGTGTCGATCTCCCAGACAATGCCCAGCAAGCTGACCAAATCTATGGCGCGCTGCTTACTTCACACTCTCTCTACCAGATTCTAGGTTTTACCTCTGTGCTAGGACTCACAGGACTTATCGTCTCTCTTGGGATTAAAGACGGGATTGAGAAGCTTAATCTCGTGCTTATGCCACTGCTTTTTATCATCTTTATTGGACTGCTTATTTATGCGGCATTTCAGCCATCTTTTATGCAGGCGGTGCATTTTTTGTTTGACTTTAAATATGAAGATGTTAGCTTTAATGTCATTGTGGCAGCTATGGGGCAGATGTGCTTCTCGCTTTCACTTGGCATTGGGATCATCATCACCTATGCCGCTTCCACAGATCCTAAGCAAAATCTCCTTGAAAGTGCGCTATATGTCGTAGTGTGCGGGATTGTTATTTCACTTATTGCTGGGGTGATGATCTTCACCTTTGTCTATGAATACGAAGTAGAAGTAACTTACGGCACAGGGCTTGTGTTTAAAGCTCTCCCCATAGCCTTTAGCAAAATGGGGATAAGCGGCGTGGTTGTAGCAATGCTGTTTTTTGTCGGGCTGGCGTTTGCTGGCGTTACTTCCACAATCTCGCTCCTTGAGCCAAGCGTGATGTATTTTGTGCAAAAATACAACAAAAATCGCAAGGCTGTTACTTGGGCGATTGTCGGGGCGATTTATGCAGTGGGACTCGTGCTGATCTTCTCACTCAATAGCGACTACTCGCAAACTCTAAGCCTAGCAGGAAAGCAGCTTTTCGTATGGTTTGATAGTGCTAGCTCAAATGTCATTATGCCTCTTGGCGCGCTTATTAGTATGATTTTTGTCGGCTATGTGATTGGCAGAGATAGAGTCAAAGAAATGGCGCAAGGATTCTTAGGTGAGAGGGGGTTTGTAGTGTGGTTTTTCATTATCCGCTATATTGTCCCACTTGTTATCATCACTGCGTGGATTGGCACGATTATAAGCGAGTAAGCACAATGAATACATTCTCTAAACTTGGCTTTATCCTAGCGACACTTGGCAGCTCCATTGGGCTTGGGCATATTTGGCGATTCCCCTATATGGCGGGGCAGATGGGCGGCGGGGCGTTTGTGCTGCTGTTTTTGGTGCTTGCACTAGTTATTGGCGCAAGTTTGCTTATCGCAGATATGATCATCGGCAATCGTGGTAAAAAAGATGTTGTAGGCTGCTTTGAAACGCTTGATCCAAGCCCTAAGAAGCCGTGGCGATTTGCTGGGATAGCGATCATCGGTGGTCCGCTTATTTTGTCATTTTATGCTGTGATTTTAGGCTGGATTCTCTACTACTTCGTGGCTATAAGCTTCAATCTCCCTAGCAATATGTTTTTATCCAAATGGGCGTTTAATGAGCTTATGAGTGAAAGGATTTGGTGTCAAGTCTTAGGACTTTTTGCCTGTCTGTTTATCACTGCGCTTATCGTCTCTCTTGGGATTAAAAAGGGGATTGAGAAGCTTAACCTTGTGCTTATGCCACTGCTGTTTATCATCTTTATTGGGCTGCTTATTTATGCGGCATTTCAGCCATCGTTTATGCAGGCGGTGCATTTTTTGTTTGACTTTAAATATGAAGATGTTAATGCAAATGTCTTTATGGAAGCTCTAGCGCAGATGTTTTTCTCTCTCTCGCTTGGGGTTGGGACGATCATCACCTATGCTGCTGTGAGCCAAGAGAAGCAAAACTTCCTTGCTTCAGCACTATGGGTGGTGATCCCGGGCATTATCATCTCGCTTGTGGCTGGGCTTATCATCTTCACTTTCTACTTCGGCTATGATGGCTCACTAGGAAGCGATGGAGATAAGGGGATAAATCTAGTCTTCATCTCATTACCACTTATCTTTTCGGAGTTTGGCGCAGTTGGGCAGATTCTATGCTTGGCGTTTTTGGGGGCTTTGCTCTTTGCTGGGATCACTTCTACAATCTCACTCCTTGAGCCAAGCGTGATGTATCTCACGCAAAGACGCGGCGTATCGCGAGCCAAAGCGAGCTTTTGGGTAAGTGCATTGGTATTTGTGCTAGGGCTTTTTGCTATCCACTCTTTTAGCTCATACCACATACAGAATCTACAAACCCCACTGCTTATCACGACAGATAAGCACAGCATATTCTTCTGGCTCAATACCCTTATGCAATACAACAACCCAGCATTTTTCTGGCTTGATTATCTAACAGCCAAAATCATTATGCCCCTTAGCGCGCTTGCTTCGATCATTTTCCTTGGCTATGTTATCAAAGAAGACACTCTAAGGGGTTTTACACACGGATTCCTTAATCCCACTGCGTTTGGGGTGTGGTATTTTATCATTCGCTATATCGCGCCGCTTGTGATCCTAGCGGTATTTATTTTTAAATTTTTTGAGTAGTTGGGGGAGTGTATGGAGCACTTTGAGGACAAAATTAAGCAGACCAAAGAGATTCTACAAAAGCTAAACACCCAAGACTTGAACCTAAAAGAAAGCCTAGAGCTCTATAAACAGGGTATGCAAGAGCTTAAAAATGCTCAAGATCTTTTAGAAAAAGCCAAGCTAGAGTATGAAGAAATCAAAGCAAGCGATAGCTCATCTAGCCAAGCAGAAGTAGAATCTTAAATGCGTATAGAGCTCTACCAGCAAGACACACTTGCCCTTAACGACTCCCGCTTGGCACTCTTCTGCCATAAACTCCAGCGCGGTACGCTGGTCGCCTTGCCAGAATACACGCTTAACCCATTTTTCACAATCTTGCACACACAAAAGATGAGCGACACTCTAGCTCACTCTAGCGCACAGCTTAAGCTACTTGAGAATCTAGCAAGCAAGCACTATATCCACTTCATCGCGCCCATCATCACCAAAGCCAGAGGCACGCTCTATAAGCAGCTTGTATATATCAGCCCAGAATCTAAGAAGCATATTTACTACACCCAGCAGCGACTAATCGAGTATGAATACTGGGACGAAGCAGCATATTTTGGCAACCCGCAGCCAAAAAGTATAAAAACTCCAAGTATCTTTATGATGGGCGAGTGCAAGATCGCTATGCTGTTTGGCTTTGAAATACATTTTGACGAAATCTGGTGCAAGCTAAAGGCGCAGGGCGTGGATATTGTCATTATGCCTTGTGCTAATACCTTTGACTCTGCAAATAGGTGGAGAGAGCTATGCAAAATGCGCGCCCTACTTAATGGCTGTGCAATTTTACGCGTAAATCGTGTGGGCTCTTGTAAAGTTGATAGCGAGCAGTGGGACTTCTATGGAGATAGTCTAATTGCTATGCCTGATGGCACGATTTTAGATCATTTAGGCGATACACAGGAGCGACTATCCATCACACTTACACGCGCGCAGATAACGCATATCGCTAAAGAATGGGGATTTAGAAAGGTATTTGGCTAAAGCCTAGTATCTTATAAGGATTTTAGAAAAACTTTTCTAAAATTCCAGCCATATAAATATTACCAAGGAGGACAATCTACACTATGGAAAGTATGCCTATATCTCTACTATCTCATAAGAAAATATACGACCCAAACTCTAATGAATCTCTAGCTGAGCGCAAAATATTTGGCGGTAACCCAACTGCGATGTTTGATCTAACAAGGATCAAATACCAATGGGCATATAAGCTTTGGAAGACAATGATGGCAAACACTTGGTTCCCAGAAGAGGTCAATATGAATGGGGACAAAAAGGACTATGCAGAGCTTAGCGGCGCAGAAAGACAAGGCTACGATAGGGCACTAGCGCAGCTGATCTTTATGGATTCCTTACAAACAAACAACATAAACGACAATATCAACCCATTTATCACAAGCCCAGAAATCAACCTACTACTCATACGACAGGCGTTTGAAGAGTCTTTACATAGCCAGTCTTATGCTGTTATGGTAGAATCCATTAGCGACAATACAAATGAAATATACGATATGTGGCGCAATGATATGCAACTCCGCAATAAAAATGACTATATTGCCAACATTTACATAGGACTTGCCCAGAATCCCACAGAAACAAACTTCATCAAAGCCCTATTTGCCAACCAGATCTTAGAAGGTATATATTTTTACAGCGGATTTTGCTACTTCTATGCTATCGCGCGCACAGAAAGAATGCTAAATACAACACAAATGATACGCTTTATCCAAAGAGATGAAGTTACACATCTGCTCATCTTCCAAAATCTCATCAACACACTCAAAAAAGAGCGTCCTGATCTATTTACAAAAACGCTACAAGATGAAGTTGTAGAAATGTTTAGGGCTGGAGTAAATGTAGAAGCCAAGTGGGGAGAGTATATCACCCAAGGTCAGTCGTTGGGACTATCGCCTGAAAGTATTCGCGGGTTTTTAGAATACTTGGCAGATGAAAGGCTAAGTAAAGTAGGTATGCCAAAGCTATATAATGCAAAAAATACGCTGGATTGGTTTAGAAGCTTTAGTAGCTTTAATAACCAAAGGACAAACTTCTTTGAAGGCAAAGTTACAAACTATACTAAAGGCGGGGTAGATTTCGATGATTTTTAAAGATATTGTATCGTTGCAGATAAAAACAAAGCAAAACTTCCAAGATAATCTTGCTCGTGTGATTACAGAGATCCGCAATAGCCAAAATGGCTCAATTATACTTACTCCGGAATTGGTGTTTAGTGGATTCTGCTACCAAAATATGAATGAGGCAAGTGAGTTTAGCAAACACGCCACGGAGCAGCTCCTTAATGCAAGTGCCAACCACACCATCATCACCACAATGATTGAGAAAAAAAACCACAAATTCTACAACAATCTCAAAGTGTTTTCACAAGGTGAGCTCATACATAAGCAAGCCAAACACCAGCTCTTTATGCTAGGAGAAGAGCATTTACACTTTGCGGCAGGATCGATAAATGAAATTATCCCCTTTCGGCTTGATGGCATAAATTGTGGAGCACTTATTTGCTTTGAGCTGCGATTTGTGGAGCTGTGGCAGAAACTTAGAGGGGTAGATGTGCTATTTATCCCAGCACAATGGGGGCAAGCACGCAAGGATCACTTCGAAACACTTTGTAAAGCACTAGCCGTAGCTAATCAGTGTTTTGTCGTGGCAAGCAATAGTGCTAGCATACATATGGCAAAATCAAGTGCAATCATCAGCCCCTATGGTAAAGTTATCCAAGATGATGCTAAAGAGATCATTCAAGCACAAATCGATGTCGCTGAAGTGGAAAAAATGCGCAAATACATCAATGTGGGATTGAAGGAATGCATAAGATAAAAGGGCATTTGATGTGCAATGAAATTGCCAAGCATTTTCCTCTGCAAGACAAAATACGCAATGCACTAGAATCTGTCGATAGAGAAATGTTTGTCCCAGATTTTTCTAAGCACTTAGCATACAGCCTAGATCCATTACCTATGGAAGCAGCACAATGGGTATCTTCCCCACTCACAGTCGCCAAAATGACACAATATCTCACTCCCGGCGATAGCGTTTTAGAAATTGGTTGTGGGAGTGGCTACCAAGCTATGGTGCTTGCACAAATATTTCGGCGCGTTTTTAGTATTGAGCGGATAGAGCCACTGCTTGCAGAAGCACGCAAAAGGATCCGCTCAATGGGAGTAAGTAATATCCACACGAAATTTGGAGATGGGCAGCAAGGCTGGGCAGAATACGCCCCCTATGATAGAATCCTGTTTTCCGCGTGCGTGGAAAAGGAAATCCCCCAAGCAATTATTGATCAGCTAGAAGAAGGTGGAGTTTTAGTCGCACCCATTCAAGAAGCGACTGCTGCGCAAAATATCCTATCTCTCTCTGGCACCAAAACCACCCAAAAACAGGTCAAACAATATATCACGCGTTTTACAAAGCGCAATGGCATATTAAGCAATAAGGAAATTTTAGAAGAGTGTTTGTTTGTGCCAGTTGTAGATGGCACAACGCACTAAGGGCAAACAATGGAAATATTTGCCATCGCGCTCGATACAATATGGCGCAACGCTTTTACTACAACATTTTCGATTTTATGGTGTCTTATTGGTGCTTGTGTTGGCGCGATTGGAGCTTGGCTACTTATCCCAAACACACACAATAACCATCTCCAGCAAGATGCCATAATACACCAAGCCCAACCGCGCACCAATTTTCATAAATCACGCTATTTTTGGAGTGCTCTTGGCGCACTTATTTGTGGCATAGTGGGCGGCTTTGGAGAATCTATTTTACTACCTTGGTTATTTGCACTTGTAATTTTACTTCTATCTCTATGTATATGGGATATATACTATTATGCCGTGCCAAACTGGCAGAATCTAGCACTTTTACTCATAGGCATTAGCAAAAGTGCTCTACCACTTATCTCTCAAGTGCCATCGCATACGGGTTTTACTATCGATTTGTCCATTGTTTATCTTGAAAGTGCAAGATCCGTTCTCACCGATCTTTTGCTAGGGGCTGGTCTTACTAGCCTGATCTACATCTTAGGAATAATGTTTTTGCAAAAACACTTACTCGGCGAAGGTGATATTGTGTTTTGCGCGGGCTTTAGCGCGCTCTTTGGCTTTGGAGTTACATTGATTAGCATATTTTGGGGCTGCGTATTAGCAAGCCTAATTATGGTGGTTGGCAAAATTCTTTCAAAGGATACGCCACCGCTTGTGCCCCTAATCCCTTGCATAGTCAGTGGGCTTGGTGTGGGCATATTATATGGACTATGGCTATGATGCAGCGTTATCTCTTCCAAGCAGCCGCGCAAATATTTTTGCCATTTTTTATCGTGCTGTTTTTTATCGCATCTGTTGTGCTGCTTATTGGGCTTGCAACCATTACGCAATTCATCAAGCTTAATGTTTGGGACTTAGGGCAGATATTTTTATACTCTATACCAAATGGTGTCTTTTTTATCATTCCCATTACCTTTTTTTGCGCTTGTGTATTAGGGCTATCAAGGCTATCCTTTGACTATGAGCTGCTGGTGTTTTTTTCACTAGGGATTTCACCGCGCAAAGTTTTAGCCCCATTTATTGGGCTTAGTATTTTTGCTAGCGTTGTGTTGCTGTTTTTTTCTCTCGCACTCATTCCACTATCAAAGAGTGCTTATGGCAATTTTATGGCTCAAAAGCGCGCTGAAGTTAATATCAATATCAAAGCCGGTGAATTTGGGCAAAAACTGGGAGATTGGCTTGTGTATGCGGATACTGCTCACGATAGGCATTATGAAGGCTTGGTGCTTTTTTCCAGTAATCTAGAATCTCAAGAAGTCTTCATTACTGCCCAAGAAGGAGAAATGTCCAACAATGATGGAGTCTTCACCCTACTACTTCGCAATGGAAATGCCTACTTCACTGAGCCCAATAAGGTTGAAAGAGTAGATTTTGCCCAAATGCTCGTGCATACCAAAATCGATGAAATTAGCCTGAGTTCCTATGACTTATGGGCATACTGGAAGAGTGCTTTTGAAGGAAGTCGGTCGCAGGCTAGAAGATTAGCACAAGCCATCATCACTTCACTATTTCCCATAGCAAGTATATTTCTCATACCACTATTTGGCATAGCAAATCCACGATTCCACAAAAACCTTAGCTATGTATATCTGCTAATTAGCGTGGCTGGATACTTCATAGCAATGCATATCTTTAGCCAAAATGCACCATTCTACGGGATCGTCATATTGCCCATCGTGTGGTTTGTGCTATCTTATGGGCTCTATCGTAAATTTGTATTGCGAATCTATTGATACCAATCTACTGCTCAATAATATCAACACCTACTGGCGGGACAAATACAAATATCTCATCACTAAGCGCGCTGTTTAAGCGCACATTATGCAAAGCAATCTCCACAACATTGTCAAATTCATCTGTGAAAGTAAGCTTTTTGGGAATATCACCATCTACAATAAGCACATAGCGCGTGCCTTCAAAATCAGTGGTGTATGAACCATCTTGCCGCCTCTTTGCCTTATGCAAAATCTCCAAAAAATCTATTTTTGTTTTCCCAACACTAACTTGCTCTAGAGCAGGCTCATAGATTGTCGCCTTGCCTGTTTCTATGTATATTTCTTTTTGTATAGGGGTCTCATACACCCACTTTACTTGAGACGGGGCTTTGATATACAGCTTCCCGCCATATACAAGAACACTCTCTTGACTCACTGTGCGCTGCGTAAAATTGGCTTGCAGCGTTTTAATATGCTCACCATAGCCATAAGCAACATTGCAGACTATGCCGCTAAATGCAGCACAAATAAACAATACTCTCAAACTTTGACTAATGGCAGCCACAAGACCCACCACCACAGCAGCCACCGCCTTGACTATGTTCGCTATGCTGATGGGAAGTATCACAAGAGCCGCTACCACAGCAGCCACCGCCCACATAGCCCTGTAGCACTTCATCAGGGGTTGCTTCGCGCATATCAACAATCTCCACATCAAATAGCAGTGTTTTACCAGCTAGCGGGTGATTATAATCAATCATCACACTACTATCATTGAAGTCCTTGACAATAACCTGCACTGTTTGTCCATCTTCTGCTTGCCCAAACAATGTCATACCTTTTTCCAAGACAATTCCATCAAATTGATCTTTTGGGACTTCTTGAACAAAATCAGCTTGATAAACTCCATAAGCATCTTCTGGTGCTATCGATAGATTAAGCTTATCTCCCTTTTTGGCAGTAGAAACTGCCTTTTCAAGCCCGCTGATCACCTGCCCAGCACCCAATAAAAACTCCAAAGGTCTTGAAGCCAAATTGCTATCTATAATGTCTTGCGTATCAGCATCCTTAACTTCATAAAATATTGCCACAACTTGTTTTTGCTCATTAGTATTCATACCTTACCCTTTGCTTGTGTTTTGTCGTAGATTCTTGGCTTTCTTACCTTGCTCAGATTCCGGATATAGCCGGATGAGAGAATCCAAGAATTTATTGTAGTTATCCATATCTTTAGAATACCTAAAAGCCCACGCGGTATGCCACAGAAGGATAGGCATATAGCTGGCTTTATCATCTATGGATGCACTTTTTTTATAAAAACCTATCGCTTCTGCAAATTTGCCGCGTTGATATTCAATCTCTCCAAGCATATATAAAGATGTCGCAGGTCTGTAATTGCGCTGCACAAGCCACTCATAGCGTTTTTTAGATTCTAGGAGCTTCTTCTCCTTATAGAGCTTTCTAGCTTCATCAAACACTTCTTTATGGCTTAATTTTGTAAAAGCTTCAGCCCGACTTCCTGTATCTGCCTGCTTGGTGCTGGGCTTATCGGTCTGCGATTTTAAGCTCGACTTGGATTGCCCTGAAGACTCAGCCCTAAGCTCCGCTAAAATTTCTTGGTTTAGCTTGGTTGTAAGTGTGGTTAAATCACTAAGCTTAGCATTGAGCTGATCAATAGCCTTTTGCATATCTGCGATAGTGGCACTATGCTGCTTTACTAACTCCCCCTGATAATCAAGACTTGACTGCAAACTTTGTATGCTTGTCTCTTGCTTTCCTATAGTATCAAGCAATGATTTAATACGCAAAGCCTGCCCATCTAAAACACTCTGCATTCCATCTATAGACTGCTCAAGCGTTTGGATTCTAGCACTATAATCAATCGCTAGATTTTCAAGATTCTTGTTAGTAGATTGAAGTGTTTTGAGCTCTTTCTTGGTCGCACCACTCTGCAGCTCAAAGGCTGATGGCTCGCCCCAAAGGGCTGCCACAGAAAGCAATAAGCACGGGTGGAATCTATTGTATTTCACTTATGTTGCTTTAATTACAAAATTATTTCGAAATTTTCACATCAGACCGGCGATTTTTTTGGTAGCAATCCTTTGTTTTATCCATACAAATAGGCTTACTCTCACCAAAACTTACAACACGAACAGCATCTTTACCAACACCCTTTACAACAAGCGCATCGCGCACAGCAATTGCACGCTTTGTCCCAAGAGCATAGTTGTATTCATCTGTCCCAAATTCATCAGTATTACCCTCGATTACTAGCTGGATAGATTCTTGATCCTTAACGCGACTGGCGATATCATCAACCACAGATTGCATATCAGTCCTAATGACAAACTTATCAAAATCAAAATACACACTACCAAGCAAATCTCCAGACTCTCCTGATGAAGCACCGACTGCAGGCTCATTGGGAGTTGTGCTCGCGCCGCTTTCGCCCGTCCCCACTACATTAACTTTTTCCTTTGGACATCCAGTCAGCATAAAAAGTGCTGCAAATACACCAATAACCGCAATTGTTTTCTTCATTTCAAGCTCCTTGTGAGATTTAAGCTTAGATTATACCAAAGCTTTTTGTTTTTACTCCATTTACTTACCAATCAAACGACTGGATATTGGCTTTATTAAGCGGGAATAAGTAGCTTTTATTATAATCAAGCCTAATTACACCCAATGCTGTTTGCCCAGATGTATGCTTTAAAAACATCACACTCCCACCATCTTTAGAAAATCTTGGCATTTGATTGTTGCCTATCGCAGTCAATCGTCTAATATAATCCGTCTTAGTTGAAATAAGATAGATATTAAAGGTATTGGCACCAAACTCATTATCACTCTCCCTGCTTGAGTAAGCTACATAGTCTCTATAGGCTGTGATGGAGTTGTTGTTTCGTCCGTGATAGACCACCTGCTCTGCTGGAGCGTCAATATCAAGTTTTTTTGAATAAATATTGGCATAGCCAGATCGATCCGATACAAACACCATAGATCTTTCATTATCAATGAAGTAGCCTGACACATCAATACCAGAATACTTGGTAAGCTGAGAGATTTCTTTACTTGCCACATTATAAAGATAAATATCTGGCTGGTGCTTTGGTGCCAAAGTAATTAGGAGATTCTGCCCATCTCTGCTGACATCAGACACCGCCGCCATACCATCACTATCAATAATCTGTTCAGATCTCCCACTATGAATGTTGTATTTTATAATTGTGGGGTGCGCAAGATACTTAGTAAAATAAAATTCTTGCTGTGTAGAATCTGCCCATTTTGGGAAAATATTTAATCCGCCAGTAACTATTGTGCGATTATATGTAAGTGTATAGTCGCTTAAGACTATATTTGCCCGCCCGGAGCCTGTATATTGAGAGTAGATCACATAACGATTCATCCAAGCAATCGTTGGTGCTTTAATATAAGCATTAATATCAATTGCCATTTTATGTGCCACAAAAGGATAGAGAGTAGAATCAGAGAGCTGATAGGTTTTGTTGATCTTGAGAGCAGATGAGTTACTATCATAAACTAATATTGTCGCCTTGAGAATCTTGTTTTCTTTAATAACCTGCACAATAGCTACAAGATCAATTTTCTTTGCTTGATAGGCACTAAAATCTATAGAGTCTTTGGCATATATTGCGCCATCTGTTGGTTCAAAATGCCCAGAGACATTCAAGTCTCCCAAGAGAATTTTGTAAATCTTTTTAGCCAGTAAGGATTCTCCACTACTGATATATCCAATTTCTATTTTTGGTGTCTTTTGTCCCGATTTGACAATATCAATCGTCGCATCTGCACCAAACAAACCACACATCAACGACACAATCAACAAAAAACTTCTCATAGCACCCCTTTGTTATTTGAGTCTAAAATTAACCTCTATCTCAATCACCCTGCCTTTTGGATAAGGCGGGAGCCTATCTTGCTTCAAAGACTCTAGGAGATCAATCACACTTTGATTATAATCTTCATATGGAGAAAGCTTTGTAACGCGATAATAAAAACTTCCAGTATTTGTTATACGAAGCAAAACACTAACTTCTGCATCTTGGTAATATTTTGACTGCCACTTGCGGTAGATTATATCATAAATTTTGCCAAACCATTCGTTATATTCGCCATCTGCAAACTCTGGAGAAATAGTTTGAGACTGCACATCAAGAGTTCTATTTTCCATTGCACTCAAGTTGGAATTAAGCTTTTCAAGCTGCTGTTGAATAGCTTGTAATTTGCTAGAATCTTTCTTATCTCTCGTATTTTTAGCATTTACACTACGATCATCTCCACTCTCTTTCGCCGATGCTGTCATATCTGGAATTGTTGAAAAAATATCTTTAATGCCTGTCCCTTCAAGATGTGTTCCAGAATCTTTTTTATTATCTTGGGGTATTTCAATCGAAGTAAGATCAATAGCCACCATCTGCTCCATCATTGTATCAGCACGAGGTGCATACTTCGTCATAAAAATGGGGGAAAGCGTCAATAATAGCACAAAAACAACGATGCTATAAAAAACAAATGCACCTACACCACTCCAAACAAGCAAAAACTCCTGCTTATGCTCACCCATTTGTCACCAAAGAAATTTTATTAAACCCTGCCTCTTTAACACTCTTTAAAATATACATAACACTTTCATAGCTTAGATCCTTATCGGCGCGAATAGAAATTGAGGTATCCTTTTTGCTGTATTGCTTTGCCAACAAATTAAAACTATCTGGAAACATTTTATAATCATAAGTGCTGTTTTTAATATAGATTTTTTTCTGTTTGTCGATGCGAATATCAAGTATGTTATTTTGGGCTTTTTTTGCTGTTTTACTACCCTTGGGAAGAGTAATATCCTCCTGATATACTATAGTGGGCGTTGTAACCATAAGAATAGCCAACAAGACAAGCATAATATCTACAAGTGGGGTAATATTTAACTCTGGCTTATCCTCCCACAAAAACTGCTCATCCATAACAAATACCTACTTCGCAGATGATAGATAATCAATTTGCATTTGTATATAAACACCCAGATCATATACCTTTCGCTTAAGAATCAAAAAGAAAGTGTATGCAGGTATCGCTGTTAAGATTCCAGCTGCAGTAGCAATTAGAGCTTTTGATATTACAGGAGCAATAACATCAAAAGAAACTTGACCACCACTGCCAAGCCTACCAAAAGCATCAAGAATTTCTACAACTGTCCCAAACAACCCAATAAAGGGAGATGTAGAAGCAATAATACTAAGAAAGGAAAGCCCTGTTGTAGAATGCCTGATCATCTTATTTTTCCACAAAGAAAAAAACCCAGAAGAAGCACTTCCATCGGTAGCACTGATAAATATCGCATCTCTTGGGAGTCTCTGCTCACCTTGCAGAATCGCTTCCAGCGAACTCTGCTCATCTCTTACCATCTTTGCAATACTAATATACTTATAAAAAAATATCCACAAAGTTGCGAAGCAATAAACAGAGAGCCAGCATAATGTAATGATTGTAATTAAACTAGACTCTTCAAAAAACTGAAAAATAGAACCCATTAGAAACGACTTTTTGCAACATGTTCAATTCTTGACACAACAGAATAAATAGCAACCTTATCGTTAGAAGCACTCTCAAGCAACTCCTTGGCACTAGCAATTGCCTCTGATACTCCAGTCTCATTTTGTCCGCCAATAGCCACCGCACCATTTGCAATAATATCCACCTTTGAAGATGTTACTTCAGCATACCCCCAATCAATGGCGACTAACTCCCTTGATTGTCCCTGAAAAATCTCAATCACACCCGCTTTTAACAAGGAAAGAAGGTTAGAGTGCCCATATAAAACGCCAAACTCCCCATCTACACCGGGCATTGTTATGCTATCCACATCACCAGAGAAAATCTCCCCATAAGGAGTAACAATACTTACTGCAAGTTTTTTCATCACTGCTCTCTTTAAGATTTCATTTTTTCTGCTTTATCTATAGCTTCCTGAATATTCCCAACCATATAAAACGCATTTTCTGGTATGTGATCATACTTACCATCAAGAATACCTTTGAAACCTTCCAGCGTCTCTTCAAGGGTTACATATTTTCCCGGACTCCCTGTAAATACTTCAGCGACAAAGAATGGCTGAGATAAAAATTTCTCAATTTTCCTAGCTCTCTCAACCGTCTTCTTATCTTCCTCTGAGAGCTCATCCATACCCAAAATAGCGATAATATCCTGCAAATCTTTATATTTTTGAAGGATTTGCTGAATCCCAGTCGCTACCTTATAGTGATCTTCTCCAACAATCTGAGGATCTAGAATCCTTGATGTAGAATCCAATGGATCAACTGCAGGATAAATACCCTTTTCCGCAATTTTTCTATTTAGAACCGTAGTTGCATCAAGATGTGAAAAAACAGATGCTGGAGCGGGGTCTGTCAAATCGTCAGCTGGAACATAAACTGCCTGGACAGAAGTAATCGACCCTTTCTTAGTGGAAGTAATACGCTCTTGCAATTTCCCCATTTCACTCGCAAGTGTCGGCTGATAACCAACGGCTGATGGGATTCTACCCAAGAGCGCAGACATTTCGGCACCAGATTGCGCATAGCGGAAAATATTATCAATAAACATCAAAACATCAAGCCCCTTTTCATCACGGAAATACTCCGCCATAGTAAGTCCAGTAAAGGCGATTCTGTTTCTTGCTCCGGGTGGCTCATTCATCTGCCCATAACACAGAGCAACTTTATCTAAAACACCACCCTCTTTCATTTCGTGATATAGGTCATTCCCCTCACGCGTCCGCTCTCCAACTCCAGCAAATACCGAGTAGCCGCTATGCTTATATGCAACATTGTGGATAAGCTCCATAATAACAACAGTCTTACCTACACCAGCCCCACCAAATAGCCCAACTTTACCACCTTTAGAATACGGAGCAAGCAAATCTACCACTTTGATACCTGTCTCAAACATTTCCGTCTTTGTGCTTTGGTTTTCGAATTTTGGTGCTTCTCTGTGAATAGGCCACTTCAAATCGGTCTCGACAGGCTCTCCACCATCTACAACCTCTCCAACAACATTAAAGATTCTGCCAAGCACTTCCTCGCCAACCGGAACCTCTATCATCTTGCCTCTTGCTACGGCTGCTTGCCCCCTTGTCAAACCTTCTGTCATATCCATAGCGATAGTTCGCACCCTATTATCACCTAGGTGTGCAGCAACCTCCAGCACCAGACTCTTTTTCTCCCCATCAAAATCATAAAACACATCAAGTGCTTCATTAATCGAAGGGAGATACGAATCGAAATCCACATCAACTACCGGACCCATTACTTGAACAATTTTTCCTTGCATACTTACGCTCCTTTCCAAATATTAAGTTACTTCATCGCTTCAACGCCAGCATTAATCTCTACAAGCTCAGTCGTAATAGATTCCTGCCGCGCCTTATTGTATGAGATGGTTAAATCTCTTACAAGCTCACCAGCATTTTTTGTGGCTGCATCCATAGCCTGCATTCTCGCACTGTGCTCGGCTGCCAAAGAGTCTATCAATGCATAATACATATTATACTCGACATATCTCTGCGCCAACTGGTCCAATACCATATCCTCTTCTTCATCAGGTTCAATATTAACAATATTATCTGCAGGAGGCACTACTTCACTCCCCGCTTGAATATCCAAACCTAATGGCAAGATACTTTTCACCTTAAGCTCTTGGGAAATCTTATTCCTGAAGCCATTGTGAATTAAAATAACTTCATCGGTCAATCCATCTAAATAATCCTGCGCTACTTTATGGATAAACTCACTTGATTTCTCATAGTCTGGACTCGAGCTAAGCCCCACAATTTTATCCAAAATCTCAATCTCATTAAAAGTAAAATACGCTATACCCTTTTTGCCTATACCACGCAATCTTACTTTGATTCCCTTGGATTTAAGGTCTGTAATCAATCTAATAACCTCTTTGATTGTCGTTGCATTAAATCCGCCACACAAACCCTTATCGGCAGTTACAAATACAATATCAACCTTTTTAATCTCTCTACGCTTCGCATTTACAAAAAAACTGCTATTGATATTATCCAATCCTCTCACTTGAATCTTTGAGACAATATCTTCAAAAATATCATTGAGCTTGTTTGCATAGATACGAGATCGCTTTGCCATTTCTTCAGCTTTTTTCAACTTCGATGTAGAGACCAACTTCATTGCACGCGTAGTCTTTTGGGTATTCTTTACGCTCTCAATTTTCGTTTTTATCTCTTTTAAGTTATTTCCCATATCTCACTCCATCCTACTACTAACTAAAGCTAAGTTTATACTCTTCAATAGCCTTTGCCAAAGCAGCTTCCAAATCTTTGTCTAGAGTCTTTTTACTACGAATTTCCTCGAAAATCTTGGGATACTTAGCTTCTATAAAAGGGTAAAGTTCATTTTCAAACTCCACAACACGATTCACAGGAATATCATCTAAAAATCCCTTAGCTCCCGCAAAAACAACAACAACTTGCTTCTCAATCGCCAATGGAGAATATGGTGGCTGCTTAAGCACTTCAACCATTCTCTGCCCTCTCTCAAGCTGCTTGCGACTTGTCTCATCAAGGTCGGAGGCAAACTGCGAGAACGCCTGAAGCTCTCGATATTGCGCCAAATCAAGACGCAATGTCCCAGCTACTTGCTTTGTCGCCTTAATCTGTGCCGCACCTCCAACGCGAGAAACAGAGAGTCCAACATTAATAGCCGGTCGCACACCCGAATTAAATAGATTTGTTTCCAAAAATATCTGCCCATCAGTAATGGAAATGACATTTGTAGGAATATAAGCTGAAATATCCCCAGCTTGTGTCTCAATAATTGGCAAAGCAGTCAAAGAGCCCGCCCCCTTCTCATCAGACAATTTAGCCGCTCTCTCCAACAAACGAGAATGGATATAAAAAACATCTCCCGGAAATGCTTCACGCCCCGGAGGTCTGCGCAAAATCAAGCTCATCTCTCGATAAGCGACAGCGTGCTTACTCAAATCATCGTAAATAATAAGAGCGTGGCGAGCATTATCCCTAAAATACTCACCAATTGTTACGCCTGTATAAGGAGCAAGATACTGCATAGCAGCAGAAGAAGAAGCAGGAGCATTAACAATAACAGTATATTCCATCGCGCCGTGCTCCTCAAGCTTACGCACAACTTGTGCAACGGTAGATTCTTTTTGTCCTATTGCAACATAAATACAAATGACATCTTGCCCTTTTTGATTAATGATTGTATCAATCGCCACTGTCGTCTTTCCTGTCTGCCTATCACCGATAATCAACTCTCTTTGTCCTCGACCAATTGGCACGAGCGCATCAATAGCTTTGATACCGGTCTGCAATGGCTCATGGACCGACTTCCTATCCATAATGCCGGGCGCCTTCTGCTCAACAAATCGAAACTCACTTGCTTCGATAGCACCTTTTCCATCAATAGGCTCACCAACAGTATTAATTACACGACCAACAACACCATCTCCAACAGGAACCTTCATAAGACGCTTAAGGCGCTTTACAGACATTCCCTCCCGTATATTGTTTCCACTGCCGAGAATAACGACCCCCACATTTCCTTCTTCCAAGTTGGAAGCCAATCCCAAATCACCAGTCTCAAACTCAACCATCTCATAGGACATAACATTCTTCAAGCCATAAACTTTAGCAACGCCATCTGCGTAGCCGATAACTTTACCTGTTTCGGATATGTCAATACCAACATCAAAACTACTGATCTTATCTTTAATGATTGAGCTAATTTCCTCTGCTTTCAGTTTTTGTACCACTTGCACACTCCTTTAATTTGGTGTAATTTTATGTAAATAGTTTATATGGATCTTAAGATATAAGCCTTAAGATCATCAAAAAATCTTTTCTTGAGAAAAGACACCTCTATGCCCAAATCCTGGACAACCAAGCGAATGCCATCGACCTTTGTCGCAGACTGCTCAATGTGCAATTGAACTCCCAGTTTAGCAGAAAGACTTTTAGCCACATTGGCAATCGTGCTAGAATCTAAATTTTTAGGCGCACACAAAACAGCCTTGTAACTATTTTCAAGCGCACGCAAGTATCTCTCTAGCACACTATCCACAAAGGGAATAATATCAACACGATTATTCTCTATCAGCAAATCAAGAAAAGCATCCAACTGCTTATCATCATCAAACAATGACAATAGCAATTCTTTCTTCTTCGTCTTCCCTACATAAGGAGACCGGATAATATCCCTAAAATTCTCTACACAAAAAGCCTGTGAAGCCTGCGAAAATAATTTAGACACACGCTCCAAATCCTCTCTATTAAAACACTGAATAAGAGCCTGAGCGTATTTCTTAGCAATAATCTCTTCCATCACGCTACCTTCTTACTTAAGATTCTTACATACTCTTGTGTATCAATATCTGCTTCATTGCTATTAAACAGCTCTTTTAATACCGACTCTACAAGCTCAACTCGAGCTTTTCTCTGCTCAAAAAACATTAACGACTCACTTGAATGAATAAGATTTTCTATATCAGCACTACACTGCTCTTCATACTTCTGTGCTATTATCACTGCTTCCTTCTTCGCAGTAGCAATAATATCCGCTGCTTTCTTTTGTGCCTCCTCAAGCTGTTTCTGCGCCTGCTCCCTGCTTTTCCTTGCTTCATTGATCTTTTCTTGAGCCTGCTCAAAACGACTGCTGATAGCCTGCTGGCGATTTTGAAGCAAGGCTTTTAGTCTATGAGCGCCCAAATACCACAATATGGCAAGAAAAATCGCAAAATTTATCACTCTCTCGCTGAAATCGGTATGAGCTATATCCACCCCGCCATCAGCGCAAGCCACAGCAACAAAACCGATTAACACAAAACCACATCGAAGAAAAAATTTCACCACCTTATCCCCCTTATATCTGCTGAATCTTACTCTTAAGTGCCGACTCAAAGCCCGCCATGTCTGCCAACAACTCCTGCCTCACCTGATATTTTTGGCTTTCAAGATCAGCTCGAAAACTCTCTAGCTTTGCTTGAATCTCGCTAGTCTTTTTCTCCATTCTTGCATCATAATCAGCCTTGGCACTATCGATAGCGTCTTCAATGATCCTACTTGCCTGAGCCTTAGCATCGGCAAAGACAGAACGAATTTTTTCTTGGATTTCCTTCACTTCATTATCATCACTTACAGCCGATTCCATATCCTTGCGCAAGGAGTTTTCGCGCTCATCCATAAACCCTATCAGTGGCTTAAACAACCAAGTATTGAGTAAAAACATTGTTATGATGAACACCACGAAAACTAACAACATCAGCCACGGATCAGGAATTGTAATACTCATCTCTATCCTTTCTTAACGATCAACTACATCAATTCTAACAACCCAAAACTTAAATTAAGATTTTAATTTTTTAATTAACTGAATAATTGCGTCTTTTTTGGGCTGGATAATCACTTTACCTTGAGAAATCTTAGCTTGCACACCAAGATCAGTAAGCGCGGCAAGCAACTCCTTTAGCACCTTACTATCTGCGCTAGAGTCTTGCTTTTTTGTAACACTATGCTTATTTTTAGGATCTAAATGCTTTAGATCTTTGACTAGCTGCTCCGTTTCTCGCACAGAGAGCCTCTGTCCAACGATAGAATCCGCAAGAACCTTTTGTTCATTTTCTTCCAAACCTACCATTACTTTTGCGTGTCCTTGCGTAATTTTGTTTTGGACAATTAGGTCCTGCACATATCCGCATAGCTCCAAAATCCGCATTGTATTGGTGATTTGAGCGCGCGACTTCTTAAGCTTTGCAGCAAGCTCTTCGTGCGTAATTTTATACTCATTGATTAGCTCTTGATAAGAATGCGCCAAATCAAGCGGATTTAGATTCTCGCGCTGGATATTCTCGATGATTGCTAGCTCGCGTAGCCTACTCCTATCAATGTATTCGTTAGCTACGACCGCCTTAATCGTGCTTTTTCCTGCAATTTTACTAGCCCGCAGTCTGCGCTCTCCAGCGATGAGAAAATACTCCCCTTCATCATCATAGACGAGAATTGGCTGCAAAAGCCCGTGCTCAACAATAGAATCTGCCAAATCATTGAGCGCATCGCTATCAAAGCTCTTTCTAGGCTGGAATGGGTTTGGCTGGATAATATCAACACTAAGCTCGATGATGGACTCCGTGTATTCGCTTAAATTCTTCTCATAAGCATTCTGCACCTCACCGAGAAGCTCCCCAAGCCCGCTACCAAGAGCATTTTTCTTCGCCAATCTACGCTCCTTGTAAAATCGCTTGGGCGAGATCTTGATACGCTATGCTACCGCTTGATTTAATGTCATAAAGCAAAATCGGCTTCCCAAAGCTAGGGGACTCTGCAAGCTTGACATTGCGCGGGATAATGATATAAGAGTCATCATCTTTGCCAGCTTTCTTAAACAGCTTAGAGTCAAAATGTCTAGACAAATCCGTGAATACCTGCTTAGAGAGATTATTCTGCGCGGAAAACATCGTAGGAAGCAAGCCGCGGATCTCTAGCGTTGGATTCACGCCATTATCCTTGAGCAGGCGGATTGTAGTAATGAGCTGCGCCAAGCCCTGAAGCGCATAATACTCGCACTGGATAGGAATGATCACAGAATTTGCCGCAGCAAGAGCATTGATTGTAAGCGGTCCAAGCGCAGGTGGAGAATCTATAATGATAAAGTCATAGTCATTCTCCACCTCAACAAGCTTTTTCTTCAAGATCAGCTCTCGCCCGCCCTTGTTAGTATAAAAGCTCTTCTCAATCCCAACAAGCCCAATGTCTGATGGCACAAGATCCATAAAGGGAATGTTGGTCTTTTTTATCACTTCAGAAATTTTCTTGCTCCCCATTAGCACGTGATAGACATTAAACTCTATATCAGATCGGCGAAATCCAAGACTTGTCGTAGCATTTGACTGCGCGTCAAAATCTATTAAAAGCACCTTTTTCTCTGCAATCGCCAGCGATGCAGCAAGATTCACAGCTGTTGTCGTTTTGCCAACACCGCCTTTTTGATTCGCCACAGTGATTACTTCATACATAGCCTACACTCCACACTCTCGTAAATTGTAAATCACCCTACCCCCAACATTCACGCTCCCATCTTCTAGCAAAAGCGCATCACGCAAAGAGACTCGCTCATCTCCTGTATGAAAGGCAAAAGGATAATTTCGCCAAAATTCTAGCTTATAATTGCTGAAAATTTGCTTCCAGCTTGGTGGATTTTGCAAAACTTCAAATAGCCTAGCAAAAAACCTCTCTTCATCAAGCAAAATATCGAGCGCACCGAACTTTCGGCTATCAAAATTCACCCCAATCCCACAGAGCAAAGCACCACGCCAACGCTCGATAAGAATCCCCCCAATCTTTTTCTCATCAATATAAAGATCATTTGGATACTTTAGCCACACTGATGAGCCAAATTCTCGCAAAATATCGCGTATAACGCAGCCTAAAAATATCGCCACGCTCTGTGCTGGCACATCATCTGGCAAAATGAGTGGGGCATTATAAGCAAATGAAAACATCAATGCCCGCTCATTTTCCCATACATTGCCGCGAGATCCGCGACCTTTGGTCTGCGATCTTGCTAGGACACATATCGGTGCGTGTAGATTAGATTCTAGTAACCTGCGCAGCTCATCTTGCGTAGAATCTACTCTCTCTCTTAAGATAAATCTAACGCCACAGATAGATTCTAGCACAGCACATCACCTACCCCAAGTCCCCTTGCGCGCAAAAATGCTCCAGCTTCCACGCGATTTTTACTAGGGGCTTGCAGCTCTTTTATAAGGAGTCTAGCCCCATCTCCACACGCGATGATACAAGGGCTAATGCTACAAATCTCCCCTGCGCATAAAGCAGACTTTGTTAGCGGTTGTTGCGCTGGATTGTGCTTGTGCGTGCTAGATTCTAGTGCTTCTCTCTCTAGTAGCTCTATACCAAATAGCTTCACCCCACTAGCTAGAAACACTCCGGGCCACGAGCTAAAGGCTAGCCATTTTTTATACACCAATTGCGCGCTACTAAAATCCACCAAGCCATCTTGCTTGCTAATCTTCTTGCAGTAAGTCGCTTTGCTGTGGTCTTGTGGCACAGGCACAATAGACGAAAATCTATCAATCACATCACAAAGCGTCTGCGCTCCAAGAGTCGCTAGATTCTGGCTTAAGGTGGCGTAAGTCGCGTGGCTATCTCTGGGGATTTTGGCTATGGCTAAAATATCCCCACTATCTAGCCCGCTATCCATACGCATAACGCTAATGCCAAACTCCCTATCATCGCTTAAGATCATCTGCTGGATCGGGCTAGCTCCACGATACAATGGGAGAATAGAAGCGTGCAGATTGATACAAGGTGCAAGGGACAAAATAGATTCTGGTAAGATCTTGCCATAAGCTACAACAATAATCATCGCAGGCTCATAGCTAGCTAGATTCTGGCGCACTTCATCATCTAGCACTTGTGGTTGTAGCACAGGGATATGCCTGCTCTGCGCCGCAAGCTTTATAGGAGATGGCGTGAGAATCTGCTTGCGCCCTACGGGCTTATCTGGCTGCGTGCAAACCACCACAATCTCATACCGCTCGCACAGCTGCCCAAACACCACGCGAGCAAACTCTGGCGTCCCCATAAACACAAGCTTCATTTACACTCCTACCCGCTAAATCCCACGCGCAATAGCCTAGGCTATCCAAGGTAGAATCTAGCCCCGCTAGATTCTACTGCTCACCAGCCCCATCACCAGCACCCGCACTATCTAGGACTGACTTAATCGTCCTAACACTGCTTGGAGAGCTAGAGAGAAAAATTTCCACGCGATTATTTTTCGCACGATTCTCTAATGTCGTATTTGGCGCGACAGGACTATATTTGCCATAAGATGAGTAAGATAGCTTCTCGGGATTCACACCATTTGTCAAAAGATTGCTCATCACAGCATACGCCCTAGCCGCAGCTAGCTCATAGAGATCTTTATACCTAGCATTGCTAGATAGCGGCTTATCATCTGTATAGCCGCGCACATCGATCTTCACTTCAGGTGGAAGCTTATTGATAATCTCAGCGATCCTGCGCACATAAGTTATCATCTCTTCATTATTAAGATCTGCCCTACCCTCTTCAAAGAGCAAGTCCGCTGGCAAGCGCAGGGTGATCCCCTGCTCGATTTGCTCTAGCACGCCACCTTCTTGGATTAGCATTTGGATCTGGGCGATACTATCCTTGACTGCGACTGCCGAAGCACTGCCATCTGCGGTTTGAGGCTTTTTACCCTCTGTATCTTCGCGCACCTCGCCCGGATCTGGTGGTCTCTGGAATATGGGCTGAAATACCGAAGACCTAGGTGGATTGGAAAAAGCTGTTACAAGTGCTTGGCTTAGGGCTTTTGCTTTAGAGCTCTCTGTGCTAGAGATCGCCCAAAGTGCGATAAAAAGCGCGAGCAAAAGTGAGAGAAAGTCCGCATAGGGGACCGCCCACTTCTCGCCAGCTGGACACTCTTGTGCTTTTTTCTTAGACATTAGAGTCCTTTACTCAAATTGTGAGATCTTGGGCTGATCTGGGCGCAAGAAGCCTAGCAGCTTGCTCTCAAGGTTACGCGGATTCTCACCATTTGCAATCGCCAAAATCCCCTCCATAATCACAACTTTCTCTTGCACAAGGTAGAAAGAGTTGTTTTTAATCTTATTGCCCAAAGGTCCAAAAATAACATACGCACACATAATCCCCGTAACAGTCGCGGTAAATGCCCCGGCAATCCCAGCTGCCATAGCGGTAGGGTCCTCTAGTAGCTGAAGTGCGAGCATAAGACCCATAACCGCCCCTACAAGCCCCATTGTAGGAGAGGTCTCCCCAGCGACAATCCAATAATGCGCCGCGCCGTGGTAGTAGTGCTCCATTTGCTCGATTTTAATCTCCAAATCTTCTTTCACCGATTTTGCATCGCGCCCATCGATAACCATACTAAGCCCATCGCGGAAAAAGTCATCTTCTATCTGTGCCGCGCGTCCTTCCAGTGCCAAAATCCCATCACGCCTAGCAAGCGAAGAAAACTCAACGACATCTTTTATCGTCTTTGTGAGATCAAGCTTAGGTCCCATAAAGGCGAGCCCAAGCTCCTTATAAGCAGCCTTAATCGCCGCAGAGTGCGTAGAAACCATCGCAGCAAACAAAGTGGTAGGAATAATGATGATACAAGAACTCAAGTGGATAACATGCAGCGGATTCCCACCCTCTAAAATATCCCCAATGGAGATAGAGGTGATCGCCAAAATAATCCCTAATAGTGTAGATAAGTCCATAAACACGCTCGCTGTGGTGATCTATTGTGCCCAAGATGATCAAAGGCACAATGCTTGCCAAGACTTCAAAGCAAAAAATATGCCAAGAATGCTCCAAAATCTACGCCAAGCCCGCGCACTCCCCTAACCTAAAGCGCGCAATACAACGCGCCCTAGCAAGACTTGCGCCAAACGCTAGGAAATATCGGCATACTAAGAGACTCTTTAAGCATAAACTTGAGCTAGAATCTAGCCTAGATCGCCCACAGCGCGCTGGGGCTTTGCTAGATCTAGCTAACTTCTTTCTAAATTTCATTTTGCTACAATCCGCGCACAAATTTTCTACTTATAAAGGTGTCTCTATGCAGTCTCCATACACTCATAATCTCGAAATTTTGGTGCTTGATTTTGGCTCACAATACACACAACTTATCGCTAGAAGATTGCGTGAATATGGCGTTTATACGGAGATTGTTCCTTACTTTGAAAAGCTAGATTCTATTAAAGCGAAAAATCCTAAGGGCATAATTTTGAGCGGAGGACCTGCTAGCGTGTATGAAGAGGGGGCGTATAAGCCGGATTCTGGGGTGTTTGAGCTAGGAGTGCCCGTGCTTGGGATCTGCTATGGTATGCAGTATATCGCGCATTTTTTTGGCGGAAGTGTGGTAAGGGCAGAGGCGCAGGAGTTTGGCAAGGCGGTGCTAGAAATCGCGGAACCTAGCGTGGATTCTGGACTCTTTAAGAGTGTGAAGCAAGATTCTATCGTGTGGATGAGCCACGCGGATAAGGTAGAGTCTGTGCCTAGTGGCTTTGTGGAGTTAGCAAAAAGTGGGAATACACAAAATTGCGCTATTGCGGATTTCACGCGGCGGGTGTATGCGCTGCAGTTTCACCCTGAAGTGGTGCATAGTGAGTGTGGCGGGGAGATTTTGCGGAATTTTGCCGTGGGGATTTGCGGGGCGGATACAAGCTGGAATATGCGAAATTTTGCGGAAAGTGAGATTGCAAAGCTAAGGGAAAAGGTGCTTGGGGATTCTAAGGTGCTTTGTGCTGTGAGTGGTGGAGTAGATTCTAGCGTGGTAGCAACGCTTTTGTATCGTGCCATAGGAGAAAATCTTATCCCTGTTTTTGTGGATACCGGGCTTTTAAGAAAGGGCGAGAGAGAAGCGGTAGAAGCGATGTTTAGAGAGAATCTAAAAGTGCCTTTGATTGTAGCAGATGCGAGAGAGCTATTTTTAGGGCGATTAAAGGGCGTAACTGACCCGGAAAAGAAACGCAAAATCATCGGCGAAACCTTTATAGAAGTCTTTGAAGCTGAAGCCAAAAAGCACAACACAAAAGGCGAGATAAAATTCCTAGCACAAGGCACACTCTACCCTGATGTGATTGAATCTGTGAGTGTGAAGGGACCAAGTAAGACGATAAAAAGCCACCATAATGTCGGCGGACTGCCTGAATGGATGAAGTTTGAGCTAATCGAGCCTTTGCGAGAGCTGTTTAAAGATGAGGTAAGGGCGTTAGGCAGGGAGCTAGGAATGCCAGAATTTATGCTTATGCGACACCCTTTCCCCGGACCCGGACTTGCCATACGCATTATGGGCGAGGTGAATGCGACGGATTTAGAGCTATTGAAAGAAGCAGATTCTATTTTCATAGAAGAGCTGCATAAATGGGGCTTGTATAATTCTGTGTGGCAGGCATTTTGTGTGCTTTTAAATGTGCGAAGTGTGGGCGTAATGGGCGATAATCGCACTTATGATAATACTATTTGTGTGAGAGCAGTGGAAGCAATGGACGGAATGACAGCGAGTTTCTCACACTTACCCCACGCATTTTTAGAATCTGTCTCAAATCGCATAATCAACGAAGTAAAAGGCATTAACCGCATAGTCTATGACATTACCTCAAAACCCCCGGGAACCATTGAGTGGGAGTAGGGGTATAGAGATAAATCAATGACAAAACCAACGCATTTAAGCACACAAGAAAAAGTCAATCTTGGCAGTTTTTATACCGCTGATTTTTTGGTCAATGCAGTCTATATAATGCTTAAAAAATATGTAGATTCTAAAGATTATGTGCTGCTTGATAGCTCGTGTGGGAGTGGGAATTTCTTGCAATCACAAGCGATTATTAAAAGCAGATTTGCTAAAGATAGCTTTAGTAAAATTATTGGAGCTGATATTGATAAAATGGCTTTAAGTGTCGCAAAACGCACACTAGATTCTAGGGTTATCTTGCTTCATAAAAATGCATTGCATAATGTTACTAGGGAGCATTTTTCTATCGCACAAACTGATAGGCTAATTATTGTAGGTAATCCACCTTATAATGACAGAACTTCCATCGTGCAAAATCATCTTAAAAATAAAGATTCTATACAAATAGATTCTGCTTTGCAACATAGAGATATAGGCATAAGCTTTTTGCGCTCTTATGAGAGACTAAAAGCGGATTTTATCTGTGTGTTGCACCCACTTTCTTATTTGATTAAAAAGGCTAATTTTAGTGCATTAAAAGATTTTGCAAAAGCTTATAGGCTTGTAGATTCTACAATTATTAGCTCTCAAATTTTTTGCAAGGATTCTAAGGGGCATTTTCCCATTATTATTGCCCTGTATAAAAGGGATAGTAATGGAATGGATTATGACTATATTTGCAATTTTAATTTTAAGACAATGGCAAACAAAAATGAGAGTAAAACATTCAGCTTAAATGATTTTGACTATATCGGCAATTACATTGATAAATATCCTAATAAAAAGCGTGTGGAAAACTCGCAAGTCAAAGCGATGTTTTACACAATGCGGGATATAAATGCCCTGCGTCGCTCTAAGACTTTTATAAGCCAAAAAAATAGCAATACGATTTTTGTAACAAAAGAAAAATATAGTCTTTATTGCTATGTTGATGTGTTTAAATTATTTTTGCCACATATCCCTTATTATTTTGGAAATTGTGATGTGATGATTGATTTTCAACAATTTAAAGCCTTAGAATCTCACTTTATAATGGCAAGTGAAAGCAAGATTCTAAGCCCTGAAATTTTGCAGTATTTTAGAGATTTACTAGGAGTGCATTATGAAAAGGTGTAGTATAATTTGATTCTTAAGGAGAAATAATGACACAAGCACATAAAGAGACATTGAATACCATATATCCATTGTTGATAGATAAGTCCAACATAGAAGAACACATTATGCACTATGCACTAGATACAATAAGGCCACAACAATTTGATAAGCATCAAAAAATAAATTCTAGTAACATTGATGAGAGCATTATCAATATCTTTAAAAAACACAACTTGCCTTTA
>OWJG01000489.1_pt1 | contig 30463 bp, 21 predicted proteins | sample 1732781 | NCBI WGS metagenome assembly OWJG01 (sample SAMN05065753, study PRJEB22554) | human gut metagenome | biome: ENVO:2100002; feature: ENVO:00000062; material: ENVO:00002003 | host: Homo sapiens | place: USA | reverse complement strand
CTTGTTCCTGTTATATCAGTAACGATATGGGAACTGAAGTCTTTCGCAGCTTTTAGCGGACCTCCTTTTTCAGCTTATGCAGTATTATGAGTTAAACACCTAACTGCTTAATAGACTGCATTCTTGCTGTATTATCATCAACCTTGCTTTTTCTTGCTGCGTTTACTTTATATTTCACCATACTATAATTCATTTTTTATATATATTTCTTCGTCTCTCCACATCCGCATTAAAATCAGCTTTTAGTTTATTTGCTAATTGTGTTGCTTCTGTTCGTAATGATGGATTAGCATTCCATGCTGTTTCACCACTCAAATAAGTATTTAAATAATTTGGGGGTATGCTTCCATGTTCAAATCCTGCATCCCTCATAGCTTTATATTCTACCATTTTACCCAATTCATTATTACCATGAGTACTTACATGAGCAGCACCTATTAATTTAGGATTTTGTACCTGCTTACTACGTGTAATAATAGATTTCTTCATGCGATTTATCTCACCCTTACCAATATACATTTCACCACTTTCAAATCCAAACATATATGCACCTCCAGAACCCGCCAATGCAAATATATCATTCCACACATTAGTATCGTTGACATATGCATAAATATTCGTAACGCCTCCTTCAAGTCTGATTGGATCCTGCGATATATATATCCCCATCTGTGGCGAGTAATATCTGAATCTGTTATATGCCAGTCCTGTTTCACGGTCAAAATATTGACCTTGAAATAAAAACGGGATCATACCGATATTTCCGGCTTCCTCCAATACGTTACCATCCATATCGAGCATTCTACTCCATACTTCATTACCTTCCGGATCATAAGCCTGTGTTGGAGTGCCAAGATGGTCTGTCATTATGGAATAAGCCCTGCCTTCTTTTATCATGGCGACAGGTACAAAAGATCTCTCATCAAACAGCCAGAGGAGTCTTCCACTGTGTTCCCGTTTCATTTCCCAGTTACTGTCATTCCAAGAGTAAGTTCTATGCTGAATCCATTGGTGCAAAGGTACATTCCCGTTCCACATCCAGCGTGTTATGGTCGCTCCGAAACTCTTCGAGAGTCTTCTTCCCAGTGCATCATACTCAAATGTCACTTCCTCTCCGTCAGGTCGTACCACCTTTGCCAGTGAACCGTCAGCGTTCCACCTGTATTTCCAGTGTTCCTTCTTTCCGTCCAGCCATCTTCCCGTACCGATGTATCGTTCTGTCAGGTTCCCGTCCTTGCCATACTTGCAGTGCCACTTTCCGTCCTGTTCCAGCCGTCAGCCGCTGAGGTTACGGCGCAGCCTTGGCACCCATGTCGAACGCATTAACCGAAGGGGACACACTGGCGGCAGAGTTCGCCTTCGTGCCCTCCAATATCTCCTTCACCTGCGCCCCTACACCGACCTTCGGGTTAGCACTCACGCTCTCTAAATATCCTATGTAACCATAATTCTTAATATTATATTATTTCTCCAACCTCAAGAAATATTAAATTAGTATATTGCTTGTTTATCAAATCATTTTTTACAGATTCTTTACAGAGTAATATTGGAGTATTGATGGGTCTAAAGAAATCATAATTTTCCACACGTGCAGATTCTATAAAAAGCCCCATATGAGGCTTTCTTTCTGAAGTCTTACGTTCAAATAAAGAGTATTCAGAAGCGCCTAATATTTCAGTGATACAAGGTTTCCCATTAATAACAGAGGATTCGTATTTAACTGTACTGGTATCAAGTACTGGAATCTCAATGGGTGATATTAAGTGTACATAATCAACATCTTCTTCGGGTAACCATTTTAGCCGCTTTTTATCTTTTGAAATTATTTCCAATGGATTTTTATCCCATAATAGCTCTATATATGCTAAACCATTATATTTTGATGTCAAATCTAATGCAATAGAACGTAAACATATAATATAAGAGCTATAGCAAAAATCAGAAATCATATTTCCCTTTGCAAGATAATTATCCCATGTAACCTTTATCCTTTTACCCATAGACACATCTTGTCCCATTTGTGCATGAATATGAGCATAACGAGAATCACTTATTGTTCTTATTTGATATATTTTCATTTTTGATAAATTTTCTTAGGTCTATATTTTTCAATGTCATAATCTTTAGCCATATGATCTCTAACCGCCAACACAGCTTCTACTGTTGGATTAGGAAGGCTGGTGACTCTTTGTATAAACACACTATTATAGTCCCCACCATTTCGTTTTGAAATATCCGAATTAGGATTATGAATTGCAACGTGGACATCATCTGGAATATTCCACATATTCGGCTCTTTTTTTGTACCCCTAATTCTTTTATCATTCGCTACAGTATTTGTCAAAATAGGAGCAGGACAAACAGTTGTGCCATCAACTCTCTTATATTTCCGAGGATTATAAACTTGTCTTGGAGTTGTGTGATGTTTTGCTAATCCCCAACTATCAATCCACGTATTTGTGCTATCGACATACCCATATAGATTAAGTATTCCCCCACCAAGTCCAATCGGATCTTGAGAGACATACATTCCCATCTTTGGCGAGTAGTACCTGAACCTATTGTATGCTAGCCCGATCTCACAGTCATAATACTGTCCCTGGAACAGGAACGGTACCATTCCTACGTTTCCAGTCTCTTCGATAACTTCGCCGTTCATGTCCAGCGTCCTGCTCCATACCTCGTTGCCTTCCGCGTCGTATGCCTCAGTAGGCGTGCCCAGATGGTCTGTCAGTATGGAATAGGCTTTGCCTTCCTTTATCATGGCGGCAGGCACGTAAGATTCCTCGTCGAAGAGCCATGCCGTCATGTCCCAGCGTTCCGCGTCCGTGTTCCACCTGTCCTCCATTATGGAGTATTCCCTGCGCTGCTTCCATTGGTGCAGCGGCACGTTGCCGTTCCACACCCACCGCGTCACGGTCGTGCCGAAGCTCTTCGATAGCCTTCTGCCCAGCGCATCGTATTCGAATGTCACTTCCTCTCCGTCAGGTCGTACCACCTTTGCCAGTGAACCGTCAGCGTTCCACCTGTATTTCCAGTGTTCTTTCTTTCCGTCCAGCCATCTTCCCGTACCGATGTATCGTCCTGTCAGATTTCCGTCCTTGTCATACTTGCAGTGCCACTTTCCGTCCTGTTCCATTGCTCCTCCCTTCAGGAAGCGGCGTATGGTGCAGTCTGGGTCGGGGTACAGGTTTCCCACGCTGTCGCTCTTTCTCCACTGTTCCGTTCCGTCTCCGTACTCGGCATATTCCAGCTGTCCGTTCGGAGTGTACCCGTACCGTGTCGTTCCACGTCTGCTATCTTCCGTTGCGAGCAGCCGGTCAGCCTTGCCCCAGCGGTAGCGGCGCATGTGGCGTGTCTGCGCATCCTTTCTCGTGCGTGCGTCCACGAGGCGGCCAATGTTGTCGTATGCGAAGCTCCGCATCACACCTCCGGGCAGCATACGTTCTATTTCAAAGCCCAGTGTGTCGTAACTGTGCTGCGACTTCCACGGCATTTCACCGTTCCCGCTGCCGTCTCCGGCCCGAAACTCCATCAGTTCTCCGAAGTCGTTGCGTTTGTATTCCAGATTCGCCCCGAGCGTGCTCTGCAGGGACAGTATCTGTCCGGTCTTGTCGTAGGTGCGTGTGATTGTCTCACCGTCAGCCATTTCCATTACAGGTAGTCCCAGTGCGTTGTATGCGAACTCCACGCGGCTTTCACCTCGTGTGGCTTCCATTAGCCTTCCCGATATTCCGTACCGGTAGGTTTGGTCTGGTTCATCCGTGGTTACATACGACACCCTTGTTACCCTAGATGCGTTATCATATTCGTATTCCCGTACGATCTCGCTCGGCAACTTTTCACTGGTTACACGTCCGGCTATGTCACGCTGGTATATCCTTATTCCCCGGTCAAAACCTGTTTCCCGAATTACGTTGCCCACGTCGTCAAGGTCGAACTCATAGTATTGCATCCGCTCGTTTATCACGTGGCGCAACCGTTCTTCCCTGTCATAATGGAAACCCACCACGCCCCGGCTGTCCCTGCGGTGTGTCAGCTTCCACATGCCCGAGTAGGTGTATTCCACCTTCTGCAGGTCGTCCCGGTATTCCAGCAGGTTGTCTATTCCGTCATATTTCAGGTGTATGTGGTTCCCGTCAAAGTCCTCCACTTCTGTCACGCGTCCGATGGCATCATAGCGTCTTGTCTGTACGACTCCCTTCGGATTTGTCACCTGCGTGCAACGTCCCAGTCCGTCATAGCGGTAGCTTGAGGTGTTGCCTCGGCTGTCTGATGCTTCCGTCAGATTACCATCATTGTCGTAGCTAAGTACGGTTTTTACACCATACGGGTCAGTGATGCTTTCAGCCAGTCCTTCGCAGTACTCTATCTGCGTTTCCACCCCTTCCGGATTGGTCCTTTTGGTCACATTTCCTTTGCCTTCATAATCGAACTTCCATGTTCCTCCGTCCGCAGTGGTCACGCTCAGCGGTCTGTTCTTCAGTGTCCCATTTCTACTTAATTTTGTATTATAATAATTTTATATTCATTTCTTTTCGATACAAAATTGAACTAAACGGATAGATATTGTTAAGTTCTGGCATTTCATCATAGAGTTCAATAATCCCATCGATTGATTCTAATTTTTGTAAAATTAGTATTGAATCATTAATAATACGTTCAATTAATACAGAACGTTTTTCTTCATTAATAGCTGAATCTAGATCTAATATCATCTGTGTAGAATAGCCTTCAATTTGCATAGTAGGGAAACGCATTCTTACATCACATTGATATTCTTTAGGAAACTGTAAATCATTTCCTTTACGTAATAAGGCTGCTAAATTTAGATAATACATTTTTCCATACACAGAGTGTTGGAGATTAAATACAACTATGCATTCAGACGTAGTTTTATACCACGAATTACCTTTTTTTTTGTATCCTTTAAGTTTAAGGATTCTGCTTGCTATTTCTTTTATAATATCAGTTTTCATTTATGATACAATTTTATTAATACGTTTCTACAACAACAGTCCACCCCGTGCCATACCGAGAATCACCATTTTCTGTTTTTATTGATTCTATCTCCTTTTTATAGGCTTCAGCTTGTTTTTGACCACGTTTTTTTGCCCGCTCATTGTTTGGCTTTAATTCATAAATAATTTTATTGTCAAAATCAATTGCGTCAATTTTCTTTCCACTAGGGAGGCGAAATTCTTTTTCTAAATGACCACTTTTAGCTATATCCTGTTTATACTCTTTATGTTTTTGTCGTCCAGTTTTAGCAGCAGAATTTTCCCCACTGGTATAAGACTTAGCTAAACCGAATATATCAACCCACGTATTTGTATCATCAACATATCCGTAAAGATCGAGTATTCTCCCACCAAGTCCAATCGGATCTTGCGAGACATACATTCCCATCTGTGGCGAGTAGTATCTGAATCTGTTATATGCCAATCCTGTCTCCCTGTCATAGTACTGCCCCTGGAACAGGAACGGTATCATTCCTATGTTTCCTGTTTCCTCGATGATGTTTCCGTCCATGTCGAGTACCCGGTTCCACACCTCATGACCATCCACGTCGTATGCCTCGGTAGGCGTGCCCAGATGGTCTGTCAGTATGGAATAGGCCCTTCCTTTATCATTGCCGCAGGCACAAAGGATTCCTCCTCGAAGAGCCAGAGCGTGCGTTCCTTGCGCTCTTCCTCGGTCAGCCACGCATCCTCTTTCCTTGAGTAGCTCCGTTTCTGCTTCCACTGGTGTAGCGGTATATTCCCGTTCCACATCCAGCGTGTCACGGTCGTTCCGAAACTCTTGGAGAGCCTTCTTCCTAGAGCGTCGTATTCGAATGTCACTTCCTCTCCGTCAGGTCGTACCACCTTTGCCAGCGAGCCGTCAGCGTTCCACCTGTATTTCCAGTATTCCTTCTTTCCGTCCAGCCATCTTCCCGTACCGATGTATCGTTCTGTCAGATTTCCGTCCTTGTCATACTTGCAGTGCCACTTTCCGTCCTGTTCCATTGCTCCTCCCTTCAGGAAGCGGCGTATGGTGCAGTCTGGGTCGGGGTACAGGTTTCCCACGCTGTCGCTCTTTCTCCACTGTTCCGTTCCGTCTCCGTACTCGGCATATTCCAGCTGTCCGTTCGGAGTGTACCCGTACCGTGTCGTTCCACGTCTGCTATCTTCCGTTGCGAGCAGCCGGTCAGCCTTGCCCCAGCGGTAGCGGCGCATGTGGCGTGTCTGCGCATCCTTTCTCGTGCGTGCGTCCACGAGGCGGCCAATGTTGTCGTATGCGAAGCTCCGCATCACACCTCCGGGCAGCATACGTTCTATTTCAAAGCCCAGTGTGTCGTAACTGTGCTGCGACTTCCACGGCATTTCACCGTTCCCGCTGCCGTCTCCGGCCCGAAACTCCATCAGTTCTCCGAAGTCGTTGCGTTTGTATTCCAGATTCGCCCCGAGCGTGCTCTGCAGGGACAGTATCTGTCCGGTCTTGTCGTAGGTGCGTGTGATTGTCTCACCGTCAGCCATTTCCATTACAGGTAGTCCCAGTGCGTTGTATGCGAACTCCACGCGGCTTTCACCTCGTGTGGCTTCCATTAGCCTTCCCGATATTCCGTACCGGTAGGTTTGGTCTGGTTCATCCGTGGTTACATACGACACCCTTGTTACCCTAGATGCGTTATCATATTCGTATTCCCGTACGATCTCGCTCGGCAACTTTTCACTGGTTACACGTCCGGCTATGTCACGCTGGTATATCCTTATTCCCCGGTCAAAACCTGTTTCCCGAATTACGTTGCCCACGTCGTCAAGGTCGAACTCATAGTATTGCATCCGCTCGTTTATCACGTGGCGCAACCGTTCTTCCCTGTCATAATGGAAACCCACCACGCCCCGGCTGTCCCTGCGGTGTGTCAGCTTCCACATGCCCGAGTAGGTGTATTCCACCTTCTGCAGGTCGTCCCGGTATTCCAGCAGGTTGTCTATTCCGTCATATTTCAGGTGTATGTGGTTCCCGTCAAAGTCCTCCACTTCTGTCACGCGCCCTATGGCATCATAGCGTCTTGTCTGTACGGCTCCCTTCGGATTTGTCACCTTCGTGCAGCGTCCAAGTCCGTCATAGCGGTAGCTTGAGGTGTTGCCTCGGCTGTCAGATACCAGTATTAAGTTTTTCTCCTCATCGTAAGACAGTGTTGTAACCTTTCCATACGGATCTGTAATGTGTTTAAGCAGACCTTCGTTGTATTCTATGATTGTACAGGCTCCTTCAGGATTCTTACGTTTAGTTATATTACCATTTTTATCATACACGAATTTCCATGTACCACCGTCAGCTGTTGTTATACTTGCAGGTCTGTTACGTAATGTTTCTTTATGGAAATATTCGGCTGATACGCTTCCACCGCCGGATTCTGCAAAGTCCGTACAGTTGCCCCATTGGTCATATTTGTACAGATTGCTGTTGCCGACAGGATCTGTTTTTTGAAGCAGTTTCCTGTCCGAATCATACTTCCAGCGGTATTCGCCACCATTTGCATCTATTTTGAGGTACACCAGACCATCTTGGTGGTGATATATTGTCAGTTTGTCATAACTGTCAAGAACTTCCGTCACCCCATCCTTATATTTTAGTTTATGGTCGTATATTCCTCCGCTGCCCCAAGTATGAATACATTTGGAACCAATATGTTTCCCATCATATTCAAAATGCCATTCAAGACCGTTTCTCCATGTCTCCTTTACTATTAGCCGCCCCTCATATTCATACCGCATGGCATCGCCCACGGCATTACGCTGGCATGTCATGTTTCCCTCCGCATCGTATTCATAGGATGCAAGGATTATTTCTTCTCCCTTGTTTTCAGGGTGGGAGCCTTTTATTTCCAGAATGCGTCCGTTACGCTCGTCGCATTCCACGACAAGTTTTCTTCCCGCACTGTCGGTAATTTCTTTCAGGTTTCCTTTACCATTGTACCCGAACCTTATGGAGAATCCGTTTGTATCCGACACGCTCTCCAGCAGATGTACGGTGTCGTATTCTTTCTGGGTGAAGCGGTAGTATAGGTCTTCGTCCATATCCCAGATGCAGTAGCCTTCCTTTTCCTTTCTGGCTTCCTTGCGTTCTGCACGGATGAACGATGGCTTCTTCTCTGTCGGTATCGGGAAAGCCACAGGTATTCCATCGGACATGCGTAAGGTAAGTAAGCCGTCCTCCACCACAATACCCATATCGTATGTATGATGCCATCCATTGCCAAGCGGCCCCTGATAGTCGCTTCGGCTGTACCAGGTACGTTCCCAAGAGAGAGGAATCGGGCCGTCCAGCCAGAAGTCCTCCTCATCAGTGAAGAATGTGCCGCTTGCCACGTCCACTGGGTGCCCGGTTACGGTACAGATGGTCTTATGCAGCATATTCTTTAGTTTTCCGCTCTTTATTTTTTCGTTGACCATGTCATGCAAACGCTTGGCAGCATTTGCATTTTTCTTTTTGTAAAGCCTTCCAAAAGCACCCATACATTTCTTCGCAAGTGCATCCACTGGGTTTAACGGTATAGGTACAGGATTGGTCAGAATTGGTTTTGCCAATGGAATTGGATTGATAATCCCTGTGGGAAGAAATTGACCGGTTACTTTATGCACGCTTGGAATACCCAAATCATTACAGTCAAGATGCAAGTGTGCACCTCCTCCTGAGAGAGGTAAACCATCTGCAAGCACAGTCAGACTTCCCATAAACGCATGACCATTGTTTTTAGGTATAGGGCGTGAAGGAATAGCGAATCCAGCTCCCATCGGAACATGAGGAATACTTCTTGTTGCAGTTGATGCTACAGCACGAGGAAGAAAATCTCCAATTTTGACAGTCGCTCCAATTTTGCTTACAGCCATATTTATGCCTAGCTGCTTAATGTCACGAATTTTAGATTCATCGGCAGTCTCTGATTCATTTTTCGGCGGAAGCAATTTGGGTACTATATATGTCGCTATGGATACTGCAAGAAAATCTTGCGGCTTTAGCAGCATCCCGGCATAAGGATGTGGCATAGGAACAACCGGGGAAGGAGGCATTGTTACCAAATGTATATCTATGCCAATTACTGGATCAAGTTGTTTGGCTATTGGAAGACAAGCTTGTCCTTTGATGCCAAGCGCACCTATTACCGGAAGAATTGTCGCTTCCGCTACGTTGTCAGGAAGACCGCCTATGGCAGTCGCTGCTTTTATACCTACATCCAACGCATTAACAGAAGGAGAAACCCCAGACTCGGCATTTTCTGATGCACTGTCAGTCACATCCGAAAATTGGGCACCAACTGTTGACTCTAGCTGTGCGCTGACTTGTTCAAAGTAACCATCTTCTCTTAATGACATAGTAGTTAATATGTATGAAAATAGATGATAAATAATATAATTATTATAACAACCAATATAACTGCATTCCAAAAACGATAAGCAGTTGGTCCCAAAAGATCAAGCCAATAATATCCGACCCAACTTTTAGGTTCATAGGTCCATTTCCAGTTTAAAATATTGCCAATCAGCAAAAAAACAAAGACTCCGATAAAAACTAAAAAGGCAATATCATGGTTCTTGTCAAAAAAAACGGATATTTTTTCTGAAAGTCCTCCCATAAAATTCTGTATATCATTGTCCTGGTTCATAACGTTTCCCTAAATTTCGTTTGTACTCATATAAATAATCTTTCCAATCACTACCTAGTACCTTGCTTAATATTTTCTCCATTTCATCATCTGAAAGGATTTCCATACGTTTGGAATTATGCAATAAACTAAGCAGTAGTAAGGGGTAAGATGAGTTTCTGATCAAATCAGAAGAGAGTTTCTCTATAAGTCGGAATCCTTCAATATAACAGTCAGCAGCACATCCATCTTCATGTTTCTTTTCCCAGCACCATCCGCTTATCCTGAGGGCTTCTGCCTGCATAAGGTAATCTTTACAGTTCTTATATGCGTCAGCAGCTTGCTGATAAACTTCTGCCGCCTCCGTCCATTCAGATTTCCGAACAAGTATCCCTCCCTTTCCAAATAATGTATTACCGAGCAGTCGGAATGCCAGCGACGGATCAAGTTTGCCAATGCCTAGCCGTGCAGATTCAATGGCTTTGCCTGAAAAATATAGGGCGGCATCCATATCCTTACGTATTATCTTGTCTGTATACAATATTGTATATACTGTAACAAATTGGCTTAGCCAGTTAATGTCATTCTTTACATTTACAAGAGCCATGTCCAGACATTCTTTTGAATATCTGTCTGTTTGGGCTGAATCCCCCTTTTTAACACTGTTCATCAGTTTTATCAGTGCAAGCCTGAATTTGGATGCAGCAGGATCATTGCGGTCGTAGTTAGCAGCTTGTTCTGCCAACTGCTCCATAGCTCCATCTATGTCTATCGGTGGATAAATTGAAATAAAATCATGTGGAAAAAGAGTCGGGAACTTATTGAAATACTCAAATCCTTTTATGTCTGCTATGCCCCAAATCATCTGCTTATGGAATGGTAGTGATAGAGCTTGTCTGAACCATTCCTTACAAGACTCATTGTCTGATACTTCTCCTACGTCGAAAATAAAACTGCACTTTACATTTATATCACCGACAAGAATTTCAGTCAACCTGTTAAAGTTGCTGACTGCCAGCATAGCTTGATTTTCTTTATCTTCTATGTTGTAATCTGGTTTCCATTCAATATGTTCGAAGACAATATTTCCCGGCTTCTTTGATTCATTCCAAAGTATAATTTGCGTCTCTACATATTCAAGGAGCTCTTTAGAAAAAGTAGCAGGGTTAAAAAAAGGGCATTCCAAAACGAATACCATATCTTCTTCATCACTGTCTATAGCCAGCATATAGTCATAAAAAGCCTTGATCATAATTTCATCCCCAGGATTAATTACGATGCGCACCATTTTCACCGGATTTCTTATGGCTTCTTCCCACATGCTAAGCATGTTGTCTGCTATATGTTGTATGGAATTGCTCATTGTCAATTAAGTTTAATGATTGAACCCGTAACGGCTGTTGTACCTGATGAATCAACTGTGGTTGAAGTGCCACCTGAAATCATAGCACTACCTTCAGCAGTAGCGGTTACATCAGTGCCATTAATATTATATTCATTGACAGCAGTACTGTCTATGCTATCTGCCTGCTGTGATATATTATTTGCCGCATTTTCTGATATATTATTTTGTGCATTGGAGGTAATGTTACCGTCACAGTCCAATATTATCATAGTTTCTCCAACGCATAATTTAATACTTTTGGAAGCTGAAACGACTATATTCCCGTCTCCGTCTGCGCTATAGCTATTCCCGGATTTATCTTTCATCGTAACACTGCCTTTATCATCATCAATGGTAATAGTACATCCGCTTCTAGTGGTCAGACTTTTTTTCTTGTTTCCACTGCCACCACCTGTGCCTGTAATTCCATTGAACAGACTTCCAAGCACGAAAGGTCTGTTGGGATCACCATAACGGAAACCCACAAGCACAATATCGTCTTTTTCTGGAATAAAAACTAATCCACGGTTTTTGGAAACGGCATCACTACTTCCGGCATCAGGGGTCATGACACGTATCCATGAGGTCTTCATGTTTCCAGATTGCCAGTTCATCTTTACCTGCACGCGCCCTTGCCCTTTGGGGTCTTCATTGTCTATTACCACCGCCTGTTGTGTTTGAGCCACTGGTAGAGGAACATTAGGAACAGGAAGACAATTAACAGAAGAACTTACAGCCGAAAATTGATTGCGGTAATTATTACCAGATTCAATAGTATGTGTTATTTCTGTTACAACATATGAACCTAAAAGTTTCTCTACACACTCTGATTTATAGACATGAATAGAGGTTTGTATAGATACCACACTTCCTAAATCAATGCAAGTGTTATCAGTCTCACAATTAATATAATGAGATGCAGCACTATCACTCTGTTGTTTCTTTTGTAAATAGTATTTTAACTCACTCGCATTGGTTATTCTCATTTCTGAATATTGAACAGAAGGGGATTTAAACATTTTCATTGACGAACCAAAAACTGATTGTCCTAAAGAGTTAAGACCTTGTGGTACATTCGGACTAGTACTATCATACATTTGAGCTACCTTTGAATTATATGATTGCACTTTTAATGGTCGTGCTATGGCCTGAATATTCATATCCATGCTGAAAATATCGCGATTATAAGTCAATGGTATTGCAGAAGGTAATTGGGGCTTTCCAAACACTAATTGGCGTCCATCATAATAGAACCATTCATGATACTGTCGTGCCAAGCGGCGAAGGAAGTCAAAATCACTTTCCATGTATTGGGATTCGTACTCTATAGGATCTTTATATTCGGGATTTACTAACACACTTAATCCTACTTTATCACAAATTTCTTTCACAATATCAGCCAGTGTCTTATTCAACCATGAAGCACAATGCAAATCTGATTCAAGTAAGAAAGTCATGGAATAACCAGAAGCAATGAGGCATCCATAATTACCACTACTTCGTTTGAGAGATACTTGTGTTACAATTCCTATAAATTGCTTATTTCCGAAATTTATTTCCACTTTTTCTCCTACCCAGTCTTTACTGCGCTCTAGTGTGTGGGTATCATATAATTCACCAGTCTCTATATCAAGAACCAGTTCAAAATAGTGATGGTCGTTTATTGTCTGTTTTAATAAGACCTTTTGATATGAGGAGAGTAGCCCCCCAGCTATACTTACGATTATATTCTTCTGTTCCAGCATGGCAATAAATATTTTATAATAATAGTTTTATTGGGGGGAAGAAAGAGAAGAAAATAAAACCATTCTCCCAAAGTTAAAGAATAAGAATAATAAAGCCAAATATTATAGATGTTTTTTAGATTATCATGCTTAAAAACATAAGAGAATGCTTCCTATACAAAAATATCTCTTCATAATAAAAACATATTTTATTATTGTAAATTTGTTTCTATTTTGTTACTTATAGAAAGTATTATTAAATATAATTCATTGATTTATATATATCTATAAAATAATACAAGGTATGAGCCTAATACCCCAAACGACCAAGCGGTCGTTTGAGAGTGCCAATTTTCCAGCAAGCTGATTGGATGAAAAAATAGCGTTATTTAAGCACTTTTTCTTTTCACCAGCCTCTTACCTCATCTTTCTCGACAAAAAGCGAAATTTGCACACTTAATTGCACCCTGGGCCTGTTCATTATACGACCTCCATTGAGTTAGGGTAACTCAATATCCCAAGCGATAAAGTGCTCGTGAGAAGTTGTCAATCCAAGGCAAGTAGAATATGGCTTTATTGCGATTATAGAATTCCTTAACTCTCCACGGAATCACGTTTTGGTTGGGCTAACCTCTGTTTGATAGCTGGCACGGATAAGCACATTTCAATAATGCTTTTATGAACTCTTATGTGAACTCTTTTCCTGCTTTTAGATTGATATTCCGGAGTAATGTCAGCCACCATAAGTGCGATACTCGATAATGGACACAGAACTATTGTCCAAACGCTTGCCTTTCAGTCGAAACGAATCTGCCATATCTCTATGAATATTTTGCCAACCTCAGAATGACACCGTAATCATTCCATATCTAATGAAGGAAGGCTATTATCCTCAAATCTATCAAAGTCTGATTGGAAAAGACGGTCTTGAATGATCCTGTATTTCTCAAACTCGGATTCAGCAAACTCTTTGGCAAATTCGGCAGAAACTTTTCCGCTGTCCTGCAATATTGGGCTCTCAAATAAATTAATGAATTTGTCTATTCGCTTGGCCCAATCTTCCATTGTCATAGGGATATGACGCTTGGCCATACTTTCTGCCATATCAAGCGATGCATTGACTATTCTGCCCATTTCTTCCAATTCTTTTTCTCGCAAATAGTTCTTTGCTACGGACACATCAGTTTTGACAATTTTTCCATTCGGAGCATTTTCCCAAGTGGTCAAACCCATGTGTTCCTTATTCGCATTAGCTCGTTCCACAATCAACTCTGCAGCGGTATGCCCATGCACAGCATAGTGCATTTTGTTCTGTACCTTCTTGAAGAAAAGACGTGTTGTCGGAGCATCCTTGTTATAGTCTATAGCCGTAGCATAAATATCGGTCAGTTTCTGATAAAAACGACGTTCACTCAGCCTTATCTCCCTTATTTCGGCAAGCAAATGCTCGAAGTAATCCATACCTAAGAAAGTTCCGTTCTCCATTCGCTTATGATCAAGCACATATCCTCGGATGGCAAACTGACGAAGCACAAACGTACACCACTGTCGGAACTGGGTGGCACGAACAGAATTGACGCGATATCCAACACTGATAATGGCGTCAAGATTATAGAATGTCGTATCGTAATTCTTGCCATCTGAAGCAGTTGTTTCCATTTTGGAAATAACTGAATTTCCGTCCAACTCACCACTCTCAAAAATATTTTTAAGGTGCTTACTGATTGCAGGTACTCCTACATCAAAAAGCTGCGCCATCGCCTTTTGTGTTGCCCAAATGGTTTCATCTTTATACATTACCTGAATCCCATTCTCCTTGCCTTCAAGCATGAAGATAAGAAACTCTGCTGTACTATTCCGTATTTCGATATTCTTTGCCATAATTTAAATTATCACCTTCGCAATTATTCATTTCGATTTGCCATAACTTTCAATGGGTTCTGCCACCATGTTATATTCTTCTTCAGTTGTCTCATATGATTTGATTCTTCTATCCTCAAGATAAATATGGTAAAGCGTGTATTCTAAAGCCTCTAAAGTCTGTTGGCGGACTTTCGGTTTCAACTGACATTCCCAAATGGTAATACAATGCCACCCCATCGAAGTTAGCAGTTGCCGTTCCTCTATATCTCTACTCCGATTACGCTCAATTTTATTCTTCCAAAATTCGACATTTGTTTTTGGAAGAACATAATATTTGCATCCTTCGTGACCATGCCAAAAACAGCCGTTTACGAAAATAACAGTTCTGTATTTGCGCAAAACCAAATCAGGATGTCCGGGAAGCCTTGGGTGATTTAGTCTATATCGAAAACCACGGTTGAACAAGAACTTTCTCACCAATAATTCCGGCTTTGTGTTCTTGCCCTTTATTGCAGACATGCAACGATGACGCTGTTCTATGGTCAATACATCAGTCATTCTGTTTATTCGGATTGTCTTCATCAGTCATGGCTTCTTTGTAAAACCATTCCATCTTGATGTCACAGTTCTTGCTATTCGGTGCAGGCACCGCTTCCTCTACTTTAACCATAATAGGCATAGGCACACAATTCCCGAAAATCAAAGCCTCTCCAGGCACAGCTTGTTTAATCTTTGTAATATAATCTTCGCTAAAGTATGGTAGAACCGAATAGATATATTTCATATCTACTTCATTCTGAATTCTGTGAACAATATAGTTTCCACATTGCGACAAAACAGTTTGGGACAACTCTGATGGCCTTTGCGAAGATATAATCAAATAAAGAGAATACTTTCTGCCCTCTCGCGCTATTTTCTCAAATATATTCTCTCGCATTATATAATTTGCATCTTTTCGAATGTAACGGTGTGCCTCATCAAGAATCAAGTGTATTGGTTTCTGTTGTCGCGATTCTCCAAACTTATATTTTCTGTAATCGAACACCATTCGAGATACGACACTTGTCATCAATTCCAAAGCATCTGTTCCCACTTCACTAGAATCAATAGTAATAAGTTGTTTGCTCTTTCCCTCAGAATCTGAGATGCCAAACATTTTTTCTAAGTAGTCATTGTAATCTTGATAATCTGGAGTATCAATACGCATAAACGCACACTCTGGATTATAAAGAAAGAAATCCAACCGACTCATCAGCGTAGATGTGAAGTCTCTAATATGCAGATTACCATGGGCTTCTTCCTCCAAAAGTACCATATCAACCGCAGTTCGCAGATAGTGATAGTCAAAGTATTTACCCGGCATAAGTTTGTTCTGGTCTACCAACAAGGCATCATTTTCATCGATTTGTCGAAATGCTCCTTCCGTTACGGTATCTGAAAGTTTGGTATCGCAATGGTCTTTATATTTTATGACACATACATATTTCGGTTCACTATCTATTGCAGTAAAAAGATCAAGTGCATTGGATAATGAGTCATTATTGTTGCCAAAATTAATAACACACAAATCGTTACAAGCATTGAGGAAGTTAGCAAGATCTGTCAAGACATTATTATCAACATCATCATCAAGGCTTTTATTGCATGTTTGTCTAAGCGTGGCAACAGCTCCTTTTGCCGCTGTCATCTTGGAGGTATCGCTATCTATTCTGCTTACAATATTGAATAGCATTTGCCGTAATTTCCATTTGATATAATTGGCAAATCGATGAGCGTCGTTTCTTTTGTCAGCATTAAAAATGCTGTAAAACTTATAACTCTCTTGAAGCACCCTATCCCAGAACGGTTTTTGAGTTCGTTCCGATGCCATCAAAAAGGATAGCCATTCATCAAGGTTCATCAAATAATATGGTAATACAAATCGTTTATGTACACCATTCTCACTAATATTTGGCTTATAAAAAACAGACTCTATTTCGTTATTCAAATGAGCCTCTTCTCCCAAGGCCATTGGATATTCGCCATTTGCATCGAATATGATTGTTTTGGCACCTATGGCTTCATTACCATGCTTGCGATATACTTCATGCAAAATATGAGCGATTGTATTAGACTTGCCACTACCACTATTCCCAAGTACGGCCGAATGTATATTGAAGAAACGATTGATATCAAGTTCTATAGAGTAATTAATCAAACTTTTACTTGTCCCGATGGAAATCGTTGAATGTACACCATTAACAGCGTCACCCTCATTATAAGATAATATTAAGTCCAAATCATTAAAGGTCACAATTTCCACATCACTATACAAAGAAGGGAATATGCCCACACCCATACAGAACTTTTCGTTCATTAATGTTCCTATCGGCTTTATTATAATCTCTCGAGAACTATCAAGATTATATGTGCTATACACTTGATTCTCTTGCCCCACCCAATCAACGATTGATACGACCTCACACATAATATACTCCCCTGAAGAATTTAAAGTCTTCAAATAGCTACCAATATTGCCAAAATAGTATACCTTCCCGTCAATATTGACAGTAGAATTTCGAGTAGTATGAAACAAACGCACCCTAAATTTATCGTATTCTACAGATATGATTTTACCTATTTTCATCTTGTGTTTCGGCTTTGAGATTTTCTACAAATCTATTAAGAATGTTCTCTTCTTTTTGGAATGTGTCAAGATTTGGCAAGAGATTATTCACTATATAATCGAAGTGATTGATAGTCCCCTTTTTGTCCTTTTTATCCGCATCAATATATTCTGTTCCAAAAATCGTAAAGATTCGTTTATCGTCAATAAAGAAAATAGGCTTAGCATTTCTTTGCTTATCCTCTGGCTTGGAACCAAAAATGACTACATTTATAGTGGAATTTGTGGCCAACGCTCTATATATGATATCATTTACATGTCTGTCACTAAAACTGTATCCAATAACAAATAGAACAGAATGCGGTTCTAATAATTTGTTTTGGAACTCGCGGAAAAGATCAACATATGGACTACCTAAGCTTTTATCCTGTTTAGTTGGTGTAGGATAGATAAGAACAGAACCATCCTGAAATGTCTCAGAAGGAACAACTTCCTCTATCTCGAAATAATTATTGGTCTGTTTATGTGACTCACGCCAATTCACAGAACCATGAATTTTGTATAAATACACCATATTTTCAACTGGTTCATACTTGTCTATACTTGTATCCATTCGTTTAGACCATGTATAGTTGAAAATAGCAGGATTAAAGTATTTGTGAAGTCCTCCACTAAAGCCATTAATATAATGAATGTTCAAGGCGTCAAGAGCCGTTTCACTAAACAGATCATTATTTGTCGTAAACACTCTAATCCTGGAATTATCCTTAGTTCTTAGAGCCAACTTTTGATAGAAAGTCTTATAATACTCGAGAACCTTTTTATGTTCATCTTTGTCAAATCTTATATTAATGCTGTTGAATATATGCTTTTCGACTTTTTCTATCATGGATTCATAAAGCATCAACTGAGCATCTATTTTTTCTTGTTGTTTCTTATCTGTGAGGTTTATTCCTTGATAATGAGTTCTTGCTGCATACATTACTGTCAGACATTTTTCTAGATTACCTTCACATTTTGTAGCAATACTATTAAACTCGGTTTTCAAGTCTTTCTCTTCATCAGTAAAGGAGAGCGAAGTGTAAAGTGAGGACATTGTCGGAATCGCTCCATTACTTGTACCAGACCCAAAAAGAAAGTTGACATTTTTTAAATTAAAGAACTCCCTAATCTTATCTTTAAGTATAGAAAGTCTGGACTCAAAATCAGAATCGGATTGAAAATAATCAGAAGTACCTTGAGTCATTTTCAAGTCACCAAATATATGTTCTTTATCAGTCATAATTTCTTAACAATATAAGATTACTAATTCGTAGTGTTTACAATTATTATATTTGAATATATAATTAATCCCTTTTCGTCTTATGATATACCTTCAATTTATCTTTATCATTTTTGTCAGGTTGATAGGACGAGATATATCCAACCTTTTGCAATGCTCCCAACAATTGTCTGTTCAAGGAATTGTCTGACAATTTGGCTCTCTTATCTTGATTGCACACTTCAATATAATCACCTCCAACGGAAGTCAATAGATGTGTTATTGCATTATGGTCATTAAGTCCAGCAGAAATCACATATACAACCAATTCTAACTTTAAAGATTCATTTTTAGAAATATTTACTAGAAGTGAGGCGAAGGCATCCGGATTGGATGAAATTCGCCTGTTTTCCACAAGAATCATCAGTCTATCTTGTCCTACATTCTGTAACTTGTCTATATCCGGGAAATGACCAGTGAAAGTTCTTAATAACTTCCTATAATTGTCTATATTCAACATTTTGCTGCCAAACAAAGATACATATAGATTATTTTTATTACTTAAATCATTAGAACATATTTCACCTGACAACTCTGTCACATAATAATTAATAAATGAAATTAACTCATCACTCATTCCCTCTTTGTGCTCATAATAGAATGACACATTATTCCAAGTTGGCAACAATATCCTGGATTTTACAGCAACAGCATACATCTCCTCATTATCTATTTTCGCATAATCATCAATATGATTATGTTGACCTGTTAAATATTTGGTTTTAACCTCTGCATCTATATCCGCATTGTTCAAGAGAAACAGCAAAGATTCTGAGCTTTCATCTTGGTATTTATCCTTTAGGCATTGAATTGTAGAAGATATATTGTCCTCAATATAGTCAATGAAAGAATCATTGTTTGTCTCCTTTATACGAGTATAATTAAGATTTTCGGCAGATAAAGTGTTGCCTTCGGAATGAAGCCGCCTCGCTATAATACATAGATTCTTAAGATTAATTTCGTAACAATCATTCTCAATAACACAATCAAGCAAATCCTCAGAACCATTGCATAAACTGACAAATCGGCTCGCTTTTACCAAAATCAGAGATTTATCCAACGTGATCCCTTCACTATGCTCAACCAAAAACTTATAATTATCATTAAGCCATTTTTGCTGTATATGTCCAAAATTTGAGCAAAACTTTAGATATGCCTCTATGAGATTGTCCTTTTCAGCCGAATTGTTCCAGCTTATTATGTTATTCCATGAATTTGTATATTCAATAAAGTGCTTGAAGACCACACCTTGTTGCTTGCCTTCAGAATAATACTGAGACAAGAATTGTAACGGTGCTTTATCTCGCTCCAATCGCATCATAACATGTCCAAATTTATCACTCTGAACATTATGCGAGGCAAGATAATCCAATAAATCTATATTAAGAATGGCATCGCTCTCGAACATATAATCTTTCAATTCTTTGACAAAATTCTCAATCTTGTCTATATGATATTCGTATGGCTTACATTCTTCAATCTTCATTGACAGCAGAAGCTCTTTGTCAGCCAACGAAACCATACCTTCATAGAAATATGATATGTAATCATAATAATCTTCATCCAAATAGCCTCTACGTATAAATACATTCATCATAGGTGGCAATCCAAAGCTCTTAAACTCCTCTGTTTCTCCTAACTTATACTTCTTTATCAAGTCTTTTAATCTCAATGATTTCACTTTGATTTTTTCCTGTTGAATATGTCTATGCTCATTTTGGAAGTATCCAACACCATTCTCTAATAATTTAATTCGTTCAGAATAATTAATCTCTTTGTCAATTTGTTTAAAATCAATTGTCTTTGATTCTGTAGTTGTATTATTATAATAATAGCGATATTGATATGTTATTTCTTTTTCACTTATCAACTTAGAAAACAACATTTCACTGGTGGCAATCTGTTCTAAAGAATAATAATTATTTTGAACAAGTATAGACGATGGTTTATTGGATAATTTATGCCAAAGTTTAAACAGAAACAGCCGTCTCAAATCAGTTTTACTTAAATTTGCATCCTGCCTGAAGATTTGCTCTTTATCAGACAGGATTTTTTCGGATTCATCAATAGCTTTTAAAGCAAGATGAATAAAAGTAGATTTACTGCTGATGCACTTGTAAATCTTTCCTTCCCTTCTATGCAACAAAGCAAAATCCTGGGGATAATAGTTCTTATAAACTATCATTCCCAACAGTTTAGTCTTATTAAGCTGAAAATCACTTGCCTCACACAACTTATCACGATATTGTTTGTATTCATTTACAATGTTGGTCAGAATACGCATATCCTGAATGAAAAATGCCATTTCAGACAGATCTTCATCACTAATACCATCGTTTCCGCATCCTTTTGCCTCAAGTGCAGATTTGAGCTTATCCTTTGAGTTCGAAGGATTGATTACAGGTATTACCGTTGTGATAAAGTCAAAGAACTTTGTTCTTTCTTCATCTTTAAAAATGTCATCTTTAATAGCATAGATAAAAGTGATATGTCGACCAACTATCTTGGATTCATTGATAAGCTGATTAAGTTCTCGCAGTTTCAAGAATATATTCGGTGTCCCAAATCTGTCCAAATCTTCAATGATTACGACATTATAATCCGTTACCTGAAAAAAATACAGAATTTCGTCAAGATGTTTGTTAAATATAGAGTTATCTTCTATAACTTCAATTTCGCCCTCTTTCAAATTTAACTTATTCAGTTTTGAATTGCTATATGATTTGAAGACATAACGGGCAATCACATATAATACAAACAAAAGCCAAGCAGAAGCGGCTAAATCAAAAATTGTATTCCATATGCTACCCCAACTGAAGAAATCATAGAGTGAATCCACTCTTGCGAAATTCGGCTCAAATAAGATGAGAAAACAGACTAATGTCAATACACAACAAAGCGGATATATTATCAGTTCACGATTCGACAAATGTACAATTTTTCTAAAACGAGAATTTGGTACAGTTCGCGTTTCTTCTCTATAAATGATTTGTTGCAGAATACTATATTCGATTTTGCGGTTAAGATTTTCTATACGCTTTTCTTTTTCTGCATCTGTTAATTCGGCTGATATATCCTTTTTCGCATCAGAAACTTGTCTCTCTTTTGGGTCGGCATTTATTTGTTCCTCATTAGCTTGCAGAGTTGCCAATGATATAGGCAGAAACTTATGTTCATTGGCAAAATCTTCCATGAGAGTAATGAGCACAGAGCTTTTTCCGGAGCCAAAAGGACCGGTTAGAGCGATGTTTCTTATATGCTCTTTTTCTGCTATAGACAAAGCATCATTTAATTCAGTAACTGATTTATATGATGTTTCTGACTTATCTATTTTCTTAGGAAGTAGTGTATCAATTGCCATATCCACCGTTTTTAATCTGTATTAACTAAATCCTTTGTTCGTATAATTTCACCATCAAATCATTGGAAATCAACTCTCCCGGCTGCATTTTAATACGATATATAGGAGTTCGACTGCTGCCCAATGAAATAAAGGAAGATAGATTCAACTTCAAGCACAGCTTTCCGTTCTTTGTGCCAAAATACACTTTCTCCACTTTATAATAACCGTCAATATCTCCACCAACCATAGGCAAGAAATATCTTATATCCATTACATTGATAGATGTCGGTATCTTCTCCATCGTATAGTTTTTTGCGGTATGGCTGTCAAAATCTGAATAATCACCATCGGTTCTTCGTACTAATCCAGTCAGAATATTCCTAATCTCCTGCTTCGGTTGTTGAGCCAAAGAGCCGACATTGTCAATGCTATCGACATGGAACTCCGTTTCAAGTTCAAACGGATCGCTGACATAGAAATGCGTCTGTAAAGCATCCACCAGCTCTTTGCTTTGAGCCGTTTCTCTTTTTATTGTTGAAGATTTTATTTTGAGAGACTTCCATATATCAGCATCTTCATCCTTCATCAAGGCAAGAATCAGATAATTACTATCACTCTTAGGACGAAACAATTTACCATTCAGCCGTTGGAAATTGTTCTGAATGAACTGATAGCAATCCATGCCGTCACGTGGCTGCAGAGTTCTGAATGTGTAGAGCCGATTGAGAGTGCCTTGAATCTTATTCCTGAATTCTTTTCGGGCATATTCTCTCCATGCAGCTTGTGCACTCTTATTGCTGCGGCCATACAAGGATACGATGTACAGGAAATTTACATCATAGTGGCACAACAACAACGTGTCTCTGTCAAACAAACGATTTTCAAACTGGCGGTTCAGCTGTACCCCACCATTCTGTGCTTTCAATTCTCTGTCATCAAAGGAGAGGAATTTGCTTCCACCAGCCTTTTTATTGGGAATCCGAGCACTGATAAAGAAATTGGGGATGGGATTATACCCTTCAGTCAATGCATCTCTTAACTGAGGATGTTCCCCGCTGCCGTCACCGTCCAAAAACAGATTCATGTTCCACTGAATGACATTCCTTGCGTATGTATATTGCTTATAAATGGATTTATCGCCAAGTTGTGTCCTGTCATTCTTGGAACGCTTGTAATACTTGCTATCTCCGATATAATAGGTGAGTTCGGAAGCCAAGTCAGATTGTTCAATCAGGCCTTGCCCTACAAACATGTGATCCACCAATTTGCCGTCTCTTTGCTCCGTGAGTTCTTTCGGCAGATTTTGTTTGTCATTACCGCTTATAAGAGTGTCAATCATGACTTCAAAGATGTGCTCGAAATCTTTCGCCAGCAGATAGTCTTCCGCCTGCCTGTTCATCGCAATCTTATACTCCCTGTCAAAGAAAGCATAGCACAAATCCCATATCCGAAGAGCCTTGTCAGAGAAATACTTGTACTTGATTTGTTTCAGTCTTCTGCATCCAAGATTCCTGTCAATATAAGACTTCTTCAACTTGTCACAACTGATAAGCGGATATTGTATATTGATTTCAAAAGAGAAACCATGAGTCTCTCGGATGTAATTCAAAATGGAGAAATATATGACAAGCAGCTCTTCGTCAAAGTTCACCATTTTCTTCCTGTTGACAGGCTCGATGTAAACAGGGCTTCCGTTTTGAATTACTGCTTGCGATGAAGTAATAGTTTTGTTCCAGTTGATTTTGTTATAACCGGAATGCACATTCTTGGCCACGAATGTAAAATAGTCCTGATTGTTTCTGTTGAAATCCCTTAGGGCTATTATCACATCAAGTAGAGTGTTGTGCTTCTTTTTTCGCCCTCTGCTTTCGGACTGGTATTCCTTGCTTTCAAGTATATTGTCGTTGTGAGCCTGTTTATATACGCTTATTGTCCGGTATATCCAAATCGAAAGAGTGGACAGGAATTCCTTGTATTCCTTACAGCCGTCTTCCGTAAACTTGGCTTTTACCGTATCGGACTCAAAATCTATGATTTCCTGCGGAGAAGCACCGAATATCGTATCATCTCCACTTTCCACGTTTATCTCACCAGTCAATACTACTTTGGGCAAGAAGAATACAACATCTTTTGCCGCCTTGCTATAGCAATACCCGACATACCCAAATGAATATTTCTCCTCCTTTACAGGAACGGACACGACATCATTGAGCACATCTCTGACAGTCAAATCATCTTTGACAACATCGTTCAGACTATATGGGTATCCTTCAATAAACAGCAGCATAAAATTTATTCAGATTAGAGTCTTATATTCTCCTCGTTATTTTCAATAGTGACCTTATTGCCGTCAGAGTCAATAACTCCGAGATAGGACATCATTTTCTTTAATGTTTTAGCTCCATTTTCTCCATATAATTCAGAAAAGGAAATGTCTTCAGTTTCACTGACTTTGAATATATCCCCTTCACCGTCTTTACAGACATCATTCCATAGATAGAACAATATTTTGTTCAACAGGACCTTTTCGGTAATTATTCCATCTGATGGATTTACGAAATAATCGCCCAACATCTTATCTTCAGAACTGTTTGCCCTCAAAATCTTTTCGTTGACTATTCTTTGGAATGAAGTCCATGAATATTCTGTACTGTCAATGGCAATTTTCCAATCAGTATTTTTATACTTGATAGGTTCATACTCCCAATCCCAACGACGTTTGAATGCGCTGTCTATCGGAAATAGAGATTGGTCGGAAGTGTTCATGGTTGCATAGATATAGAGGTTTGATGGCAGACAAAGCTCTCCGTCTTTTATACCCGGATTGTCTTCGCCAAGCTCCTCTTCCAAGAAAGATTTCAAATCAGCATCAGCCTTGATTGTATATTCTGATATACCGTCTTCATCCCTGTCAAGGAGTTGGAACAAGTCGCCGAATATTTGGGCACAATTACCCCTGTTGATTTCTTCAATTATCAGATATATCTTTTCATCCGGTTTTTTGTATGCCTGCATATAAGCATTAAGAAATGCCTGAGGAACGAAAGAATAAATTATACGAGATTCGTTTGAACAAGCAAGATATTCTTCTCCGACTGCCATTCCTTTGTCAAATTCAACAGTATAATTATCAGACATACCGCATGCTTGTAGTATATCTTTCTTGTCAGAAAGATTCAACTGCTTTAATGATTGCCAATATTTTGCTCCGAATTTTTGTGGAGAATACGTGACTCCGCCCTCTTTCATTTCGGTTAATTTGCTAATAAGTTCTCCCTTGGCATATATTTTATCTATTGGCCTTTCCATTGTCGGCTTGTATGCTCCAACAAAGGTTGAATAATCGCTATCCGGATGAAAGGTCGTTCTAAAAATATTTTCTTTAGAAACCCCTTCAAGCTGTGCTTTTATTTTATGGGATTTACCTGTTCCTGGAGCACCATAGAAGATTATCTGTCGGCAAGTATCATCGCACGTATTATTTGGTATCATCGTAGACGGTCTAAAGCTATCGGCTACGACCTCGAGTTTTGCTATAGTTGTTTCCAGTGCTTCTTTATCAAGACAAATCTTAGCATCTGAATCAATGAAATCCAGTCTTGGTTGATTAGCCCAATTTATCACTTTGCTTAATGTTGAGAACAAGGGTTTAGTCTGAACTGTAGAATTTGCATTTGCGACTAAATCCGAGAAATATTTAGACCCATTGTTCCTCCAAGATGTTTCATCATATTCAGTCAGGTTCTTAAAGGTTTCTATATTAACCAATATATCCTTCAAAGTTCGAAGAATATTATCTAATCCGATCTGAAAAAACTTGGAGCCACCACGTCTGCCAGAGTTGCTGAATGTAATAAAACCACCTCTTTTACTCAAAGTAGCCTTAAAATCACTATTGTCGGATGCTTCATTTAAAAATGAGAATAAATCTTTCATACCACTACATCAATTGTTTAACTATTTCTTCCGCCACTCTTTTAATAACCGGAATAGCGACACTATTTCCAAATTGACGGTAAGCTTCTTTACGTGATACCACTATTTTAAATTCCATATTAGAATCATTATAATTGGGATTGTTCGCGCATTCCGGCTTTTCCCATCCATCACCAATAATACGATACCCTTGTAATCTTCCGGCTTCTACTGGAGTCAGAACGCGTGGGTTAAGTCCTTTATTTGATTGATCAATAAGTATTTCGCTTCCATCTTTCCAATATCTAGCAGAAATAGTGCTCGTATATGTACTATCAGCATTGAACAATGAATATCCAAATCCCTTCCCGTTTTTCCGGTTTCGTTCTTTGCGTTTTTGATGTCCTTCCCACATTTTATCACTAATGGTATATTGAGAATCCATAGTTTTTTCTGGCTCAAATATATCCGAAACTTTGGTTAAAAGAGTTCCTTCTTTCAACTTCTTCTTATCGTATATAGTAGAACCATCTTCTGCTATTCCATATGGGAATCTAAATTCATCAACATCTACCAGCTTCTTATACCATGCTATAATGAATAAACGTTCTCTATTTTGAGGTACGCCAAAATACTTCGCATTAAGAACATCATAAGAATAAGCATATCCCAATTCTTCAAGTGTAGCTAATATTACTTTGAGAGTATTCCCTTTATCATGTGTCTTTAATCCACGAACATTCTCTAAAAACAAAATTTTAGGAGGATTACCTGCATTAATTTTCTCTCTAACAATATTAGCAATACTGAAAAATAAAGTTCCTCTTGTATCCTCAAACCCTCTTTTAAGTCCTGCAACAGAAAAAGGCTGGCAAGGAAATCCGCCACAACAAACATCAAAATCCGGAATCTGACTTGGTACGGCATCATTTATATCTTCATTAAAATAAAGATATCTTCCATTCTTGTCTTTTTTAAAAAGATTAGGCTCAATTTTTTTATAGTTTGCTTCATATGATAAACGAGCATTTTTATCCCATTCACTGGCAAAAACGCATTTTCCACCAACATAATGCATTGCTGTATGAAATCCTCCAATACCTGCAAACAAGTCTATGAATGTATATATTTTCTTCATCGTTTTCTTTCTCGGATTACTTTACTGTTTCATATAAATCTTTCAAATCACACTGCAATATCTGAGAAATCTCAATTAATTGCGGTGCACTTGGCTGTGTGGTATTGGTACACCACCGACTTATTGTCATTTTTGACACTCCAAGCTGTTCTGCCAAATAAGTATTTGTAATCATCTTCTCGGCTAAAATGACCCGGATGCGATTTCTGTACTCTTTCTTTTCCATTGAATTTACATATACATTTATGTGCAAAATTAAACAAATTTGTGAACACCGACAAGCAAATGCTCTGTTATATTTGTTCGGAATGAAACTAGCTTTTATTCATCATCTTTATAGAGATAAGTCCAGTCTTTAGTAGCATATTCCTTTTCAAACTCTGCCAAGTCTTCTTTGATGCGTTCACGGAAGCACTCTTCGCTGTCATCGCCACTCATCATCCGATCTACGCGAGTTGCATATATTTCTGCTATACGCATTTGCCGATAAGCCTCTTTCATTGCATCTATCGTCTCAGCTGACAGTTCCAACACATCAGCTTCATCGGGATAGCGGTCATAATAACAATGATGGATTGAGTATAACACCGGAATCTGTTCGCCGTCATAAGTGTCAGACATATATCGCGTTGTTGATCGGAATATCACCCCATCATCAAAGAATCGTCGATCAGCATATTTTTGTTCTGCCTTGACTATTGTTTTATCTAACAAAAGAAAAGATTCCGCATCTTCATAACTGGCAAAGCTCATGTAGTCCTTATAGCTATGGTACGAGCCAAAGCTATCTTTCTCGTAAATAGTCCAATAGTTTTCATAAACCTTTTCCGGCTTTGGCTGTAAGGCTCTTGCTATATCACGCTCAATAGTATCTGCAATCTCGCACATTGCATATGTGCTCCTATCAAAATATCCGCCACTCATGGTTATTTCTTCTTTATCAAATGTGAATTAAGCAATTAAATACTATCATATCGTTTATCCAACACCCCAGCAAACATATCCATCTCTCTCTTGGGAATTCCTAATCGTGTTGCCAATTCGCACCATCCTTTTACAGCTTCAATCACCTCCGAAATAATCTTTTCTGCTGTTTTACAGTTTAGCATATAGTCTTCGCAAGCATCCAGCAAAATACTCAACTCTGCTTTGTTAGAAGTTAATGAAACAAGCAAACTTTGATACTCATTCAACGTGGGGTTCATATCATATGTAGGACACAGTGTCCATCCTTTTGCAGTCAAAAGGAAACCATGATTGCGGAAATGGTCATCAGTATTGCCTATGCATATATTGAAGGCTACACGACGGAAGAGTTCCTGCAGGTTTCGCTCTACATCGGTACAGTTCTGAATAATGAAGTCAACTATATCCAAATAGCCGTGTCCAGTAGTTGCATTATCTCCATCACTCAGCCCCAATAAGGTCATGGCAGATGCAAAATGAATACGTTTGCTATCATTAGTTCTATCGAAGCGTTGTGACAGCAATGTATGATATTTTTCTCCAGGTGCCAGCACTTTTGTTTTTGCAGCGTTTATCCCTGCTTTTGTGGCAAGCAAATGACTGAAATGCTCCCAAAGTCCGACATCATAGTCATCCTTACGAGAAGGAAACTTGGCAACATAAAGCGTTTTATCCGTGTCTATCACATTGGCTTTCGGTCTTGCTCCACCCAACGAAGAACCAGGTTGCACAAGTTGTACAATCCATTTCCTATCAGGGAGCATATTGTTTTCTTCACATTTCTCTATCTCGGCACTGGCTGCAATCAGTTCCCGAATGTCCGTCAAAGGTGGAATTTTCAACGATTCACTCACAGTGATAAATTCGCCATCGAGGTCTTCCTTAAAACGGAATCCACCCATTCGGGAGAAATCATCGATACCAGTCAAGAAATCGAAGGATGACAATCTCCGTACTGGACGTTTTTCTTCCGCAGCTGCAATTTGCTCACGACGCAACAACAAGGTGCGTCCCCAACGATCTGGCAAAGCATCAGAAAAGCATCCGAATATATCCTTGTCCGGTTGTGTATATTGTTGACCTGGGTAATTATTCAGGTCGTCACTCAAAAACAGATCGCTGTGCTGCCTTAACCATTCATTATTGAACGTAAAACTATAGCTGTCCGCACCACGAAGAGACTCATAGCCTAGTTCGCCAATGAGTTCCACTTCTTTGAGCCAATCGAAATCGGCATATACATACAACTTTTTCATAGATCATTCTTTCTTGGATGCACGTTCTCTTGTTTTCAAACTCAAATCTTGCAAAGCTTTTCCCATTTTATCTTCTTTGGCCAGCCACAGAATATCATCATCAAGTTGCAATGCGTACAAAACACGTAGATAGATCCCTATTGCAACAGTAGGAATCCCTTTTTCTATTCTGGACACAGTAAGCGGTGAACAGGTGGCACGTTCAGCCACCTGAGCCACACTCAGATTTCTGCGCAATCGAGCCAACTTAATCTGCTCACCTACAATCTGCATCTTCTGCTCCAATTTTCGGGGCAACTTTGTACCCATTGTATTCTTTGCCATTACTACATCAATTTAAGGTGCAAAGCAACTATGTTGATGACTTTGCAATAATCAACCTATCATATAATATACAAAAGTAATACTTTTTATTTATTTAATGATGCATTACACATAGTAAAATGCACATCTTGGCATAATTAACCATATACCTAATCTATTTTGAGCAAAAACTTTCAAAAACTAAATGCTATAATGTTGTTTGTAAGCACCATGTGCAACTATCAACAAACAATATGTTATTCGTTACAAACAATGCAAATTTTTCATCATACACTCATCATACCAAAGAACTATTTTGCTTGCCAAAAGAAAAAGATATGACTCCATTCTTAACTTGACTTTAATGACCGTTATTATATACACGGGCAATAAAGTTAAGTCAAATAGAGGGAGAGAAGAAAATTAGCCTACTGGATATTTTTTCTTTTCGCCAGCAATCAATATCAGTCACTCAGTGTTCAATTTTGGAGAAGCAACCAGCAATATACACCCGATGAAATGCTACGCAAAATCTTCCGAAAACCTCATAGCACGGCTGGCAAATTTGCAGCAAAAACCACTTTTTTATCAAAGTCTTTTATTTGTTTTCCTGTACCGGAAAAACGCAGTATCTTTGCAAAAGTTCAGCGAAGAATAAAGAGCAAAATAAGACTTTCCTACCGTTTAAGTTTCAAACCATTGGTAGTCAATCAGTCTAATATGCTGCATCGGCAAGTAACCTAACTATACAATTATCATATAGTCACAATTATAAAAATTCTAAAATACTGACTAAAAACGACTTAAATATGGCAAAATAATAGTTTTAGGAAAGGTATTTTCTTTTGTTATGCCTATTTTTTCAATATTTTTGTCCCCCAAGCCACATACGGGGGACAAATTTACGCCCCTCTATGTAATTTGGGAACTTTTCACTATAAAATCTATCTAAATCATAGCAATACTTCGGTAATTTTTTACCGAAAAATTAAAAGTTAAACAATAGAACCAGTA
>OWJG01000488.1_pt1 | contig 30492 bp, 24 predicted proteins | sample 1732781 | NCBI WGS metagenome assembly OWJG01 (sample SAMN05065753, study PRJEB22554) | human gut metagenome | biome: ENVO:2100002; feature: ENVO:00000062; material: ENVO:00002003 | host: Homo sapiens | place: USA | reverse complement strand
GTGCGATTTATGCAAACTAGAATCTATATCCTGCTTTGCTGGATTCTTACATTTAATTTTATCAATATCGCTTGGGTGTTTTTTAGGGCAGAAAATCTACAAGGAGCGGTGAATTTATTACAGGGTATGTTTTTTGGAGAAGTAGTGTGGCTTAGGCTTATGGACTCTGGCACGGTTAGCACAAACTCTATCGAAGTGTGGGGCTGGGTTTTCCTAGCGTTTATCCTAGCTCTAGCGTGTAAAAATAGCATAGCCCTAAGCGCGCATATCAGCAAGGTGCGCATTATTTTTGCCGGGGTAGGCTGCGCGATTTGCTTGCTAAAAATCATCGGCGATAGTGGTGCTAGCTCGCCGTTTTTATACTTTAATTTCTAGGAGTTTTGGTGCGGTGTAAGGTTTGGCTGTTTTTCATCTCTGTGGTTGGGACTATGGTGGGGTATTTTGGTGCGCTGGTGCTTGGCGTGCATTATCAGCTACCCTTGCTTAAAAATGCCGAAGTATGGCTCAAAGATGTCTATGCGATGAAAGATAGGCTAAATAGTGAGCCCACAGAGCTTAGGCGTGTGCTTATCTTTGGCGGCTCAAATGTGCTCTTTGGCTTTAATGGCGCGATGATAGAAGCAAACACGCCTTATGCTTTCATCAACTACGGCACACACGCAGGGCTGCCTATCAACTACCAAGTGGATAAAATCCTGCGCACAGCAAGGAGTGGGGACATTGTCTTTTACTCGCCTGTCTTTCGCGCGTTTTTTGCCACAGAGCCTTATGAAGACTACTGGTATATCCAAAATATGATGTCTTGGGATAAGGAGTATGGCAAATTTATCACCCAAAAGCACAGAATCCTAGCCTATCTCTACAACGACCCTATGCGGATATTTCAAAATCTCGCCAAAATCCTTGTGCGATCTCTCCTTAAAACACAAGAGTCAGCCACACCCAAAGCCACCCCCACTAAAGCACGGAGTAAAGATGGCGTGCAGATTCTACCTTGTGCGCAGGAGTTTTACGGATATAGCTACAAATCCCTTAGCCCAAATGGCGATTTTTGCTCACAATATGCCACTTCAAGCTTCGCACCAAATGAGTCTTATATCGATGATAACGCTAAGGTTTCGGCGTTTTTTATCCAAGAGTTTTCGCGCCTTAGAGACTTTGCCAAAGCACGCGGGATCACACTGCTGCTACTCTATCCAGTAAGTATGGAAAACCCACTATTTAGCCTGCACGATCGCCGCACACACGCCAAAATCACTCAGCTAGAATCCAGCCTAAAAGCGCAGGGCATTTACTTTGCAAACTCGTGGGAAGAAGCGCGTTTTGAGAGAAAATACTTCTACGACACTGGCTATCATCTTAACAAGCACGGCGTAGAGCTACACACCATAGCCTTTATCAAGCTGCTGCGATCTTTGAAGCTAGATTGATAGATTCTAGCTACTCTAGCGCGCGCTCCCATATCGTGCCTTCACTTGTATCACTAAGCACAATCCCCATAGATTCTAGCTCGGCGCGGATCGCATCAGCTCTGGCAAAATCACGCGCCTTTTTCGCCTGCGCGCGCTTATCAATTTGCTCTTGTATATGTGCTTTTTGCTCTTTAGTTAGCCCTTGTTGAAAATACTCCACACAATCCCCCCCGCCAATGCCAAGCAGCTCCCATACAAAATCAAGGCTTGCCAAAATCCTTAGCTTTAGCTCCTTGTCCTTTGGGGTAGAATCTAGGCTTGTGTTTGCGCTGTGGATCATATCTTCTAGCACGCTTAGGGCTTTTGAGATATTCAAATCATCGCGCATACTCTCTAAAACCTCATCGCAAAACTTGCACTCTAGCGCGATATTGCTCCCCTGCATAGCCGCCCTAGCTCCGCTTAGTCCGCCGCCAAAGCCACTTGCCACGCGCTGCTTTAGGCGGTAGATTTTATCGAGTCGCTTTTTTGCTAGGAGTAGATCTTCTTCATTGAAGTGCAAAACCGCGCGATAGTGCGTGCCTAGCAGATAGTTACGCACGACTTCGCCGCTATATTGCTTTAGCGCGTCTTTGATGTAAAAGCTATTGCCTAGGCTTTTGCTCATCTTTTGCCCATCGATATTGACAAAGCCATTATGCATCCAATACTTTGCAAGCTCCCTACCTGTGGCACAGCGGCTCTGGCAGGCTTCGTTCTCGTGATGGGGGAAGAGCAGATCCGCACCGCCGCCGTGAATATCGATGGCAAATTCTTTGTCTTGGTAGGCTAGCACTTCTTCAATCATCGCTGAGCACTCTATATGCCAGCCCGGTCGCCCAAACCCTAGCACACTCTCATAGCCAAAGTCATCTGCTCCCTTGTAGCTCTTCCACAGCGCGAAGTCTCGCACATCGCGCTTTTGCTCATCGTTGTGGATTCTAGCTTGGTTTTCATCATCAATCCCACGCCCTGAAATCTCCCCATATTTCACATCTTTTGGGACATTGAGATAAATATCGCCATTAGGGAGCTTATAGGCTATGTCCTTATCTAAAAGCTTGGTGATAAGAGCTGCCATCGCGGAGAGATTTTCCGTAGCCTTTGGCATAATGTCTGGGCGGCGCACAAGCAGGGCGTCCATATCGCGCAAGTATGCTTGGATATAAGATTCTGCGACTTCTGCGACACTTGTGCCAGAGTCTTTGGCTTTTTTGATGATTTTGTCATCAATATCGGTGAAGTTTTTTACAAACAGCACATCATAGCCGCTTACCTTAAGTGTCCTACATAGCAAATCAAAGGCGATAGAGCTTCTAGCGTGCCCTAAGTGCGCATCATCATACACCGTGGGTCCGCAGACATAGATCCTAACCGCCTTGTCTTTTAGCGGGATAAACTCTAGCTTTTTCTTCACTCTTGTATCATAGATTTTCATCATTATCCTTGCTTAATGTGGAATTTGTATATAGTGTAGCCATAGTGCAAGTAGCAAAACCTCGCACACAAGCATAAAGCCAAGCAATAGCGCGTAATTTCGCGCACAGATTATAGCCCAAAACTCCCCAAACCCAAACGCCCTAACGGTCAAAGCAAACAGCACAAACCCGCTCAAACTCCCAGCAAGTGCTAGCCCAAATGCCCCCAAAAACTGCATAAGCACTAGCGAAAACACAACCCCCACAAGCAAGGAGATCGCAGAGATTTTCGCCGCTAGAGCCTGCTGGGAGTGCGAGTAGAGATAGAGGGAGAAAATCCTAGCACAGCCAAAAGGCACAAGCCCCACCATATACGCCCCAAACACCATAGCACACTCTAGCGTATCAGCGCGACTAAACTTTCCGTGCTCATACAGCAGCCAGGTGATCTGCTCCCTAAGCATAATCCCCCCAACCGCGCAAAAAAGCAGCATAAAGAGCAAAAACCAAAACGCCTTTTTCATCGCTATTAAGGCTTTTTGATGCTCATTAGCCTTAATCGCCTTTGCCACCATAGGAAAAAGCGCGGTAGAAATCGCAATGGCAAAAACAGCCAAAGGCAGCTGGAAAATGCGATTAGCATAGTAGAGATAAGAAATCGCCCCGCTCGCCAAAAATGACGCCAAAATCGTGTCAATAAAGCTAGCGATTTGTGCCGTGGAGCTACCAAGCATAGCTGGCAAAAACTGCTTGAAAAACGCGCGAAGCTCGGTTTTAATAGTGCTAGCTAGCTTTGCGGCTTTGGGCGTTGGCTTTTTGCTTGATTCTGGCGTTGGCTTTTGGGCTAAAAATGGCGATTGCTGCGGCGAGTCGGCGGTTACATACGCTCTAGTATGCGCCCAAGTCTGCTCTTGCAAAGCCCCATTTTTATCACCCAAATCCTGCCGCCTAGCTGCTTGGCTACAAGACACATTTTGGACTTTGTTTTCAGTAGAATCTTCTGGCTCGCTTACACTTTTGGCGTTTTTGTCAAACGAGGATTCTAGGGCTTGGGCGTTGTTTGGCATTGCTACTTCCTTGAGAATTTATTTTTAAACGAGAATTCTAGCCTAGAATCCATTTTATGGATTGCCACGACTTGCTGGCGCAAGTCTCGCAATGGCAGAGAGATCGGCAGGGCTAGAATCCACTTTTTGATTCTCAGCCCCTTTTTTCTTCAAGGATTCTAGGAATTAGGGCTGATTTTTTATTTTTAGCTTGTTTTGTAAAGCCACTTTGGGATTCTAGGAATTGCGGTAGTGCTAGTGGGGCTTTTTAAGGATTTTAGGGCAGAGCTAGACTTGGTGGTCTGCGGTTGCCCTAAAATCCTTAAAATCGCCGCTATGATTACCCAAGACCGAATCCCCCTGTGTTAAGCAAAATACCCCCTTAACCTCTGCTTCCCAAACTCCACCCCAGGCTGATCATACGCATTAACCCCCAGCAACACCCCCGTGCAAGAAGTCAAAAGCTCAAAATACACCACAAGCGCGCCGATATGCCACTCATCTAACCGCTCTAGCACGATAGAATCTGTGGGGATAGCAAGCGACTCCAAAGTCTCTAAAGTCGCTTGCTTTTGGAGATTGAGCAAGCGTAAAAATGGCGTGCCATTGACAAAATCGGTGGATTCTAGTCCTGCTAGATGACAATGCGGCACGATAAAGCTAGAATCCTCACTAGAATCCACCTTATCACATTCATCACTTAAAGACAAAAAGCTCACCACCTTATCACGCGCGCCTTGCACGATGAGCTGCAAGAATGAGTGCTGATCGATACTGCCCACAAGCCCCACAGGTGTAAGCCCCACGCCCTGTGTGCTACTAGAATCCGCTTGGCTCAAACTTTTGCCCAAGCTTTCCCCCCAGAGCTGCACAAACCAGCGATTAAGCTCACTAAACACACTCCCATAAGAAAACAGCACACTTATGGGATACTGCTTGTGGTGCTTGGCTAAAAAGGCAGCTTTATCGATGATATGCCCCTCTTTGCCAGCAAAAAAGCTCTCCATCATCGCCCTAGCCCCTTGCAAAAGTGCGCTAATATCAAGCCCAAGCAGGCTCAAAGGCACAAGCCCCACTAATGAAAGCACCGAAAATCGCCCCCCCACATTAGCAGGGATTGTAAAGCACTCTAGCCCTTGTGCTTTGGCAAAGCTCTCTAGCGGCGAGCCAGAGTCTGTGATACAGGCTAAATGCTGCTTGTTCGCGCTGCTTAGTAAGTCAAAATGCGTGATAAGAAACTTCACTAGAGAAATGCTCTCAATGGTCGTGCCAGATTTAGAGATAAGCAAAAAGTGCGTGTGTTGTAGCGCGATGGATTCTAGCACGCGGCTTGTCTCAAAGGGATCTGTATGCTCCAAAAAATGCACGCGCCTAGCACAATCCCTGCAAGAATGCCCCAAAGCCGCTTGCACCGCACGCACCCCTAGCGAGCTACCACCTACACCGATGATGACAAGATCTGTGATAGGAGAAAAATACTCGCGCGTGCTATATGCTAAAGCGGATTCTAGGGCTTGTGTGTCAAAGGGGAGCTTGTAGTAGCCGCTTGCTCCACTGCTAGATTCTGCCTTGATAGCTTCAAGCACAGAGCTAGAATCCACTTTGGCATAGGAAGTGTGGAAGCTAATCATAACCGCGCCTTAACGCTCTAGCACAAACGCCGCCATATCCACAAGCCGCGTAGTGTAGCCAAACTCATTATCATACCACGCAAGGATTTTGGCAAATCGCTCGTGCAGCACCATCGTTTTATCCGGCACGATAATCGCGCTATATGGCGCGCCGATAAAATCGCTTGAGACACATTGATCATTATCGATGTGGAAAATCTGGGGCTTTGCTTTAGCTTGTGCGGCAAAAAGCGCGTTTAGCTCATCTTTGCTTGTGGGCTTAGAGAGATTGACACTTAGATCCACCACGCTTACATCAGGTGTAGGCACGCGCATAGCATAGCCGGTAAATTTGCCCGCAAGCTCTGGGATCACAAGGGCTACTGCCTTTGCCGCGCCGGTGGAAGTGGGGATCATACTTAGGGCTGCGGCTCTTGCTCGGCGCAAATCTTTGTGCTTGACATCTAGGAGATTTTGGTCGTTGGTGTAGCTGTGGATTGTAGTCATAAGAGCGGATTCTATGCCTAGATTCTCGTGCAAAACTTTGGCGATAGGGGCTAGGCAGTTTGTCGTGCAAGAGGCATTAGAGATGATTGGCTCGCCTTTGTAGTGCTGCTCATTGACCCCATAGACAAAGGTAGGTGTCTCATCAGCAGGAGCAGAGATCACCACTTTTTTGACACTGCCTTTTAGGTGGGGGCTAGACTTTTCTAGGGAGTTAAATTTGCCCGTGCATTCAAGCACAGCTTGCGCGCTGCCAAAATCTAGCGCGGCTATATCGCGATTGCTTTGGATTCTAACGCGCTTGGAGTTGCCGATCTTTAGCGTAGTCTCATCGATTTTTTCTACATCATATCTGCCATGCACAGAGTCATAGCGCAGTAAATGCACCAGCGTATCTATGCTTGCTGTGGTATTCATACTCACAAGCTCCATATCATCACGCCCGCCTATAATCCTAGCCGCACAGAGCCCTATGCGCCCTGTGCCGTTGATCGCTACTTGTTTCATCAAACTCCTTTAGTTTAGATTCTACGCTAGATTTTAGACTTTTGCGCGCTTGTTTTTGCACTCTCTTGCGCTTGTAGCTTTTCTTGCTCTTCTCTCATCTTTTCCTCCTCTTGGCGCATAAGCTCTTCTTCAAAGGCGTGGGGGTATTTATCCTTGCCCTTAAACTCTATAATCGTGCATTCTGGATAGACTTCTATTAGATGGAATATATTATCCACGCGCGCTTTGAGCTTGCCTGCGGTGGCTGGGTTGCACTTGGGATTTTCCGCGAGCTTATCAAAGTCCTCCGCATCAACTACGACATCTGGCTGCTCCTCTGGCACATCTCCCCAGCCATAGTGCTTCATCGCTGTGCGCACCCAATATTTGCCATCGGTGATTTTTACAAGTCGCTTCATTAAAGGATTGTGCTTAGATGAGTTCTCTAGCACAGGAGAAGCAGTGATCCAGCCCTTTATACGAAATGTATAGTCTTTATAGCTTTTTTGCTTAGGCATTACATTGACCAAATCTTGCAGCAAAATCGTTAGGCGGAAATTTTGGTATTTATCCTGCTGGGAGAGAGCATTGCCATAAGCATTAGCAAAGACAATGAGCGACCACGAGAAAAACCCAACTACAACCGCTGAAGCGACAAAAAACGAGCGAGCATAAAAGGGGCGCGAGACAAGGGCATTAGAATTTGTCTGGCGCGTGTCTTCCTGCTTATATGCCCAGCCACGCCACGCGCTCACCACATAAACCGCCATAGCCGCGCTCCACACACCTATCCCAATAAATGCGCGCGGTCTTTGCAGCGGCTCTGCAAGCACCAAATACACCCCATAAGAGAGCATTATCCCAAGGCTAAGTAGCAGCACACCTAGAAGCAAGGCTAGAATCTTGCTGCGCTTAGATTGGTAGATGATTGATAAAAGAAACATTCCCATAAGGGCGAAAAAGCAGATTTTAATCCCCGTCCAGTCAAAGTCGCTCCACAAGTAGCCAAGATACATTTGCATATTGCTAAGCACTCCGCTTGGCAGCTCACTAAGCGGGAATGTCGAAGTGCCAGCTTGTGAGTGAGCGAATGGGTGCATAATAAAGACCTTGAAAATCCCAAGCGCAGTGGCATAAGTGAGAAATGAAACGCCGATGAAGGTTAGCGTTTTCTTAAGTCCTGCGTTTGTTTGATTAAACATCAAAAAGCCAAAGAAAAGCACAAGGATAATCTCCACCCCACTGCTTGCCTGATAGGTCATACACATACCAAGTGATGAGAGAATCGCCACAGGGATATACGCACGGATATGGTGGATAAACACAAAAGGCAGCACACCAAAAAGCACCGATAGTGCCATATAGGGCGAATCGTATTTAAACGATAGCTCTTCTAAAAAGTAAGGAGAGAGCCCAATAGGGATTGAAGCGATGATGGCAAGCGCGGTTAGGCGTTTTTTATAAGGCTGCTCAGCAGAATCCCACTGGGACTCTTCATTTTTCCAAATAACCTCGCGGATACTCCACACCAAAATCAACGATGCAAAGCTCAAAAACCCTATGGCGACAAACTGCGTCAAAGGCGAGACATCTGCTAGCACTGTGTCCATATGCATAAAGGTGGAGAGATAGTAGCTAATGTAGCGCGAGAAGTTATCCCACTCCTTGTAGCCGATGATAGAGCGATTTAGATCATCGATATAATACACATCTGCACGGATAAGGCTAATGATCCCAAGCAAATACAGCCCAAAGGCGATGAGAAAATACTTCCAAAAGCCCTGCGTGTGAAAAAACGCCCAGCACGCCGCTTTAAACTCTTCAAGTGTTTTTACAAAAAGATTGTCCTTAGATTTTGGTGGCATTAACTCTCCTTTGTAGTAGTAGAATGTGCTAGGCTAGATTCTGCTGCGCTAGGGTGTGGCTGCTCTAAAGTGGCGCAAGAGCTTGGCGACTTTTTGCGCGCATCAAGGATAAAATGTGGGCGCATTTTGACCTGCTCATAGATTCTAGCGATATACTCGCCAATGACCCCAAGCAGCATAAGCTGAATCCCACCGATAAAAGTGATGATGACAATAAGACTAGGGTAGCCAGCCACGGCATTGCCATATAAAATCGTATCGATAATGCGATATATGCCAAAGCATACCGCAAACACCGAGATGAAAAACCCAAGCACAAACGCTATGCGCAGTGGCATCGTGCTAAAGCTTACAATCCCCTCAATAGCGTATTTAAACAGCTTCCAAAAGCTCCAGCTTGAAGACTCTTTAAAATGTGGGATATACTCATACTCCAAGCACTCTCGCTTAAAGCCCACCCACGCGAACATCGCTTTAGAAAAGCGGTGGTATTCTCTCATCTGCAAGAGTGCTTCTATTACTTCTCTATCCATTAAGCGGAAATCACGCACGCCAGATTCTATCTTGACTTCAGAGATAAAGTTTGAAATCTTATAAAACGCCTCGCTAAGTGCAGCGCGGAGCTTAGACTCTCCAGCGCGTGTGGTGCGGCGCGCGTAGATGACTTTGGTCTGCCTGCTAGATTCTAGCCAGATTCTAACCATATCGACAATCATATTTGGCGGGTCTTGCAAGTCTGCATCAAGTAGCACGACCCCTTGCCCCTGTGCTTGCTCTAAGCCAGCTAAAATAGCCGCCTCTTTACCAAAATTGCGCGAGAAAGAATGCACACATACCCTGCGGTTTTTGTTTGTATCTTTGGCAGCAATATCTTCTAGCAGAGCCAGAGTGTTATCACGACTGCCATCATTGACAAATATCAGCTCATAGGGGATAAGCTGTGATGGCGTGGCAGTAAGCTGCGCACTATGCTCCAAAACAAATGGCACAAGAGAGTCCATAGTTTTTGTGATTTCTGTGAGAAATACGGGAAGCGAGACCTCTTCATTGTAGCAAGGCACAACTATGGAAATACCAATAGTAGTAGATGGGTTCATAGATATACTCTCTAGGGCAAATGTAGTAAGCAGTGGAGCGATTATAACCACATCAAATAAACCAAGATTAAACCCTAGCCCTGCCCCAAACCTTACACAGAAGCGAAGTCGCGCTCATAGATTCTCACCATAACGATGAAAAATGCCGTGATCGCAGGTCCTATGATAATCCCCCAGAATCCACACGCGCTAAGCCCCGCAAAAATAGCAAAAAATATCACAAATTCATTGATATTAAGCGGCTTATCTAAGAGCTTGCGATTGACTATGCGGATAAGGAAAGGCTTGACAATATTATCAATAATAAAGCCGATAAAAATAACACTATATAGCACTAAGATTACCGCTTGCACAATCTCACCTTGCACATACAAAATAAGCCCCACAGGTATCCACACAAGCGCGCCGCCGACAATGGGTATCAGCGAGCAAAGCCCATAGAGCACGCCAAGCAGCACGCCATCCAACCCAAAGATACTTACTAGCACCCCAAAGGCAAAGCCCTGCAAGCAGACATTTAAGATCGTAGAGAAAAACACCACCCTAAGCACACCACTCACATCAAGGGCGATGAGATTTATCTGCTCATCTCTAGCGGGCAAAAGTTTGCAAAAATACCCATACCACGCCCCACCATAGTAGAAAAACACCGATAAAAACAGCACGATGAAGCACGCATCAACCACAAACCCCACGCTACTCTTGCCAACTATGGTGCTAAGGCGGCTCACAAAGCCAGCAATCGATGAGAAAGAGAAGTTTGCTAGCACATCTTGTGCTTGGATAAAGGGTAAGTAGTGCAGCGCACTGCGGATAAGCTCTTTGATTTGGACAAACCACACTTCCGCCTGCTTCCAATCTACCCCAAGCAGCCCAAGCGCGCCACGATGGATCACAAAATACAACGGGATAATAAATAACGCCAGCAAAACAAGCACGCTAAGACCAGAGGCAAGGAGATTGCTCTTCACTTTTGTGTAAAAAAACTCCTTGATCCAATAAGTCGCAATACATAGCAGCGCAGCAATAATCATCGTGTATAAAAAGGCGTAGTAAAGCCACACAATCAGCCCAAGAGCTATGGCAAATGCACAGGCGAAGAAGACCTTAGTCCCAAGGGTAGCGCGCGGATTTGGTGGGGTAGAATCTAGCTTATTAGATTCTAGCTCTGGTTGCTTGCAGCAGGATTTTTCTAAAGAAACCTGCTGCGGCTTCGCCTTGCACCGCTGTCGCTGGTTTTCTAAAAAAACCTGTGGTGGCTCACCTGAAGCCAAACTTTCATCAAGGGTAGAAGAAGTTTTAGAAGTAGTATCTGCTTGCATTACTTCCCCACGCTAGATAAGCGCGCCTAGTGGCTCACCGCCTAAAATATGGAAATGCAAATGCGGGACTTCCTGCCCACTATGTGCGCCTGTGTTGGTGATAAGCCTATATCCGCTCTCTTTAATCCCTGCAACTTCTACGACTTTTAAGATAAACGCGCTAAATCGCTCCATAAGGGCTGGGTCTATCTCATTAAAGTCCTTTAGCTCGCGCTTTGGGATCGCTAGGATATGCACCTTTGCCTTTGGGGCGATGTCATAAAATGCCAAAAACTCATCACTCTCATAGACTTTTTTGCAAGGAAGCTCGCCTCGCACAATTTTGCTAAAAATCGTCATCGCTACTCCTTTGGGTATGTATAAGGCTTATGCACTGCGCAGCTCATAGCACCACTAGAATCTAGCAGCTATAAGTTGTCAAAAACTCAAATGGATGCGGGCGGGCTTCCCAAGGCCAGATTTCTGTCTCAAATTTATAGGCTTTATAAGTTTGGATAAACTCTTCGCTAAATACCCCGCCCTCTTTCAAATACGCCTTATCAGCTAGCATTTCTTCAACAGCGTGGCGCAGCGTGTGGGGCAGCTGCTTAATGCCCTTTTCTCTAATCTCATCAAGAGTGAGCTCAAAGAGATTTATCTCCATAGGCTTGCCCGGATCAATGGTGTTTTTAATCCCATCAAGTCCTGCCATAAGTAAGCTTGCAAAGGCAAGGTAAGGATTTGCCGAGCTATCGGGGAATCTAAACTCCATTCTTTTAGCTTTCTCGCCGCTGTTGTAGGGGATTCTAATGCTTGCACTGCGATTTTGCGCAGAATAAGTCAAAATACTTGGTGCTTCAAAGCCCGGGATTAGGCGTTTGTAGGAGTTTGTGCTAGGGTTTGTGAAAGCCGCCAATGCCCTTGCGTGCTTTAGCACACCGCCTAAGAAATGCAATGCCATTTGGCTTAAGCCTTGATAAGCATCACCGGCAAAGAGATTTCTGCCACTTTTCCAAATGCTAATATGCACATGCATTCCGCTGCCATTATCGCCATAGAGAGGCTTTGGCATAAATGTCGCAGTTTTGCCATTTAAATGGGCGACCATTTTGACGACATATTTGAACTTTTGCACATTATCGGCTGCTTCTAGCATATCGCCAAATTTCACGCCAATCTCGCCTTGCCCCTGTGCCACTTCGTGATGCACGACAAATGTTTCTAAGCCTACTTGATTTAGCACCTTTACCATCTCTGCACGCAAATCCACCATAGAATCCACAGGAGCCACAGGGAAGTAGCCGCCCTTAGTGCCGGGGCGATGCCCAATATTCACGCCCTCAAACTCTTTAGCACGATTCCACTCGCCTTCTTCAGAATCTATCTCATAGTATTGGCAATTCACCGCATCTTTAATCTTAATAGAATCAAAGACAAAAAACTCATTCTCCGGTCCATAATACGCCACATCGCCAATGCCACTCTCCTGCAAATGCTTCATCGCACGCTTTACGATACTACGCGGGCATTTCTCATAAGGCTCATTCTTATAAATATCCCACACATCGCAAAACACCACTGCAGTCGTATCCGCAGTAAAAGGGTCGATGAAATAGCGCACGGGATCAGGGATTAGCATCATATCTGATTTATCCACGCTCTGCCACGCTGGGATTGAGCTACCATCAAAGGGCAGCCCTTGGAAGCTGCTTTCATCAATCGCAGAGCGTGAAAAGCTCACATGATGCCACACGCCTTTAATATCACTAAATCGAAAGTCGATAAACTCCACTGCAAACTCATCACAGAATCTAAAAAACTCCGCCACTGCTGCTTTATCCACTGCCAATTTATCAGTGTTTGCTGCTGCCATTATCGCTCCTTGCTTATAATGCGCGAATTGCGCGAAATCAAAAGTCAAAACAAAGTCGCAGTATAGCAAAACTAAGTAAAAGCCAGAATCCAGCCCTTGTGCCTTGCTTGCAGATTCTATAGTTTTATAAAGCTAGGAGAGTGGTTAAGATTTGGTCAAAAGGTAGAATCTAAAGCCTTAATATAATCGTGCTAAGGCTATTGTTATTCCCGCTAAATCTAGCTTAAATCTATTGTCTAAATCATTTCGCAAGATTAGCAAGGCGGCTTGCCTTTGCCACTAGCCCTAGGAACTCCTGCTTATAGCTATCATCGCATACGCCCTGCTGGCTTAGAGTGTCAAGGATTGTTTGATAGCCGTTTCTGCTCTGTGTGCTATTTTTGCTACTTGAATCGTCCCTAAAGCTAGAATCCACAAACTTAGAGTCCATAAGCAGTAGTCCAAAGCCCGCCACACTCTGGGCGAAGCGCATATCTGCACTAGGTGTAGCCAAAATCGCGCTAGAATCTAGTGCGCGCTCAATAAGCTTGCTACGCTCATCATTGCGCGCTTTGTTGGCAGGCTCTTTGTAGCGGATTTTGACATTGAGCCACTCGGCACTTCCTGTGCCATTTTCATTTGCGCCATTTGCTTGGCTTGGTGATTGTGTCTTGGTGGTTTGGGTGTATTTGAGCGGATCTATAATGCCCTTGGCATCTGGGGCGAGCTTGGCATTATTGAGAGTAGCTAGGCTAGATTCTACCCCCACAGGGACAATCTCATAAAGCGCGGTAACGCGGTGGGAGCTTCCCATTTCACCCGCGTCCTTGCTATCATCGTTGAAGTCCTCATCATTTAGCAATCGCTTCTCATAGCCAATAAGCCGATATGCAGCGACTTTAGCAGGGTTAAACTCCACTTGGATTTTCACATCTTTTGCCACGGTGATGAGTGTAGCACCTACTTGCTCGACTAAGTGCTTTTTGGCTTCAAGGAGTGTGTCGATATAGCCGTAGTTACCATTGCCAGAGTCGGCGAGCTTTTGAAGCATAGAGTCTTTGTAGTTCCCCATACCATAGCCAAACACCGAGAGATAGATCCCGCTTTGCGCCTTTTGCTTGATGAGGTCTAGCAAGTCTTTTTCGCTTGTGATCCCCACATTGAAATCCCCATCAGTAGCTAGGATCACGCGATTATATCCGCCCTTGATAAAATGCTTTTGCGCAAGCTTATAGGCGTCCTCTATCCCAGCACTTCCGTGTGTGCTGCCAGAGGCACTAAGCGAGTCGATAGCTTCTAGGATCTTTTTCTTATCGCTTGTAGGCTTTAGCGCGATCGTAGAGCTTCCAGCGTAGGTAACAATCCCCACAGAATCTTTGGAGCTTAGATTTTCTACTAGGAGTTTTAGGGACTTTTGCACAAGCCCTAGGCGGCTCTCACCTTGCATCGAGCCAGAAGTATCGATAAGGAAAACAAGATTAAATGGCTTGCGTTTATCCCAGTCAATCGCCTTTGCCTGCAAGCCTATGCGCGCGATTTTGTGCGCAGGATTCCACAGAGCGGGTGCGAGCTCTAGGTTTATGGAGATTGGCTCATCGCCCTTTGGTGCTTGATAATTGTAGGAAAAGCTATTGAGCAGCTCCTCTATACGCACCATATCAGGGCTAGGCAATCTGCCAGACTCTATGACTTTGCGCACAATGGCATACGAAGCGGTATCGACATCGGAGCTAAAGGTAGAGAGCGGATTATTTGCCACAAGTTTGAAGGGATTTTCATCTTTTTGCACAAAAGAGTCGGTGGATTTTGCCATTTCTCTGTGGTTTGGCGCGACTCTCATAGCGTGGGGAGCTACTTTGCTGACAACCGGACCGACATTCGATACACTTTCATAGTGGAGGGACATATCGACCATATTGGGCATTCTCTCTTGCAAGCTACTTTGATGATTAAAAAAGCAGGCGGTAAATATCCCAGACCCCACTGCTACGAGTATGGCAAAGCTTGCTAGGATTTTGCTAAGTTTTTTCATTTTCTATCCTTGGGCTTGGGTTTTATTAGGTGGGAGTGCTTTTTTATAACCTTATCCCTAGAATCCGCTTTTTACGCTTGTTTGTCTCAACACGATTCTAAGATTTGCGGTGGGGCTGTGGGAGCTTTGCGATTTTTGGGGAAGGTTAGCGACCTTAGCGGTCGTGCCTTTCACAAAAATCGCAATACTGCCGCATTGCCCACCCAAAGCTGAATCGTTTAAAAAACTAAATATAGCCTGCCACCATCGCCAGCACATACCCAATACAGCAAGAGCTAAATACCCCGATAAGCCCGGGCAAGATAAAGCTATGGTTGATGACAAATTTGCCAATATGTGTCGTCCCACTTCTGTCAAACTGAATGGTCGCTAGATCGCTTGGGTAAGTTGGCAGGATATAGTAGCCATAGCACGCTGCGGCAAATGCCACGATGATCCCAGGCTCCACACCAATGCTTAGGGCGATTGGCACAAATGCCGCAAGAGCTGCGGCTTGAGAATTAACAAACTTTGAAATAAGCAGCAGCATAATCGCATAAGTCCAAGGGTGTGCCTTAACAATATCGCCTAGGGCTGTTTTCATCATCGGCGTATGCACGGCAAACATCGTATCCGCCATCCAAGAAATCCCAAACACCGCCACAAGTGCTATCATACCAGATTTGAAAATCTCGTTGCTACCGATCTTTTTGGGATCAACTTTGGTGAAAATGATGATAAGCGAGCCAGCTAGGAGCATAAACATTTGGATAATATGCACCATAGAGATTTTATCCATATCAGGGTTGCCAAGTTTATCGGCTTTATAGACTTTCTCTACTTTGCCTTCTTCTACTTTGCCAAGCTTATCAGCTTTAATCGCCTTATCAAGCCCGATTTTTTCTCCGGGATTATCCACATCAGCGATTTTGACATCTTTAAGCGTGAATACTCCTTTATCGCTCTTTTCTGGAGTCCATTTCAATGTAGTGCCAGACTCTAAAGTCGCCTTGTAGTCATACTTCTGCCCCCAAGTAGGCTTGAGCGAGTCAAACGCCCCAATCAACGCGACCACACCAATCGCCCCTAGGAATATCCACATCGCTACCCAGTCTTTTTTCGGCAGTTTTACGCCTAGCAGCGTTTTAGAATCCCCATAGACATATTGCTTAAACTCTGGATCTTTGAGCTTTGCTTGAAACACTGGATCTTTGTCCAAATCTTTCCCCCTAAACCAGCTAAAAATCCCAATCATCAGCACGCCAAACAATGTGCTAGGGATAGTGATTTGCAGCAAGTTGATATAGCCATCAAATCCTGCTAGCTTATGATCTGCATTGAGAAGTAGCGCGGTTAGGCTCACTACCGCCACGGATACAGGTGAAGCCACAACCCCCATTTGCGAGCTAATAGACGCTGCTGCCATAGGTCGCTCTGGGCGGATATTGTTTTTAATCGCAATATCATAGATGATAGGCATAATCGTATAAACAACATGCCCTGTGCCACAGAGCATTGTAAGGAAGCAGGTAACAAAAGGGGCAAGAATGGTTAGGAACTTTGGATTGCGGCGCAGGATTCTCTCCGCAATTTGCAGCATAACATCTAGCCCACCACTTGCTTGCAATGTCGCGCTTGCCACCACAACCGCCAAAATCGTAAGCATAACATCAATGGCAGGTTTGCCCGGCTTAATATCAAAGCCAAACACAAGCACAAAAATACCGATACCACCAAGTAGCCCTAGTGTGATACCGCCTTTTTGCGCACCATAAAACAGACAAATAAGCACCACTAGAAGCTGAATGGTAAATTGCCAGCCTTCGCTAAGATTTACAAGAAAATCCATACATAACCCCTTTACTAAATAAATTTAACTCCTTTTGCAAACGACATTTGCCATAATTTGCAAAATCGGCGGCGATTATAGCAACATTTACATAAAAATCGTTACAATGTGCGCCAATTTTGCATAGTTAAGCACAGAGTAATGATAATTTAAGCAGAAATAAACCCAACGGATTTCAACAGAATATGCGCAAGCTGCATAACAAGTAAATATAAGGCATAGTATCTATGGAAGACATACTACTACAATGGTTTTATAGCGGCAAAAGCGGGGTGGTATGGCTTGTGGCATTTGTCGCTGGGCTACTCTCCTTTCTCTCGCCCTGTATCCTTCCTCTTGTGCCAGCATATATCTCTTATATCTCTGGGGTTTCGCTAGAGCAGTTAGATTCTAGGAAGCTTGCTAGACATAATCTTCGCGTGGCGATTGTGGGGCGGGCGTGCTTGTTTGTGCTTGGATTTTCTTTGGTATTTGTGGGCGTGGGGCTAGCACTCTCAAGTGTCATCTCTGTGCTGCAATCACCCATCACAAATGTGATTGCTGGGGGGATTGTGGTGGTCTTTGGGGTGCATTTTTTAGGGCTATGGCGATTTGGCTTGCTTGATAGAAGTGCGCGCTATGAGTTTGCACTGCGCCATAAAGCCCTAGAGATTCTAGCTCCCTTTGTGCTAGGCATTAGCTTTGCACTTGGCTACACACCCTGCACGGGGGCGATATTTGGGGCAATCACGCTGCTTGTAGGGACAGGTGGCTATGGCGCGGGGCTACTAGTGATGTATGCGTGTGGCTTGGCTGTGCCGTTTTTGCTCGTGGCATTGATTTTGGAGAGAGGCTTTTCTCTGCTGGCTAGAATCAAGCCTTTTATGCGCTGGATTGAGCTTATATCTGGGGGGATTTTGGTGGCGATGGGCGCGCTGATTATGAGCGGTGAGCTTGGCACGCTTAGTGCGTGGCTTGTAGGTCGCTGGAGTTAAAAGGAGAGATTATGCTGCTAAAAAATGCCCTGCTATGTGATGCGTTCAAAGAGTGCAAGGCGGATTTGCGCGTTGATGAAGAGCGCGGGATTATTAGTGAGATTGGAGAAAATCTAGCACCACAAAGTGCAGAAAGCGTGCTTGAGTGCAGCGGCAAGGTGATCTTGCCTGCCCTTATTGATATGGCATATCCTAAAAACCAAGTCCTATCTCGCAAAAACCTAGAATCCCTAACGCAAAAGGCATTGCGCGGAGGGGTGGGGAGCTTGCTACTACGCCCAGAAAGCACGCCGCGCATAGATCACGCAGCCATTATCGAGCTTGTCTCTTCGCTAGATTCTAGCTTAAGCGTGCATTTTCTCCCAAGCCTAGCCCCCACCACCCTAGAGTCCCCAGAATCTAAGCCAAAAATCGCAGAAATCGCCTCGCTTATTGCATCTGGTGCGCGCGCGATCTACCTAGAATCTAGCGCGCAAAACATCGATGGCTACACACTCTACAAAATCGCCCAATACGCCCAAATGCTCCAAGTCCCCATCATCGCCAGCCCCCAAGAGCCAAGCCTAAGTGAAGGCGTGATGAATGAGTCGCAAGTAAGCGCGCAGCTAGGGCTTCCAGCTATCCCCCCTCTAGCACAAACTATGCAAGTAGCAAAGCTCTGTGAGCTAGCGCGATATAGCGGGACAAGGTGGGTATTTGATGTCATTAGCGAGGTAGAATCCTTGCAGACTATTGCGCATTTTACGCAAATGGGTGCGCAAATCTTAGCGCAGACCTCCTTGCACCACTTAATCCTAAGTGATGAGCATTGCGCGGCTTTTGACACGAGATTTAAACTCTTCCCTCCGCTTAAAGACCCTGCCACACGCGAGCAGCTTCGTGCGCATTTAGATTCTGGCATTAGCCTGCTTACTTGCTTGCAAAGCGATAGCTATAAGTCTAAAAAAGACCAAGTCTTTGAGTTTGCTAGCTTTGGGATAAACGCGCTAGAGCATTACTTCTCACTAGGCTTTAGCCATCTTGTGAAGTCCGGGCTAATCACACTCCAACGCTTTAGCGAGCTTACTTCTTATGCACAAGCTAGGCTTCTCTCCCTGCCAAAAGGTGCGCTAGAAGTGGGGCTAGATGCCGATCTTATCATCGTGGATTTACAGGAGAGCTTTTGTGTTGAAGATACTTTCAGTCCTTATAATGGCGAGCGTCTCTCTGGTGTGGTTACACAAGTGCTACTTGGTGGCAAGATCAAAAGTCTTTAACAAGATTTACAAAGGATAGCGATGATTAAAGTCCTGCTTCAAGGCGGTCTTGGGAATCAAATGTTTCAATACTCCTTTGCACGCGCCTTAGCGCATAGAGGGTTTAGCGTGGGCTTAGATGCGAGCTTTAACTATGTAACGCTAAAATCCTTGCGCGCTAATCGTGCTAAAAGCACTCTTAGGCAAAATCTCATAGGGGGGGGGGCAGAGGGATTTAGCTTGTGAGCTAAAATCGCCGATTCTGCGCGATCTTGAGCTTGCAAAGTTTCGCATTACACTGCCTATTCTCCGGCATTTTTCATTAGCGCAGGACTCTAAAGCAGACATAAGCACACAAGCATATTGCCAAGCACTCTGCACCAAAGCCTTGCGCAAGATCCTCCCGCCTAATAGCAATCCCGCGCGCTATCTCCGCAAGCTCTACACCACACGCGACTCCCCCACCCTAGCGCGACTATTCCAAGCGCACTATCCATTCTCACGCAATGCACGCTTTGAAGGATTTTTCGCTAATGAAGTGTATTTTGCCGAGATAGAATCTATCTTGCGCCAAGAATTTACCCCAAAATGCTTAAGCCCTAGTGCCAAAGCCTTGCAGGAGCACATACAATCCACCAGCGACTCTATCTTCCTCCATATCCGTAGGGGCGACTACCTAGCGCAAGAGAATTGGGAGTATGTCAAGCTAGGAAGCGCGTATTATGATACTGCCATAGCTCTTATGCGCGCAAGGCTTGCTAGCCCGACATTTTTCATCTTTAGCGATGATTTGGAGTGGTGCAAAAGTGAGCTTTATACAAGACTAGGGTCGCTTAAAGGTGCAAAGCTACACTTCATCGGCAATAATGATCAAGGCGATGCGATCAGCGATCTTATGGCTATGGCAGCTTGTCAAAATGCCATTATCGCAAACTCCACCTTTAGCTTCTGGGGTGCGTATTTGATCGACAATCCTGCAAAGCTTGTTATCCGCCCAGCTCAATACACTTGACGCGGAGATAGCCCGCTATGCTACCCAGAGTCGTGGTGCAAGCTTGATGTGATTTGGGGCGATGTAGTGCGCTAGCTAGAATCTAGGTTTGTAGATTCTAGCGCGGTTTGTTCTGTATGCTCTAGGATTCTAGGAATTCTAAAGAAACTGCGGCTGCGCCTTGTTTTGTGGATTGCTTCGCCACTGCTGGTGCAGTATCTCGCAATGACGGAATAAACGCTAATGCGCCAAAAATGGATTCTAGCGATGAAGCTCAAAGTCTAAACAAGCCAGCACAAGGATTCTAGGATTTGCAGTGGAGCTTTACTTATTTTTAGAAGGTTAGCGAACTTAGCGGTAACTCCACAACACCACAGGCGGCAGGATTTTTGAGCTAAAAATGGGGCTTTGCAAGGTGAGTCAAGGGAGTTACCTTGAGTGGTAATGAGCGCAGACTCGCCGCAGCAATCGCCATTTTTAGCCAAAAAGCCAACGCATCCTTGACTACCCAAAAGCCGAATCCTACAAAGTTAATGCTTTTTGCCTAGGACATTGATGATATATATACTCCCCACCGCCAGCACCCCGCCAACAATCGTATGCCACCTTGGCACTTCTCCTAGCATTAAAAAGGCAAAGCCTAGTGCGAACACCGGTGCTAAAAGCGCGTAAATCCCGCCCTCTACCACCCCTAGCACAAACAGAGCTTTATAGAAGATCGTTGTAGCAAATACCGTGCAAAACACCGAAGCCACCCCAATAAGCAAGAAAAACTCCGCACCCTGCCCCCAAATGCTTGTGATAAACGCCCCACTAGAATCCTTAGCGTCCAAAAAAAGTGCCGGAGATAGCAGGAGAAATGTCATCACACTTGTGTAAAAATTAAGTGCTATGGCATTGATTCTCTCTGTGGCAAGACGCGAGCTAATCATAAGAGCCGCCCAATCAAGCGAAGCTAGCACATAAATGATATAAAACGCGCTAAACATTGAGCGCCAATTCCCAAACAAATCCACCAGAAATGCCCCTGCCAAAAGCCCTAGCATAAGCCCAATTTTAGCCGATTTGGAGAGCGACTCGCCTTTATACACACTCCACAAAAACGCCGCGATAATGGGGGAGAGCACTTCAGTGATCACCCCTGCATTCCCAGAGTCTCCATAAGGCATACCCGCATACATTAGATAGGAATAGAGCGCATTAAGCGCGCCTGTGAGCAGTGTGGGGACTAGCACGACTCTTGGAATCTTAAAGGAGATTTTCCATAGCCACATAAGCGGCACAAAGCATACAAACACAAGCAAATAGCGCAAACTTGCAATCTGCGCAGGAGATCCATACGCTAGCAGCATTTTTGATAGAGGCCACACAAGTCCCCAGCCCATCATCGCTAGCACAAGCAAAATGCGCATAGCCGCTTCTCCGCTATTTTTGCGCAAATATGGCTAATTGTGCTAGCACCTCTGCTTGCTTTGCCTTAGCTTCTGCAAGTGCGGTGGCGTTGGACTCTAGGACTTCTTTTGGCGCGTTGGCTTTAAATTTCTCATTAGATTCTAGGGCTTGGAGCTTGGTGATTTCTTTTTCAAGCTTTAGATTTTGGTTGTTTAGGCGCGTGATGATGGGAGCTAGGTCAATGCCTTGCAATGGTAGATAGCTTTTGACTAGCGATCCAATATCTGCCACGCAGTCTTTATCTAGCCCATTTCGCGCCTTTGTATCCACGCATTCAATCGCGCCTACTTTAGCAAGCTTGCAAATCGCCTGCAATGCGGCAGGATTTAGCGGCATATCTGTGGCGATATAGGCAAGCTCAATGGGCTTGTTTGCTAGATCGATTAGGGCTTTCGCACGGCGCAAGGACACAATAGCATCTTTGATATATGCGTAATCCTGCTCTATCGCGCTATCTTGGGACACTTCGCTAGGGTAGCGTGTAATCATTATCGACTCGCTGGATTCTAGCTCGCTGCCGCGCAAGGTGTGGTAGAGCGATTCTGTGAGAAATGGCATATATGGGTGCAGCAGCTTCATCGCTTCTATCATCACGCTTCCAAGCTCGGCAATGGACTCCTTTTGCGCCTTTGCTAGCTCAATGCACCAATCACAAAACTCCCCCCACAAAAAGCGATACGCCACACTCGCGCCATCATTAAAGCGGTAGGATTCTAGCGCGGCTTTAAGATCTTTTGTCGCGCTATTTAGGCGCGATTTGGCATAGCGACCAAGCGGCGTGCGGTAGGCGTTTATGGATTCTAGCTCGCTAAATCCGCTAAAGTTTGAGTCTGCTTGCTTGGCATAGAGTAGGAGAAACTGCGCGGCGTTATAGAGTTTATTAGCAAAATTTTTGGCAAGCTCTAGCTGGGATTTAGCTAGGCGCACATCTCGCCCCTGTGCGCAGGAATATGCTAGGGCAAAGCGCAGGGAATCCGCCCCAAACTCCTCTATCATCGCTAAAGGATCGATGACATTGCCCTTAGATTTACTCATCTTTTGCCCAAACTCATCACGCACAAGCGCGTGCAAATACACATCTCTAAAGGGCAGCTCCCCTAGCAGACTCTCCCCGCTAAAGAGCATTCTAGCCACCCAGAAAAAGAGAATATCAAAGCCTGTGATAAGCAAAGAGTTTGGATAAAAGCGCGCAAGATCAGCGGCATTATACTGCTCCTTACACGCGCCGCCATTCCCCCAGCCAAGCGTGCTAAACGCCCACAGCCCAGAGCTAAACCAAGTATCTAGCACATCAGGGTCTTGCAGCACGCTAGAGTGGCATTTGGGGCAGGTGGATTCACTCTCGTTTTTGCTAGCATATATATGCCCGCACGCGCTATTTTGGCAATACCACACCGGAATCCTATGCCCCCACCATAGCTGGCGTGAGATGCACCACGGGCGGAGGTCGCGCATCCAGGCGTTGAAATTATTTAGCCACTGCGGCGGATGGAAACGCGCTTGAGCTTCTTTGGTGGATTCGGCTTGTAGCGATAAATCGGCGATTTCTGCGGACTCTCTGCGGTTACGCACGCCAAGTGCGCGCCCTTGAGAGCCCTTGAAAAGCCCCGATTTCTCATCGCAAATCCTAGAATCCTGCGCCAAGTCGTTTAGAGTTGTGGCGTTTTTGTCTTTTTCAGCTTCTTTTTCTTCTTCAAGGATTCTAGGAATTGCGGTGTATATAAGCCTAGCTCCCTTACGCAGCAGCCTCTGCCTCAAACTTGTCGGCGACCTATACGCGCTATTAGCCTTGCGCGCTAGCTCCAAATACGGCGGGATACTTTGGATACTTACAATACTCTCACAAAAGTCAAAAATCGCTAGAATCTGCTTCATCGCACCCCTTTAGCACTTTGAAAATCTCCCTTAAAAATCTCTTGCAAGCTTTGTAAAATCTGCGTATTTTCCTGCTCGCTGCGGCTAGCTATGCGCAAAAACTCTCCATCTAAGCCGATTTTATCGCTACAAGAGCGAGTATAAATCCCATAGCTGCTAAGAAGCTTTATGCACAAATCCTGCGCCTTTGCGCCATTGAGTAGCTCAACTAGTGCGAAGTTTGCCTTGCTGGGGTAGGTCTTTATAGAATCTATCTGCCCCAAAGCTTTGAAAAACTCTTGCGTTTGGGTGATGTAGGACTTGCGCACGCGCTCGTATTTTTGCAGAAACTCATCATCACCAAATAGACTGAAGAAAAACTCGCTCAAGCCATTGACATTCCATAAGTAGCCATTGTGTAGTAAAGCTTCCACGCGATTTTTCGCCATCACCCCATAGCCTGCGCGCAAGCCCGCTACGCCAAAGTCTTTAGACATACTTTTGATAAGCACGACATTGCTAAACTCTTCTACAAGCTTGGTGTAGCTAATTTGCTCTAGGCTGCTATCTTCATAGGCAAAATGTAAAAAGCTCTCATCAATGATAATGGTATCAAGGTGTGCGAGCTTGGCTAGACACTCGCGCAAGGTGTTATATGGGATATAGCTGCCATCTGGGTTGTTTGGGTTGATGAGTAGGGCGTTTTTGGCGTTGTGGTCTTGGATAAACTTGGTGTAGGCTTCTATATCTAGGGCGTAGTTTTGCTCTTTAGGAAGCTTGTAGAGCAGCACTTCTACGCCATCTCGCACAAATTCATAATACGATGAAAAAGTAGGGATTGGCACGACTAGGTTTGTTTGCACGAAGTTGTGTAGCACTGCTTGGATCACTTCTATCGCGCCATTACCGATGAATATATGGCTAGAATCTATATGTAGATACTTTGCTAGCTTTTGGGCTATGGCTGCGTTTTGACTAGGGTAGAACTCTAGGGCATCGCGCAAGCCACCTTGAGCGATAAGCTTAGATTCTAGCTCTTGCATAAAGAGATCAGTCGCATAAGGATTGGACAAAAAGCACGCATCAATTTTGATCTTTAGGGCAGGGAGCGTCTCTCTCAAAGTAGCGATACTTGGGCTATGTGAGCCAGAAGCGGCTTTGAGCTGGGCTAGGGATTTGGCTAGGGAGAGGTCATCAGGGGTTAGGGTAATCATTGGAAATCCTTGTAGTAGGGCTATTGGGCGTGTGTGGCGGCGCGTTTGATGATATGTAAATGATCTTTGAAAAGTGGGGAGTTTGTCTGCTCGGGGATCTCGCAGCTTGGGACATCAGGGTTGATTTCTATAAAGAGTGGATTGGCATTGCTATCGATAGTAAAGTCCCAGCCAATTAGCCCAAAGTGTGGCAAAAGTGAGTGCATATCTTTGCTCATCGCTAGCAATTTGTCAAAGCTAGGGATTGGCGTGGTTTTGTAGCTTAGGTCTTTAGCATTTGGCAGTGCGGCGATAGGCTCGCCCTTGCCCCTAATGATAAAGTCTCGCAATAGCCTAGAGTCCATATCGATCCCTATGCGGAAATGCCCGCCATTAGAGGTCAGCCCCTCTTCGCCTACAAGCAGCGTGCAAGCAAGTATGCTAAAGTGGTTTTCATATAGTAGGCTTACCACGCGGATCGTGTTGATACTCGTAGCATTTAGCGCGGATAAAAAGGAGTGCTGCTTGATTTTATCCTGCACGATAAAGTCGCTTGGATAGTGGCGTAGCAAGGACTCTAGCTCATCTTTGTCTAGGCTAGATTCTAGCAGGCGGATATTAGTGCCAGAGCCTGTCTCACTAGCTCTTGTGGGCTTGATCACACAGGGCGTGCTTGCGCGCAGAAGTGCTATGAAGTCATCTTTGGTGATGAGCTTATGGCGCAGGTGTGGAGAGCTAGAATCTAGCGCATAGTAGCTGCCATTAACGCGCTTGGCGATGGTGGCTGGGCGGTTATAGGAGGTAAAAAGCATATCCGCGTAATTTTTATCCGCTAGGGCTTTGGCGTAGCCTTGCGTGTTGAGATAGGGCAGGAGTGTAAGATAGTAGAAAGCATTATCAAGGTAGGCGGGGTGCGTGGGGCAGAAGCGGTTAGAATTATAGATGATAGTATGCCAGCTAAGCGTGTGCGTTAAGCGGTGCTTGGGCAAAAGGGGCTGCCAAAACTCTAGGGCTTCTTGCTTGGCAGGCTCTGGCAGTGGGGATAGGTGCTTGTGTATGGCTAGATAATTTTGCGTTTTTTGGTCAAAATACTTCATCGCTTGGCGAGTGTGGTAAGCGGACTTAGCGCGCTTGTAGAGAGACTTGGCAAGGGGCTTTAGCATTCTTATCCTTTAGCCCTATTTTGGGCTGTTTGGGTGGGAATGTTACTCCCCCCCCCCTTAAAAATTCATTAAACCGCCTTAGGTTGTGGGCGTTGGCTTTTTGGCTAGAATCGGCGATCGCTTCACGCGCCCTGCGGTTACATACGACCAAGTATGCGCCCTTGTGCGCGCTCGCAAAGCCCCAATTCTAGCTCCAAAATCCTGCCGCCTGCGGCTTTTTAGGCGATTTAGCTTTGGGTGAGCAATGCGGCAGTGTTGCAAAAATTGTGAAAGGCACGACCGCTAAGGTCGCTAACCTTCCCCAATTTTTGCAAAGCTCCCACAGCCCCACCGCAATTCTTAGAATCGTTTTGTTGCTCGCTTACATTTTGCACATTTTCCCTAGAATCTACTTTTCCTAGTGCGCGCTTTCCGTCATTGCGAGCCTTGCCGCTAGGCAAGGCGTGGCAATCCATTTTCGCACTAGAATCCGCTTTTGCGGATTTGTGGATTGCCACGCCGATAAGTCGGCTCGCAATGACAGAAAAACCTAGAATCTAAACAAGCTACAAAGGATTCTAGGATTGTAGATGATAAATCGGGGCTTTGCGAGCGCGCGCAAGGGCGCATACTTGGGCGTATGTAACCGCAGAGCGCGTGAAGCAATCGCCGATTTATCGCTACAAGCCGAATCCTAGAATCTTTCGCGCTAGAAAATCGTATAGATAAATGGTGCCACTGCCGAGCCTTTCGCCAGCACAATCAGCACACCTAGAAAAAGCATCACCACAATCACAGGGAAAAGCCAAAATTTCTTGCGCTCTTTCAAAAACGCCCAGAGTTCTTTGATGAGGTTCATTACTGCTCCTTTTTGGTTGGTTTGCTTGCCTTTATGTTGCCGCCCATAATCCGCTCGGCAATAAAGCTTGCGATTTGCTCATTTGCCTGAGCGTTTGGGTGGGTATCCCAGCGCGATATACGATAGGCGAAATGCTCCAAATCTCCGCGCCTAACGCGCGCTAAGTCCTGCTTATACTCATCTCCTAGAATCTCGCTCATTTTCCAAAACTTTATGCCAGCTTTGGCTAGGCTCTCTTGTATTAGGCTGTCGTATTTGTCTAAAAACTGCGCGTGCATATCGTAGTCCCACACAAGCACATATAAAGGCGCGTTGTATCGCTCGAGCAAAGTGGCTTGGATTTTAGCCACAATGGCGAAGTAGGTTTGCGTGTCTTTAATGGGTAAATTGATGTCGGGGTGAGAGGCGACACCGATTTGATACGATTCTAAGGCTAAAAGATCTTTAGAATCATAGTTTTGACTAGGGTTTGAGACAAATTTAACTATATAGGATTTCTCAAGCTGATTTATAAGCTTTTCTTGTATGGTAAAGTGTTTGGGCGTTGCGTAGTCTTCTTTGTAGAAGGGCTTTTGCGCTTCTTTGGTGAAAATGCCTTGATAGTGTGGCGTGCCGGTAGAATCTAGCGTGTATTTTGGACCTAGCACCGCGCCTAATGCACGATAAATATGATGCGGAATGATAATGTAGATAAAGATGTTTTGCTCACATTTATTTAGCTCGTGGCTATCGATACCAAACTCCAGCCGCGCTAGCATTGTATGCGCCCCTGCGCCACCTATGCCAAAGTTATTGATATGGAAATTTGACAGATCTTTGGCTAAAAACGCTCCTAAAGTCTCATCATCACTAAGCCCAGATCCATAGGCGAAGCTGCCGCCATAAATGTTGATACAAGATGTGGATTCTGGGTTGTTTGGTGTTATGCGGTTGCCATAAGTGTCGTGCGTGTAAGTGGGATTATAAACAAGCTTGCCATCTACTGAAAAAGGAGTTTGGATAAAGAGTTTGGGCGTATTAGCAAAGCCTAAAATCTCGTGCGGCTGTGTAAGCCGACTGCTGCTTATAGCAAGCTTTTTGTAGTAGAAAAATGCTTCGCCCACGATTATACAAAGTGGGAGTATAGTGAGATAAGAGAGCGTGAGCTTAAGGGCTTGGGTGTGGGACTTGCGCGCGAAGTAGATGAGAAGTAGCGTAAATGCTGCGCTAATCCACGCATAAGGCACGATACTAAACTCAAATTTTTGCATACACACTCCATCTAGCTTTAGCACTATGGCACTAAGTGCAAGCCAAGCTAGAATCCATAATGCAAGCGTTAGATATTTGTTGCGTAGCATAGGACTCCTTATTAAAATTGGTTTTTCATACTTGTGGGCTGCTTGTCGCGCTTGATTAAGTAGCTATCATTATGAAGCTTTGGGGCGAGAGTATCGCGCCTAGCTAGCTTAAACACTAGCCCCAAAGGCACAAACACAAGCGCAAAGAGCACCACCAAAGTTGCACGAGAAATGCACCAGCCAAGTATGCTGCCGATTTTTATTTGCGCGATGTAGAGTGGGTGGCTGGCTTTGGGGTAAGCTTGCAAGGCTAGGGCGACTCCTAGCCCCACAATCGCCCAGATTCTATAATGATCGTGTAGCACGATTCCGCTAAGGAGAAAGAGGGCGAAAATCCCTGCCCAGATGCCTAAGAATATGCGTAAGTCGTGTGTGCTCATAATAGCTCCTTTTTTAGTTTATGAGATTTGGCAAATCCACTAGATAGCGTGCAATTTGCTCATTAGCCCTAGCATTTGGGTGTAGATCGCACCTATCTATGCTATATGCTTCCCTTTGCCGCTTATAGTTGGGCAAAATCTCGCTAACTAGCACTAAATCCATAGCCCCCCCCCCTAAGCCGTTTTTATAATGCTTAATAATCGCGTGCGACTCCTTGCGCTCTATCTCATCGCTTAAATCCGTAGCGTCCCACAGCACAAGCGTAAAGTGCGCGCCAAACTGCTCTTTTAGCTGCTTTTGCAGCGTGTCAATAATCGCAAAATACAGGGCGTTATAGCTCTCATCATAGCCATAGCTAGGCTGCAAAAGCTTGTAGAGATAGCTCTGTGCTAGGCGGGCTTTAAGCTTAGGGGCAAGCTTGGCTAGCACGGGGCTTTTATGCAAATATGCATTGCCCCACTTTAGCGAGCCACTAGGATCAAGGTAGAATCTAGGGGCATTTGTGCCTTGCTCCCAAGGCGAGAAGCCACCAGCCCTAGCGATATGCCCGGGCAAGCTCTCATAAATAGCTAGCACGCTTTGGCAGTCTTTGACTATGCGCGCTATCTCCCCGCTTTGCACAAGGGCTAGGGCTTGGTGGGGTCCATAGCCGTGGAAGCCGAAGTTATAGATTCTGGCATTTGCCTGCTTGCCCAATGCTCTGCCAAAGTAAAAGGGCAGGGTTTCATTGTCCTGCACGCCCTCGCCTATGGTAAAACTATCACCAAAGAAGAGCACACACGAGCTAGAATCTAGCTTGCTGCTAGGCGTGATCCGCCAGCCAAGCTCATCGGTGGTGTAGGAGACATTGTAGAGACTTTTCCCACTTTGTGTGCTCTTGTGCGCGGTGGCGGTGGTGTTTGGCTTGCCTTTGTAGCCTGTGATGGGGCTTGGGGTGAAGTAATCGCTCGCATAAGTGCCGCTCGTGCTAGCAGCGCAAGAGTCCTGCTCGCTGCTAGATTCTAGCTTGTAGTGTGCGTAAAGCTCGCCAATGATTAGGCAGAGTGGGAGTATGGTGAGATAAGAGAGTGCGAGCTTAAGGGCTTTGTGCTTTGAAGCTATGGCAAGGTAGATGAGCAGCCCTAAAGCCCCTATGCCAATGACCACAAAGGGCATAATGCCAAAGCCTGCGCGCCCCTTTAGCACGCTATCTAGCTTTAGAGCCGCTAGACTCCCTAGCACCCACACTAAAACCCACAATAGCGCGCGCACTCTCACACTTAGCCTGCTATATACTCCCATACGCTCTCCTTTAATCAAGCTCATATTTGTCTTTAATATCTTTAAACCTTGCGATATGCTCTTGGGGCTGTTTCTCTTTGTAAAGAATAAAATCTTCAATCACTAGCATATCCATCTCTGTCCCCATAAAACACGCATACGAATCATAAGGGCTACACACCATAGGCTCGCCCCGCACATTAAAGCTCGTATTCACTAGCACAGGCACACCGCTAAGCTTATAAAACTCCTCTATAAGTGCGTAATAACGCGGGTTAGTCTCTTTATGCACACTTTGGATTCTGGCAGAATAGTCAATATGCGTAACACTTGGAATCTCGCTTCTAACGATATTAAGCTTATCTATGCCAAAAAGCTCTTTTTGCTCTTGTGTGAGTGGGTAGCATTTCTCCCTTTTCACAGGGGCTACAAGCAGCATATACGGGCTAATGTAATCACACTCAAACCACTCATTTATGGCAAAGTCCAGCACACTTGGGGCAAATGGGCGGAAAGATTCTCTGTATTTAATCTTTAGATTCATTGTCTTTTGCATTGTGGTATTTCTAGGATCGCCTAGAATGGATCTAGCCCCCAACGCCCTAGGTCCAAACTCACACCGCCCTTGATGCCAGCCCACAACTTTGCCTTGTGTTAGGGCTTTTGCAGTAAGTGTTTTAATCGTATCAAAATGATGCTTTTCATAGACTGCGTTTAGGGAATCTAGTGTGGCTTGGACTTCGTCGTTAGAGTAGGATAGCCCTAAATAGCTTCCTTGCATAGAATCTTTTAGCAAAGGCGTCGCATTTGAGCGATAAATCGCGGATTCTGCGCGATTGTCTGCGGTCACTACCGCTAAGGTAGCTCCCTTGCCAATCGCTTGAAAGCCACGATTTCTCATCTCAACTGCTTCCGCCTGCGATTCGCTTAGATTTTTGGCGTTCTCACAAATCCTAGAATCCTGTGCGGACTCGTTTAGAGTTGTGGCGGTGCTAGAATCCACTTGTGCGGATATGGATTGCCACGCCACTGCTTGCGCAGTGTCTGGCAATGACGGATAGCCGACTTGCCCACTAGAATCCACTTTTTTGCTAGCGGCGTGAGCCGCGTAGCGATCCATAATGTTTGCGGCATTGTGTGAAAAAATGGATTCTAGGGCGGTGGCATTTTCACGCCCAGCCTGATTTTCTTCTTCACGGATTCTAAGATTTGCGGTGGGGCTAGTGGTGCTTTTTGTGGATTTTAGGGCAGAGCTAGACTTGTGGTCTGCGGTTGTCCTAAAATCCACAAAATCTGCGGAATGATTACCCAAAGCCGAATC
>OWJG01000466.1_pt1 | contig 31332 bp, 28 predicted proteins | sample 1732781 | NCBI WGS metagenome assembly OWJG01 (sample SAMN05065753, study PRJEB22554) | human gut metagenome | biome: ENVO:2100002; feature: ENVO:00000062; material: ENVO:00002003 | host: Homo sapiens | place: USA | reverse complement strand
TCTACACTTCTAGCTTCGTCGGCAGCGTCAGATGTGTATAAGAGACAGATAAAATAGAGCGCATTATAGCGCATTGGACTTGTGTAGCTCTTTAGTGTGTAAATACTGCTTATACGCCGCTAGTAGCATATCGCTATCGCTATAAAGCGGATTCCACCCTAGCTCTGCTTGCGTGCTGCTAATATCGACGATATATTGGCAATCGGCTATGGTATATTGCTCCTTATACATCAGCGGCACTCCAAGAGTCTCTAGCACACTTAGGGCGAGTTTCACGCTTTTTGAATGCGTGGGGATAAGCTTGCTCTTTGATCCTGCTTGTGCGATGAGATCGCCTAAAAGGGCTTTGATCGTGGGGGGATTGTGCGAGCCTAGGTTGTAGGCGTTGTTGGGGAAGCTTTTTTCTATGGCGCAGATGATGGCTTGGGCGCAGTCTTGCACGCTAATCATTTGATAGCAGTTGCTACCATCGCCGATAAGTGGCACAGGCAAAGAGTGGGCAATAAGCGTAAAAAGCTTAGTCAGTATCCCATACCGCCCAGCTCCTACGATAATCCTAGGGCGGAAAATGCTAGCATTTATGCCCTGCTGCCTTGCTTTGGCGATTAGATCTTCTGCTGCTACTTTGCTTGCGCCATAGTAGCCAAAGGGTGCGCGATTATGGCTAGAATCTATAGGCAAGTAAGCAGGCTTGCCATAGACCATATCGGTGCTAAAGTAGATAAGCTTGTGTGCGTTAGATTCTAGCATTGATGTAAGCAGGGCTTGCGTGCCAGCGACATTGACTTCATAGAAATACTGCTCTAAGGCTTGTAAGCCAAAGGGCTTTAAAGGCGGCTTTGGCGCGTAAGCTCTAGCGGCTAGGTGGATGATGATGTCGCTAGAATCTAGCGCGAAATCAAAGCCTTGCAGCAAATCGCAAGGCACAAAGGTGCTTAAAGACTCTAGCGCAGGGTTTGGCACGCGATCTAGGCAGAAAATCTCTGCCTTTTCTATGCGGTTGTTAGCCATAGATTCTACAAGGGCGGCAATCGTATAGGAGCCCACAAACCCGCTCCCACCAAGGACAATATAGCGCATATCCTACCCCCTGCTAAAAGTCAAAAACACAAGCCCAGCGCAGATAAGCGCAATGCCTAGAATCTTTTGCAAGCTCAGCGGCTCGCCAAAGGCGAAATACGCCACCACGGCGGAGAAAATAAAGCCTATGCTAAGGAAAGGGTAGGCGATAGAGACATTCACGCGTGCTAGCACGATAAGCCAGCTAACAATGCTAATGGCATAAATCGCCAAGCCCCCTAGGATAAAGGGGTTTAGCACGCCCTTTAGGATAAAGCTAAGGCTTAGAGTTAGCTCGCCAAGCTCGCTCATACCGCGCTTGAGTAGCAGCTGGGCGGTGGCATTAAGCAGGACGGAAAACAAAATTAGCGGAATAAAGGTGATCATAAACACTCCTTAAATTAAGTTAGGCGTTGGCTTTTTGCGAAAAATCGTGGATTCTGCGGTAGCGGCTGCGGTCATTACCGCTAAGGTAACTCCCTTGCCACTACCTTGAAAACCCCAATTTTTCATCAAAAATCCTGCCGCTTGTGGCTTGCTTAGAGTTGCGGCGTTTTGAAAAATGGATTCTAGGGATTTGGCGTGGTGCTGTATGGATTGCCACGCTTTGCTAGGCAAAGCTCGTAATGACGGAGTTGGGGCGTTGTATGAAAAAGTGGATTCTAGGCTAGATTTTCGTGTGTGGAATAAAGAGTAAAAAAGAAAACGATAAAGAAAATAGAGAAAAGAAAGAGCAAAATCTAAAGTAGAGGTAGAATCTAAAACAGAAGTATCATAGGCTAGAAAATATGCGAAATCTACACTATGTGTCGCCCCCCCCCCACTAGAAGCAAACACCCAAAGCTTTTGTAACGGATAAGAGAAGAGTGGCACACTTAGCGCGATAAATGCGCTGATGAGATAGTAGGAGAGCGTGAAAAACACGCCAAGATAGGCGATGGTTTGGGCGTAGATGGTAATGATGGCTAGCAGGGCAAGGTAGCGCGGTAGCATTGTGCTGTGGTTTGCGTGAGCGCGGAATGCTAGGCGCATTTGCGCGAAGTAGCCGAAGATGAAGCTGGCAAGAGAGCCTAGCAGAGTAGCTAAGTTAAGCTCTGGCGTTGGCTTTTGCGCGCTTTTGCGGGAGTCTGCGGCGAGGGCTTGCTCATTACCGCTTAGGTAAATCCCTTCGCCCCCGCCTTGACAACCCACAAAATCATCGCAAAATCCTGCCGCCTGTGGTGTTTCTAAATTTTGGGCATTTTGAGTAAAAGCATTAGAATCCTGCGCTAGCTTGCCTACATTTTGGGCATTTTCAAAAGTGGATTCTAGGTTTTGTGCTTCACTCCTAGAATCCACTTTTAAAAGCAGTGCCGAGAGATTTGCCACGCAGTAAAACACCCCACTAGCCAGCACGCCCACTATGCAATAGCGCAGAAATGTCGCGTATTTTGCAAGCAGGCTTAGTAGGGCTTGGGTAGCTCTCATAGACTCTCTATACTCCAATAGACTTCACCTAGGCTATAAGGCACGACAAAAAGTGGCGCAGGGGGGTTCTCCTTGCTATCAAGCCTAGTGAAAGGGATTTTCGCAGATTCTAGCTTGTGTAGGAATGAGTGCTCCCAGCCATTTGAGTAGATATAGAGAGTCTGCTCTTGTGCGTAGGTCTTGGCAGAGTCTAGGCGCGCTAGGGTGGCTTGCTTATAGTGTGAGCCCTGCTTGTAAAACTGCTTTGCATAGGTGGTGAAATTTATCGTAATTGTTACTAGCAGAGCTATGCGCAGTAAGCTGCCTAGGGGGGCTTTGCATAGATAGTAGCTAACGCCTAGCACAAGGAGTGGGAGGAAATACATCTGTGGCACATAGCGCGCCCACCACGATTCTGGATTGATAAGAAAGCTCCCTGCAACTAACAACAAAAGCCCTAGAATCTCCTTGCGCCTAAAGCCTTGGCGGAAGAGCACAAGCATAAGCGCACTAAGCAGCACCGCCCCGCTAAAATACGCGCCAAACCCAGCGATACGCGTATCGACATTTGGGGCTTCATCGTGCAAGTGTGAAAAGGGAGCTTTAAGCTGTGGGGTGCATTGCGCGGTGCAGTTTTGCGTGCGCGAGAAGAGTGAGTAGAGAAGTTTAGTGCCAGAGTTTAGCTCATCAAACATCTTTGGCTGCTGCCCTATGATGATGTTGATCTTTTCTTTGCCTAAGAGTGGGTAGCCAAAGTGCTTGCCATTAGCTAGATTTGTAAGGAGTGGATTGGCATTGCAAGCAAGGATAAGAGAGCCTGTGATAAGTCCTAGCACGATAATGGGCTTAGAGTCTTTGAAGGGATAAAACCAGAGTAGATAGACAAGATAGCCTAGCCCGATAAAGCCCGCATACGCTACGCCTGTGAGCTTAATGCTAGCCATTGCTAGCAGTGCGCCTGCTAGGATAGAAGAGCGAGCAAAGAGGGCTTGGGATATGGCTTTTATCTCGTTAGGGCTAGAATCCACTAGCTTCCTGCGGTAAAACTCTCTATCAATAATGGCGCAAAATGCCACCAAAAGCGCGCAAGAAAGTAGCCCATCGACATAATAAGTGGCGATTTGCGCGCCCACCACAGGCGAAAAGCTCGCAAACAGACTAATGATAGCAGCACTCAACGGGCTGATAAATTTGGCTAGCACAGAGACACTATACAAAAACGCCCCAAATGCGGCGATAAAGTTTAGTGCCTTGCCTAGCTCGATAGTATCAAGGCTGCTAGGAGCGATAGGAGCAAACGCACTCACAATAGAGCTAGCGACTATCTCGCTAAACTTGAGATAATGCTCCACCCAAATCTCGTGGCTTAGGTAGGGGGCAAGCTCCTTTAGGTCAGCCATTTTCTGCCACACTGGATTCCAGCCATTGCTAAGGTAGTAAATCCCTATTTGGTGGTAGGCTCTTCCGTCCCAAGAGTAGTCATAGAGCAGGGCACTAAGCGTGAGAGAGAGACTAAAGCCACCTAGCACAACTGCCCCCCCCCCCTAGAAGAATTTCCCTACTTTTTGCCAAAAATAGCGGGATAAGGCTTATGATTAAAGCAAGTGGCAAATGCAGTGGCGTGATAGGAATATGTGCTAAAAATCCCAAGCTTGCTAGCACAAAGAGAGCGCATACAAATCCCAGAAACACACACGCAGTGGTGAAAGTAAGCCTAGCGCAATAGAATCTAGCAAGGCTAGATTCTAGGGCTTGCAGTAAGTTTATGGTGCGGTGAAAAAGTGGCATACAATCTCCTGTTAGATTCTAGCTTTGTGCGCTGCTACCTTTGCGCGCGGAGCAAGAGTAGGTAAAACACAAACGCAAATCCCACACACATAGCGATACAAAATGGCACGCCCATATTCATAGCCCAGTGGGTTTCTTGTATTGTGTGCTGCCCCCCCCCCATTCAATAATTGCATAATTGTCGCGCTTAGGGAGTCGATATAGGGCTTAAGCTTTTGCCCCCGGTAGATAAAGATTGTGATAGCTAAAAGAGCTAGCATAGGCAGGCTGAATGCTTTGTAAGAGTCTTTTGCGATAAGTAGAGCGAGAAAGAGCATATAGCCATCATAGCCTAGGTGGGGCAGGGTGAAGAGTGAAAGCACAATGCTTGCGCTAATGATCGCGCCTTCACTTGGCTTATAGGCATAGACAATCCACGCAAAGCTTATATAAATAGCTACGATGATAAGGATTACAGGACTTATGGGATTGTGGAAAAGCTTTTGTGAGAGGGAGAAAAGATCGCTTGGACCGCCTAATGCGCTGCCGCTGGCATAGTGGGCGGCATTGACTTGGCTAAGGAGCTTCATAACTTCTATGGGGCTTGTGTGCGTCTGTAAGCTAAAGAGGCATACGACTAAAGCCACTAGCACGCCAGCAGCTATGACTTCTCTCCTATATCCTGCTAGGAAAAATCCAAGCATAAGCGGCAGTCCGAAAGAGTGCTTAATGCACACAAAAGCTAGGGCGATACTTAGGATTATGGGCTTATGCCTAAAGCAGTAGGCAAGAGCTATGAAAAAGCCTATCATAATCGCACTTTGGGCATTGCCGATGACATTGCCAAAGCAGTAGCCAAGCACCGCTAGAATCCCAGCTCCATAGACAAAAGCGCGATTTGTCCCATAGCGAGCAAAGAGAAAAATCGTCCCGCAAAATAGCGCGATATTACAGAGTGCAAAGGCGATCTTCGCCCTCTCCCACTCCAGCAAGCCAAAGGGAAACATCACATAATACATTAAGGGCATATAGTTTGGACCATTTGCTAGGAATACATCGCCATTAAGATAGGCAATGTATGGGTTTATGGCTTGCTCAAACTCCCCTAAGCCAAAGAGCTGCTTTGTAGGATACCACTGCATATCTAGTGATACCCACTCGCCAAATAGGGCTAATGGAAAAACAATATACGCATAGCGCGCGATAATGAGTGCAAAAAGCACAAAGCTAGTCTTAGGGTATCGCTTGATAAGGGTGTTGATTGTGCTTAGAAAATTTGCTAGATGCTTAGACATTATTGCTCCTTTGGTGCTTGGGTTAGGATATTGCTATGCTGCTCATCAGTGTTGGCAAAGATGATGAAATGCGCACTTTGGGCGACTTTTCTATAAGGGTAGGAGCCATTTATAAGCTTGTGGTAGATGTCTTTGGCTTCTTGCTCGTAGATGTTTTTGGGTGTGTCGTAGCGATTTTTCTCTGCATAAAGGATAATAAAATCCTTTGGTATAAAGCTATTTGCCCTAGATTCTTTTGCCCACTCTTCATAGACAAACCCAGCTGGATAAGAAAGCCCATAAATCGGGTAGATTTGCGTGGGCTTTAGCCCAAGTGATAAGTAAGCGAAGTTGGTATTCTCGCTTAAAATGGTGGCGCGAGTGTCGTGGATCAGCGGGCGCAGGGTCTCTACAAGCTCATCGCTTAAGGCATACATAGAATCTACGGAATCCGCTTGCGCGTAGTATTTAGTGAAAACTTGTTTATACGAGCCGCTCATACTAGCCCCGATAATTTGGACAAACAGCACCGCAAGCAATACTGCCCCCCCCCCTAGAAGTTTTGACACACGCAGTGTGCCAAGAGTGCTTAGCACAAGGATAGCAAGAGCTATGGAGCTAAAGTAGTAGGCTTCCCACGCTTTATTGACAAAAAAGAGCAGATAAACAAAGGAGACGCCAAGCCCAGCGGCAATGGGCGCGAAGCGCAGGGCAGTGCCTTGTGCGTGTGATAGCGTAGAGAAGTTGGGGGAAGTTGCTAAAAACGCTTGCTTGCCGGCGATGAAGCAATAATACGCCACAACAGCAAGCAGTGCGATAAAGACAACTATCTCAAAATAGTAGTAATCAATCATAGCAAGCTTATCGCTTAATGATACCTGTGTGTATGCGCCGTGATTGGTGGCATTAGAGTTCATATTGCCTTCAAACATTGCATACCACGCATTAAAGCCCCTTGGGTGCAGGAGATAAGGATTGGTAGCAATCCAAATAGCAAAGATTCCAAATGTCGCTATGATCGCGCGCTTTATGCTAGGGATTATGCCTTGAGTGCGCATACACATAAAGATATAGGCATACACCATAGGGATAAAGAGAATCGCCTGAAACTTCGCCACGCCCATACCTAGCCCAAGAGCTATCCACGCAAGCGTGTAGTGCTTGCCAAAGCTAAAATTATCGCACAAGAGATAATACGCACAAGCAAGCACGAAAAATGCTTGAAACACATCAGGCTTGTAAATATAGCCTTGGTGCCAGAATCCACTCATCGCGATAAAAATACCAATGACAACCACGCAAAGCCTAGCAGAGAGATACATTCTAGCTATTTTGTAGATGAGATAGAGGTTTGCTATGCTAAAAAGTGCGTTTAGCACGCGCGGGGCGTAGATTTGCAAGGAGTAGTTCTCTGTGATGATAAAGGGCAGGGCAGCAAGGAGGTTTAGCATATAGTAGGGGAAGCCGTAGTTGTATGCGCCAATGGTGAAAATCTTTTTGATATTAAGCGTGATAAAGCCATTATAAATACTTTGTAGCTCTAAAAAATGCTCCATTTCATCGCCTTTAGCGAGCCCTAGAAACTCCACATCTATATACCGCCAATCCATATAGCAAAAGACTGCAAAGCAGCCAAGCAGAATGCTATATAGCACAATAGATTCTCTAAGACTAAATTTCTGCTGGTTCATAACTACTCCTTTGGTTTAGTGATATTGCTATGCTGCTCATCGGTATTGGCAAAGATGATGAAATGCGCACTTTTAGCTACTTGCTTGTAGGGGTATTGCCCGCTAAAGAGCTTTTCTAGCACTTCTTTGGTCTGCTCATCTGTATGAGCGCGCTTCTCATAGCTCGATAGCCACCAATTTTGGCTTAAGATGATGAAGTCTTTAGGGATAAATGGCAGGGAGTGGGGCTTCTTGCTCCACTGCTCATAGACAAAGCCATCAGCATTTGGCAGACCAAAGATTTGATAGATTTGCGTGGGCTTTAGTCCAAGTGATAGGTAGTAGAAATTCACATTATCGCTAAAAATGGTGGCATTTGGGCTTGTGATAAAGGGGCGCACAAGCTCGGTAATCTCCTGTGCTAAAGCGTGCGCAGAATCTAGGGAAATGGGATATTTGGTAAAGACTTGTTTGTAAGTGCTAGACATAAGCCCTCCTAGAATCTGTAATGCAAGCAAGAGCGATAGGGCAGCGGTTGGATAGAGCTTTTTTCTGTGCTGCCCCCCCCCCCTTAGAAGTTTCAGCGACAAGCAGAGCAAGCGGGATAAATAGCACGCAGCCAAGAGCTATGGTGCTAAAGTAGTAGGCTTCCCACGCTTTATTGACAAAAAAGAGCAGGTAGGCAAGAGAGACTAGGAAGCCAGCAGCAAGCGGAGCAAATGCGATACATATAGATTCTGCTTGTGTGCAGGGCTTTTGCATAGAGTCTTGCTTGCTAGAATCTAGCACGCGTGGGTTTTGCCAAATGAGCCGTTGAAGTGCGATGATACAGCAATAAAGCCCAGCAGCAAGCAGCACGATAAAGACAACTATCTCAAAATAATAAAGCTCGATGACTTGGGAGAGCTTCTCGCTTAAAGGCACTTGTGTATATGCGCCGTGGTTGGTGGCATTGGAGCGCATATTGCCCTCAAACATACTAAGCCACGCGTTAAAGCCGCTTTTATGTAAAAGGTAGGGATTAGTAGCAATCCATAGAGCAAAGATCCCAATGCTCGCTACAACCGCGCGCTTTATGCTAGGGATTATGCCTTGAGTGCGCATACACACAAAGATATAGGCATACACCATAGGGATAAACAAAATCGCTTGGAATTTAGCCAGCCCAATGCCTAGCCCAAGAGCTATCCACGCAAGCGTATAATGCTTGCCAAAGCTAAAATTATCGCGCAAGAGATAATACGCACACGCTAGCACAAAAAAGCTTTGAAACACATCAGGCTTAAACACATAGCCAAGATGCCAGAATCCACCCATAGCCACAAATATCCCTGCAATAAGCATAGAATCTAGCGCGCTAAGATAGATTCTAGCTATGCGATAAAGTAGCCAGATATTTGCTATGCTAAAAAGTGCGTTTAGCACGCGTGGGGCGTAGATTTGCAAGGAGTAGTTCTCTGTGATGATAAAGGGCAGGGCAGCAAGGAGATTTAGCATATAGTAGAAAAAGCCATAGTTATAAAACTCAAAGGCGAAAAACTGCTTGATATTAAGCGTGGTAAGCCCTTGATACATCTTTTGCAGTTGCAAAAATTGGGGCATAGCATCGCCATTAGTAAGAGCTAGAAACTCTACATCGACATACCGCCACCCCATATAACAAAACACGCCAAAGCACACTGCCATAAGGGCATAAAGTGCTAGATTTTTGGTGATTTTTCTCATACTACCTCCAAAATCCAATGATGATAAAGCTTGCTAGCCACGCTAGGATCACAAGCTGTAAGAAGCGATCGTGTAGGAGAATCTTAGAGGGGCTAGAAGATTTTTGTAAAACAAAGGTGATTTGCATATAGCGGAAAATGCCTAGCAGGACGAAGACGGCAGTTAAGTAGAGATTATGCGTGTGGAGTCGCTCATTGACCGACTCATCAATACTATAAAAGATATATGCCACCATCACAAGTGAGGCAGAAATCCCCATAGCAATGTCTAAAAACACACGATTGTAGCCATCGATATTATTACGCGCTTTAATGCCAGATTCTAGCAGAAGTATATCATCGCGCCTTTTAGCAAGAGCTAGAAACACTGCTAGCAAAAAGGTCGTAATCACAATCCAATGTGAGAGCCCAATGGCGATCACCAAAGCCCCTACCCAAAGCCTTAGCACAAAGCCACTAGCTATACAAAATACATCAACAATAGCAATATGCTTAAGATAAAGACAATAGGCAAGATTTAAGACAATGTAAATAATTATGGGTGCATAGAGACTAAGTAGCGCACTTGCCTCCAAGTCTTTGCCCATAATCATATATGCCCCCCCCCCTAAGAGTATAAGAGCTATACCAAAAATATAGGCTAGTAAAGGCGAGATTGCACCGCTTGCCACAGGGCGGCTTGCCTTGCTGGGGTGCAGGGCGTCAAGCTTGGCATCAAGGCAGTCATTTATGGCATAAATCCCACTAGCGATAAGACAAAATCCACAAAATGCCACAAGCAAATCAAGCGCGACTGCGCCTAAGTCATACTGCCCAAAGCCAAAGAATGCAGGTGCAAAAATGAAGAGATTTTTACTATATTGATGTGGGCGCATTAGCGTGATGAAAGCTTTGATGTGAGTGAGTAGGGGCATAGACTCTCTTCGTGGGGGGATTGTTAAGTGGCGCATTGTAGGAGAAAGTTGCTTAAACCCAGCTTCCTTAAGAAGTGCGCTAGTTATCTTGCTCGTGGCAAACGCCTTAGTTTTAAGGCTTATAAGTTTGGCTAGCTAGATTCTACTAGATTTGATTAGCTCTAAGATTTCTTGCTTGCTTTTATCTTTGATGGCTGCAAAGCTGCCGCTAAGGGCTAGGGCGCGGGCAATTTGCGCTTGACTTAGTCCTTTTGCCTTTAGGGCGTTGCTTTGGGTTAAGGACAAGCGTTTGCTATGGCGATGATAGCCTATGGCATATTTATGCACGCTATCGCGCAGCTTTTGTAAAAACTGCAGCCGCTTATCGCTAGAATCTAGCTTAAGAGCTTTTGTATCAGTGTAGATAGTATCTCGCGCTCCACCTTTGGCGCGGTAGGCTTTCGCGTCGCGCTTTTCTTTGGCGATGGCGATGACATCGACACGCGCACCGCTGGATTCTAGGATTTCTTTAGCGATAGCAATTTGCGCCTTGCCACCATCAAGTAGCCAGAGATCTGGCGGAGCAGCTTTGTCAAAGCTTAGGGCGCGGCGGGTTAGCATTTCACGCATTTGGGCGTATTCATCGCGGCTTTCTAGCTTGTATCGGCGGTAATTTTCCTTGCTATACACGCCATTTTTATACACGACCATTCCGCCCACGCAGTCTCGCCCGCTATGGTGGCTTGTGTCAAAAACTTCGATTGTGCTAGGCAGCTGCTCTAAATCAAGCAGGCTTTGCAGCTCGCGCAGCAGTGCTAGCTCGCTGGCGTGTGCGTCAGTATGCTGGGCTAGGAGTAAGGCGGCATTTTCTTGCACGATGGGGATAAACTTGGCGTATTTGCCCTTATCAAGCGCGTGCAAGGGGATTTTTCTACCTTGTGTGCGTGCTAGGACTTCTTGCAAGGCAGCTTGCTGCTCTTTAGAAAAGCACGCTGGCAGGATTATGGACTCTGGGGGGAGGGGGAGCTTGCCAGCGTAGCGATTGATAAGGGCTTGGGTGTAGATCTCACTTGGGTCATAATCTTTGCTAACACGCACGATTTCGTGGGAGAAAGACACGACCCTCCCTCCACGCACAAAAAGCCAGAGAAATATGGCAGAGCTAGCAGGCTCGTTATCCAAAAAAGGCGCGTAGAAGTAGGCTATATCTAAATCTATATCTTTTGCTAAATCCAGCACGCAAAGCTCTCGCAAATATGCAAGCTTTTTAAGCCTATCGCGGTAGGTGGCGGCTTCTTCAAATTGGAGATTGTGGGAGAGGGAGAGCATTTTTGCTTCAAGGAGCTTGATGAGCTTATGCGGAGACTTTAGCACCTGCAAGGTAGAATCCACTATATCTCTATAAGCTTCTTTAGAGACTTTATCTTCACAAGGGGCTAGGCAGCGATTGATTTGATAAAACAAGCACGCACGCTTTTTAGCCACACAGCTAGGAGACCTCTGCACGAGTGCAAAAAGCTCTAGCAAAGAGTGCAAGATCTCGCGGCAGCCGCTAGGATAGGGACCAAAGTAGCGCGTGGTTTTGCCCCCTTTGACTTGGCGCGTGATAAATGGCACAGGGAAATCCAGCCCCATATCAAAGGCGATGTATGGGTAGGTTTTATCATCGCGCAGGAGGATATTGTATTTGGGCTTTAGCTGCTTGATGAAGGAGTTTTCTAAAATCAGCGCATCGCTCTCACTCTCTACGACGATAGTTTCTATACGCGCGATTTGGCGCACCATAAGTGCTATGCGTGGGCTGCAGTTGGGGCTTGGGATCGGGGTGTTTTGCTGCTTGGTTGGCGTTAGGGCGAAGTAGCTTTTTATGCGGTTTTTTAGGTTTTTTGCCTTGCCTATGTATAAAATCCTGCCGCTAGAATCGTAGTATTGATAGATTCCGGGTTTATCAGGTAGGGTGCTAAGAGTGTGGGCAAGCGTGGGAGAAATTGTGGGAGAAGCCACTTGCACAAAGGTGGATTCTGGCATAATGGGGCTTGGGCTAGCTAGCTTGGCTAGCTGCTGGCTTCTCCCGCACGCTTACTTCTGTGATTTTGGCAACACCTAGGAGATAAAAGATAAAGCTTAGTATCGTGGCGATAAGTGCTAGGGCTAAAATCAGCATAGCCGCATAGATAAGAGAAGTGTTGATTGAGAGCTCATTGATATTTAGAGTATCAAATGAGCTTTGCCCTAAGCTCGCTTGCAATATTCCCACCCAAAGACTAAAGTCAATCGCTAGAAACACCACAATACAGGCAATGATAACAAGCGCAAGTGAGCCGACATAGAATTTAAAGGCTAGGATAAACTGCTTGAGATTAGTCCGTGCGCTAAACTCTGTGCAGATCCTCCAAAATAGCCATAGCATTAGTGGAATATCGATGAGATACACCACGCCAGCGACACTTAGGAAAAGTCCAAAATCTCTACCTTGTGCTGCAACTATAAGCGCCACTACCAGCATAAGCCCAAGCCCAAGAGCGATCAAAATCATAAACATATGACTTTGAAATATAGAGGAGTTAGTAAGCTTTGAGAATTTATACACCCCTACAAGATACCATACCATAGCCCCTAGCATTACCACCGAAGCGATAATCCCAACAAAAGGCACGACACTAAGAAAATAGCAAATAAGCATAGTAACAAGCGAGCGAAATATCGCATTTTTAGCGGCTTGAAGCTCTGTGGAATCCTCTAGGCGGATTATTTGCATAAGTTCTCCTTATTTGGTGATGTGATGTGTAAGAAATAAGGCGCGATTATAGCACAATCTCACGCAAGCTTATTAGGGTCGTGTAGGATCTCCTTAAGCATTTGGACTACGAAGCGTGCTTGCTCTACGGTGATGACATAAGGGGGCATAAAGTAGATCGTATTGCCAAGTGGGCGGAGCAATAAGCCCCTTTGCAGTGCGTGCTTAAACACTGCCAGCCCAGTGCGAGGCGTGCTAGAATCTAAATCAAAGGCAAAGATCATTCCGCAATGTCGCAGGTTTTTGACTATGGCTAGCTCTTCAAGCTCCTGCCATAGAGCAAAAATCGCTTGCGATAGGGCGCGGTTTTTCTCAATGATATTTTGTGTGGCAAATATATCTAGCACAGCATTTGCCGCCGCGCACGCTAGGGCGTTGCCCGTGTAGCTGTGCGAGTGTAAAAACGCCTTGTTGCTTTCATAAGGTGCATAAAATGCCTGATAAATCTCATCACTTGTAACAACAACACTTAAAGGCAGATACCCCCCGCTAATGCCCTTTGATAAACATAAGAAATCTGGCACGACTCCACACTGCTCTAGGGCAAACATACTCCCACTTCGCCCAAAGCCCACAGCAATTTCATCAAAGATAATAAGCACGCCATAGCTCTTGCATAGCTCGCACGCTTTTTTGATGAAGGCTTTTGGATAGATATGCATAGTGCCTGCGCATTGGATTATTGGCTCTATGATAAAGGCGCAAATTTCTTGCCCATATCGTGCTAAAGTGGATTCTAGTGCGCGCAGCTCTTGCTCATAGTAGCTCTCATCTTCTAGCTCTGCTGGTGCGTGCAAGCTAGCTCCCTTTGCTTTGGCAAAGACATTTGGCACAGGCACACTAAGGCAGGAGAGCAAAATCGGCTCATAAGTGCGCTTATATAGCCCCAAATCCCCCACACTTAGCGCACCTATGGTCTCACCGTGGTAGGCATTGCTAAGGGCTAGGAATTTGCTACGAAGCGGTTTTGTGCTTGAGATGTTGCGATGATAGTGGAAGCTCATTTTTAGAGCGACTTCTATGGCAGAAGAGCCATTATCTGCATAAAAGCATTTGCTAAGTGTGCTTGGAAGCAGGGCGCAAAGCCGCTGTGATAGATCGATGATAGGCTTATGACTAAAGCCAGCTAGCAAAATATGCTCTAGCTCATTGAGCTGACTTGTGATAGCGGCGTTTATAGCTGCGTTACAATGTCCAAAGAGATTGACCCACCAGCTGCTAATGCAGTCGATGTAGGCATTATCATCAAAGTCGTATAAATACACTCCCTTGGCGGATTTTATGGGGATTATGGGGAAGTCTTCGTGGTCTTTCATCTGCGTGCAAGGGTGCCAAATATGAGCAAGGTCGCGTGCAAAGAGATTGTCGTTTGATAGCTTGGGCATTAGAATCCTTATGGTGAAGTTGCGTTTCTAGGCTATAATCCACGCTTTTAATGCGGAGATATTATGCCTAGAAATCTTACCAAAAACCTAGCCAAGAATCCTGCCCTGCGCGCGCTTATCACCCAAGCAGGACACATTACCCAAACGCTTGCTAGAGATAATAATCTACGCTCCCTTGCAGACTATGCGCATTTGGGGGACTCTCTCATTAAAAATGGCGTGCCTTTGCTCAATCTAGCGAGCAATGATTATTTGGGGCTAGCAGGGCTCTCACACGCTATCACTGCGCCACATTTGCCTAGCGATAAACTCGATATGCCCACTTATGCGCCCACGCACGAGCAAGAAGCTAAAGATCTTGCGGCTAGATTCTGGGAGTTTGCCAAAGCGCACGCCATAGATATAGGAGACTTCTCGCTTGGCTCTGGCTCTTCGCGCTCGCTTAGCGGGGGCTATCTTGTGTGGGAGAGCTTTGAAGCAGCTTTGCAGCAATGCTTTGCCCCAAAGCACGCACTACTTTTTAATAGCGGCTACCATTGCAATATCTCTTGTCTTTGTGCGCTTGGGCGGCTTGAAGGGGTTGGGATTTTGATTGATGAGTATGCGCACGCAAGTATGTTTGATGGAATTTTGCAAGCAAAAGCTATGAACAAAAGCTTATGGTGGAAGCGATTTAAGCATAATGATATGGCACATTTACAAGAGTTGCTAGAATCTAACTCCGCGCGTTTTAGGCATATTATCATTGTTAGCGAGGGGGTGTTTAGTATGGATGGGGATTTGTGCGATTTATCTGGCATTATCGCGCTAAAAAATCGCTACAACGCCCTGCTATATCTTGATGAGGCGCATAGTATTGGTGTCGTAGGTGATGATGGGCTAGGGCTTGCTAAGAGCCTTGGGCTTAGTGATGAGGTGGAGTTTTTGGTCTTTACTTTTGGTAAGGCTTTGGGGAGTGTGGGGGCTTGTATGCTTTGTGCTAAGGAGCTAAAGGAGCTATTTACTAACACTGCGCGCGGGCTTATCTACTCTACGGCTCTGCCGCCGCTTAATGTGGCGTTTAGCTTTTTTGCCTTTTGTGAGCTTGGGAATCTAGGTGCGCAAAGAGCGCGCTTACATAGCATAAGCAAGCAAGCAAGGAGCAAGCTAGAATCTATCATCGCGCCCCTAGAATCTACAAGGCTAGATTCTAGCCCTTATGTTTTGGGAGATTTGCACATTATCTCGCTTGTTTTGCGGACAAATAGCAAGGCATTAGAGTGCCAAGACTTCCTAGAGTCTCGCGGTATATTTGCTAGGGCAATCAAGTCTCCCACAATCCCTAGTGGCACAGCTAGAATCCGCTTTAGCCTAAATGCTAGCCACAGCACGCTAGAGCCGTTGTATGAAGCATTGGAGCAGTATGCAAATCGCTTTTGCTAAGGAGTATGACAAGAGTGCGACGACTTTGTTGCTGTGCTTTAGCGGCTTTGCGACTACGCCTAGATTTTTCGCGCATTTGGCGTGCGATATACCTGCTTGCAATATTGCTATTTGCTATGGCTATGCTGATATACACGAGCTAGACTTCAGTCTAGAATCCCCATTGTTACCCCCTATGCTACGCGATTTACAGGAGTTAATTGATAGGCATAGGCATTGTATTTTGGTGGGGTTTTCTCTGGGGGTGGCTGTGGCTAGTGGGGTGCTTGCTATGATTGATAGAGTAGGGGCGTTTGCGCATAGTATGGCTATCAACGGCACGCCTTTAGGCATTGATGCAAAGTATGGGATACACCCTAGAATCTATGCGCGCACTTTGGAGTATTTTGATGTGCAGGAGTTTGGGTGGGCATTTTTTGGCAGCGATGATATGACAGATTTTGCTATGGCTAATGCTGTGAAATCCCCTATAATGCGTGATTTTAATGGGGATTTTAGCACGATATTTGGGAGTGTGCTAGAGTGCAAGAAAGAGCTGCTGGCGTTGCAGAGATTTTGTCAGGCTTGGAGGGAGTATAGTAGTGCTGGCAAGAGTGGTGAGAGTGGGGTGGGCGTGCATTTTACCCACGCGATTATAAGTAAGGGAGATAAGATTTTCCCCCCAAATATCCTAGAATCCACTTTTTTACACACGCCCACACAATGCCAATCCATCGATGCGCCGCATTATGTGTTTGGGGGCTTTGATAGCTGGAGTGAGCTGCTTGGGTTATGTGTGCCAAAAGTGGATTCTAGGGTTAGATTCTGGGAGGCGCGGCAGAGCTACACTAAGAATACCCCTATCCAAGCTGCTATGCGGCGCAAGCTCGTGGAGCTGCTGATCGCGCATACAGGGGGCAGGGAGTTTGCTAGGGTGTTTGAGTTTGGTGCTGGGGTGGGAGACTTTAGCGCGCTCTTGCAAGCAAATTTAGACTACACGCAGTTTGTCTGCAATGACATAAACAACCACGCAAGCATATTGCAAGCGCGCTTAAGTGCGCACACACAGGTGATGACCTTTGATATGCACGATATAAAAAATCAGCCTATTTTTGCCCAGCGATTTGATTTGATCGCTTCAAATGCGTGCTTGCAGTGGCTTAGGGCAAGAGAAGTGCTTGCAGATGTGGCAAGTATGCTAGCAGATGATGGCGTGCTTTTGCTAGGGAGCTTTGGAGAGAAAAATTGCTATGAGATTAGAGAGCTATTTGGCATAGGGCTAGAGTATATCAAGCTAGCAGAGCTATGTGGGCTATGTGAGAGTCTTGGGCTAGAGATTTTGCATAGTAGTAGCGAGATGATTGAGCTTGAGTGTGGGAGTGCGCTTGGGGTGTTTAGACATTTTCGCGCAAGCGGCGTGGCACTGCGCACGCCTGAGAGAGTGCTAAACAAATCTGCCTTGCTAGCTTATGAGAAGCGATTTGGCGGGAAGATCACTTATGAGCCTATCTATATCCTAGCAAGAAAGCAGTTAGAATCTAGCTAATATGTTTGAGCAGTGCTTGTATGCGCTCTATACTTTGCTCTTCTCCTAGAATCAGCAAGGTTTCACACACGCCTATGCCGCCCCCCTTGCCAAGTAGAGCTAGGCGCAGGGCTGGCATAAGCTTGCCGATTTTTATGGATTTAGATTCTGCAAAGCTGTGGAGATAGGATTCTAGGGACTCTGGGCTTGTGAAGTGCTGCTTGAACTTTGCTTTTTCCGTGGCTTCTTCTGCTAGCTCTGCTAGTGCTTGAAGTGCGCTAGAATCTAGCTTTTGCAGCATTTTGTCATCATAAGTTTGCGGGGGGGTTTGGATCTCTTTAAGCTGGGCGGCAAACTCTAGGAGCGTTTTGCTCCTATCTTTTAGTGCGTTAAAAAGTAGGGATTTTATCGGTGCTTGGTAGGCTTCAAGCTTCGCGCCAAACTCTTGCAGCAGGGCTTCTAGCCTAGCATCATCGCAGGCTTTAATATAGTGCTGATTAAGCCACAAAAATTTTTCTTGATTGTAGCGACTAGCAGAAGAGTTGATGTCTTTTGCATCAAAGAGCGCGCACATTTCTTGTAGTGAGAAGATCTCTTTATCTTCGTAGCTCCACCCAAGCCGCACGAGAAAGTTTAGCAACGCTTCTGGCAAATAGCCCATAAGCTTATAGTCCATAACGCCCATCGCGCCATCACGCTTGCTAAGCTTCTTGCCTTCAGGGTTTAGGATCATAGGGATATGATAAAACTTAGGGATTGCAAAGCCTAGTGCTTGGTAGATGAGAATCTGCTTTGGCGTGTTGCTTGTGTGGTCATCGCCGCGGATTACATCTGTTACGCCCATTAGCGCATCATCAATGGCTACGACAAAGTTATAAGTCGGGCTGCCATTAGATCGCAAAATGATAAAGTCATCAAGCTCCTTTGCTTGCACGCAGATTCTGCCTTTGACGCCATCATCAAAGGCGATTTCGCCTTCAAGTGGGGCTTTTATGCGGATTACAGGCTCTACATCGCTTGGGGGCGTGCCGCTAAAGTCGCGGTAGCGATTATCATAGCGCGGTGTTATGCCTTGTGCGCGTTGGGATTCTCGCAGGGCTTCTAGCTCATCTTTGCTCATATAGCAGTAATACGCCTTGCCCTCTTCTACAAGCTTTTTGGCATAGCTGGCATAGAGGGGGAATCGCTCACTTTGGTAGATAATCTCCCCATCACATTCTAGCCCCACCCATTTGAAAGACTCAATGATCGCTTGTGCGGCGTCTTTGGAGTTTCTAGCTAGGTCAGTGTCTTCTATGCGTATGAGAAATTTACCCCCGTGTTTGCGCGCATAGAGATAGTTGAATAATGCTGTGCGCAAGCCTCCAATATGCAAATATCCCGTTGGCGATGGGGCAAAACGCGTAACAACAGCTCGCTTCTCCATTGACTCTCCTTAAGTGTGGGTTTGGTTGTTTGGCGCGGATTTTAGCAAATTTTTGCTATATTTTGCGCTCTCAAGGAGTGTGTAAATGTTTTTGCTTGTGCTATATATCATAGGGATTACCGCAGAGGGTATGAGTGGCGCATTGATCGCTGGACGGCATAAAATGGACTTAATTGGTGTGCTATTTATCGCCCTAGCCGCTGCTATTGGCGGAGGATCAATCCGCGATATACTCTTTAATCACTATCCGCTTACTTGGGTGGCTCACCCAGAATACATCATCATTGTCTGCACTGCAGCATTGCTTACAACACTAATCCCAAGTGTAATTGCTCGGCTAGAGAAGCTATTTTTAGTGCTTGATGCTTTGGGGCTTGTGGCATTTGCGGTCATTGGCGCAGAGATCGCACGCGCGCAAGGATTAGGAGTCGTGCTTGTGGTAAGCTCTGGGGTGATTACTGCAGTATTTGGCGGGGTGTTGCGCGATATATTTTGCGGGATTGTGCCACTTGTGTTTCGCAAGGAGCTCTATGCGGGAGTGGCGATCCTTACCTCGCTTATCTACTATGGATTAAGTGTGCTTGAGTGGGACTTGCAAGTGGCTAGCATTGTGGCGGTTATTAGCGGGTTTATCGTTAGGATTCTAGCGATTTGGTATAAAATCTCTGTGCCGATTTTTTCCTATGGGGCAAAGGAGTAGGCTTGCAGTTTAAAGGAGTGTGATAATGCTTTGCGTGTTTGATATAGAAACAATCCCTGATATAAGGCAAATTGCTAAGGCGTATGACATAGAAGACAAAAGCCCTTTAGAGATCTGTCAATACGCATTTAACGCACAGCTAGAGAAGAGTGGTAGCACATTTTTGCCACTTTATTGGCATAGGGTGATTGCGATTTCAAGTGTGGTGTGTGATGATTATGGGAAGTTTGCTAAGGTTGGGAGCTTTGGTAAAAGCGCGATAGAGGCTCTTAAATACGATGAAGATAGCATTGATAAGCTTGAGCAATGCTTGATAGAAGAGTTTTTGCAATTCTTAAACACTAAAGAGCCTAGACTTGTAAGCTTCAATGGCAGGGGATTTGATATGCCCGTGCTTTTGCTAAGGGCTATGCGCTATAACTGCAGCGCGTTTAGATTCTTTGAAGCGCATAATCACACTCGCACCAAAAGCAAATGGGAAAACTATCGCGCCAGATATAGCGAGTATTGGCATACAGATTTGCTGGATTCTTTGGGGAGTTTTGGCTCTACGCGCGCACTTACCCTTGATGGTGTGTGTAAAATGCTTGGGATTGTAGGGAAGTATGATGTCAGCGGGGGTGATGTGTATGAGCTATTTTATGGGCAAAATGCCATTGATGTCATCAATAGCTACTGCCAAAGTGATGTGCTAAATACTTATTGGCTGTATTTGAAGTATGCGGTGTTAAAGGGGGAGCTCGGGGTAGGGGACTATGGTGTGGTGCTAGAAGACTTTGCTAGTAAGCTAGAATCTAGCGCACCTTATGCAGAGATATTTAAAGAGCAAATTGCTTGTGAAATCGCTAGGTTGCAGGGCTCATAAAGGCATTGGTAACGCGCTCTTTGCACTGCTCTATCGACAGGGATTCTTGCAGGCTATAGGCGTAAAAGCTTGTGCGCACTCTTTTAGGGATATGGAGCTTGCGAAGCTGGTCTTTTATAGGCTTTGGCAGGGTGATTGCAGCGTGTCTAGCGACTATAAGGGTGATGGGGTGGCTTGTGCTAGGAAAATGCTCTATGCAAAAGCGCGCCTTTGCACCATAAATCTCGCAAGAAAAGTTTGTGCGTATAATTTCTTCTCGCTGTTTGCGTGAGAGCACATAGCCTTGCATTTTTAGCGCGGTAGCGATATGGTGGATAGCCTGATATGGAGAAAATGCATAGATACACATAAGGGTCGTGTTGTGATGTGTGGGAAGTGCTATGCCGCCTTGATAGAGCATATTTTTTTCTTTGTTGAGAATCTTTAGGCTCTGTCGCAAGCCTTTGCCATAGTGCTGGACTAGCTCGGTGGCAAAATGTGTGCGGATAAAATTGCGCTCATAGGCTGGATTGATATTTGTGCTATCTGTGAAATACTTCACCCCCTTGCTTGCGCAGTAGTCTATAATCTCTTGCTTATAGCACCAAAGCAATGGGCGGATAATGGGGTAGGGCATAGGATTTGGCAGGGCTTGTGTGGGCTGTGGGTAGTGCCAAGAAATCTCATCAAACCCAAGTAGCCCGGCGATCCCGCTACCTTTGCCAAGTCGCAGCAGTAGCCACTCAATACGATCGTTGAAATTATGCGCTAGTAGGAGTCCGCAGTAATTGTGTGTGGCAATGAGTGAGTGAAAAAACTCATAGCGAAATTGTCTTGCTTGTGCTTCAAAATTACTAGAAAAAACAGGGGCTTTGGTATGGAAGCATTGTTTGCTGTGGATTTGGGCAAGTGATTTGGCATAGGCTACTTCTTCTACACTTTGCGCTCGCACTCCATAATCTACAATAGCAATGTCAAAGGCGATCTCTTTCTCAAGCAAGTAGAAAAATAGCGCGACAGAATCTGCTCCACCAGAGAATCCAAGCAGAAACTTGCCATTGTGTAATGTCGCGTGTAATATCGGGCTACATAAAGGCTGCATAAGGGCTGCTACAATCTTGTAAAGAAGTGAGAAAAATCATTGAGAAGTATCATAGTCTAAGATAGGTCTAAAATGGTGCCGAAGGTCGGACTCGAACCGACACAAGGTCGCCCTTACTAGATTTTGAGTCTAGCGCGTCTGCCAGTTTCACCACTTCGGCATAATGGTGCGCTGAGCGAGACTTGAACTCGCACGGGTCGCCCCGCCACCCCCTCAAGATGGTGTGTCTACCAATTCCACCACCAGCGCATCCCCGCTAAATGCGGGAATAATTAGCCCAAAAGAGCCTGAAATGCTTCAACAATCATTTTAGATTCTGGTAGGAATGGATTCCCATAGATTGCGATGATTGCGAAAACAAGCGTATAGATAACTTGTGCTTCAATAAGTGCTAGAGCGATAAACATCGTTCCAAGAAGTTTTCCACCGATACCCGGGTTTCTCGCTGTCCCAGCGATTGTGGCAGCAGCAGCATTTCCCATACCAATAGCTCCACCAAGCGCAGCAATACCAAGACCGATAACACCGCCAGCCACAGAAAGTGCAAGTAGAAGTGATAGATCACTACCGCTAAATACGCTTTCACCAGCGAATGCAAACGCCACAAAACCAAAACATAAAACAAGTAATGCTTTCATTGTTTCTCCTTAGAACGATTTAGATTTGCCACCTTTCGGATCTGTCCCCTACTCGCGCGGTCAAATAGGAGCCGATTATGGCAAAAACTAGCTAAAAAAAAGCTAAAAACTAGCGTAGCACGAGCTCAATCTTGCCCTTTGGATTCCCAGAAATGGCGCAGGATACCTTTTGCCCCTCGTGGAAAAACTGCACCAAAGGCTGCATAGTTTGCGGGATTTTACTAATGTGCAGCAACCCATCATTTCCTTTAGGTAAGGAGATAAACACACCAAAATCCATAATTCGTTTGACAACACCATCTACTTCTTCACCTAGCTCATATTGCGCGCTAGGAGCGATGAGCTGTAAAATAAACTCTTTAGCATTGTGGAGATTTTGTGCAGAATCTGCGTGGATATAGATTCTCTCCTTTTCTCGCTCAACATCAATGCTTACTTTAAATCGCTCGATGATGTCTTTGATCACCCTGCCGCCTTGCCCGATAATATCTGGGATTTTATGGCTAGGGACAGGGAGATACTCTCCCTTTGGGAGTAGATGCGTGTGGAGCACAATGGACATTGCGGCTTGCTCCATTTGCTCTAAAATGTGGATTCTAGCGCGCTTTGCTTGGTGGAGTGCTTCACAGAGTATCGCTTGGCTAATGCCCCCTAGCTTAATATCCATCTGCATTGCAGTGATGGCTTCTCTTGTGCCTGCGATTTTAAAGTCCATATCGCCATCGTGATCTTCTAGCCCCATAATATCTGTAAGCACGGCGTATTGGTCGCCATTGATCACAAGCCCCATTGCCACGCCTGCTACAAGGGGGGCTTCTAAGCCGCACGCACGCAGGGCAAGTGAGCCACCACACACGCTTGCCATAGAGCTTGAGCCATTAGATTCTAGGATTTCAGAGACTAGGCGGATTGTGTGCTTAGTGGGTGGGATGCTAGATTCTAGTGCTTTTTTGGCAAGGTTGCCGTGCCCTAGCTCTCTGCGCCCAACGCCCCCTATCATACTTGCTTCTCCCACACTAAAACCGGGGAAATTATAGTGAAACATAAAGCGATCTTTGCTTCCGCCGCTAAAGTCTTCTTGCACTTGCGCATCGCTCTCGCTCCCCAGCGTGCAAACCACAAGGGCTTGCGTCTGCCCTCTGGTAAAAAGCGCGCTAGCGTGTGCGCAAGGCAGGATATTTGTCTCTATACTAATTGGGCGCACATCTTCTAGCCCCCTGCCATCAGCGCGCTTGTGCTCTTGTAAAATCATCGCGCGCACTTGGTGCTTTTTATACAGCCCTAGCATATCGCAAATAGATTCTAGCTCCCAAGCTGGGTTGCGTGAGTGGATTAGCATACCAAGGGCTTGTAGCTCGCTATTGCGCTCGCTTTTGCTCATTTGTGTAATGGCTTGAAGCACATCGTCTTTATAGTGTGTGGCAATATGCTCATAGATATGTGGGTGGGAGTTTGTCTGGGCTAAGGGCAGAGGCTTTATAGGTGCTTTATGGGGGATAAGCTTTGCTTCATATTGCGCGCAGTCTGCTTGGATTGTCTGCTTTGCAAGCGATATGGCAGCCATTAGCTCATCTTCTGTCAGGCTCTCATCGCTTCCCTTCATCTCTATCATCAAAATATCTCCCCTGCTGCCAGATACATAGAGATCAAGGCTAGATTCTAGCATTGCTTGCTTGCTTGGGTTGATGACAAAGCTTCCTTGGATTCTCCCTATGCGCGCGCTGCTGACAGGTGGGATAAAATCTAGCGAGCTAAGGAGTAGGGCATTTGCTGCGGCGTGCAAGGCACATAGTTGTAAATCACTTATGCCATCATAGCTTAGCACAAGAATGGTGATCTGTGTGGGGTAGCGATAGCCTGCTGGAAAAAGTGGGCGCAAGGTGCGGTCGATAATGCGTGAAGTTAGGGTCTCAAACTCGCTAGGCTTGCCCTCTCTTTTGATAAATCCACCCGGAATCTTGCGCACAGCATAGGACTTGTGGATATACTGCACAACAAGCGGGAGGAAGTCATCATTTGTTGGATTCTCATCTATTGCGACACTAGCAAGCAAGACATTATCACCAGAGCGATACCACACACTTCCGCACGCTTGCCTAGCGACATAATCAAGCTTATATTGCTCTGTAAGGTTGGTTAGTGTTAGGCTAATTTGGTGCATTATGATCCTTTTTGTATGAGATTTGGCTTGGTGATATATTTGCCCATAATGTTTAAGATCTCTTCTTCACTCACAGGCGGCAGAGTTTTATAATAATGCTTGGTAGATACGAAGTATTTGGGTTTATAGACCGCCACTAGGGCGTCGCTAGATTTTGCTAGAATCTTAGCAATGTCACAGGAGATGATAGGGCTTAGGACATAGATGCTTCTTGCCTTTTTTTGGATACAGGTTTTAATGGCAAGATCCATAGTGATGCCCGTTTCTACTCCTTGGTCGATTAAAAAGACACTTTTAGATTCTAGTGGGCTAAGAGTAGCACCCTTGCGGTATTTGTAGATTCTAGGCAGTATGGTTTCTTCATAGACTCTTTTGGCTTCTCCATAGACATAATCAAGTGAAATATCAAATGAGTCAATCAAGGGCTCATTGATGATTAGCTCCATATTTTCGCTCACAGTTGCGATCTCGCATTCACTATTGGCAGGAGCGATAATCGGCGCGCAAAAGAGCATATCTAAGCTAGAATCTAGCTTGGCTGCCAGCCTATCAGCTAGAAATAATCCTGCAAAACTTGTGGATAGCACGATACTATTGTCGTTTGTTAGATGATGATTGACAAGCTCATCATAGAGTTTGACGAAAGCTTCTTCTCTATCTTCAAAGCGCACGAGATTTTTTTGATCATTTTCCATAGTGCGCCCTATGCTTGCTCTAGTATGCGGTAGTGATGGGTATAGACTTCTTGCATACACTGCTGCAATTCTTCATACCACGATTCTAGTGGCTCTGCGGAGTTTGCGCTCTGTGTGGATTCTGTGGGAGCGATAAAGTAGCTAGAGCTTGGGTCATAGATTGGCTGCAAGCCTTTGATCTTTTTTGCACCAGCTTTAGCTTTGGTAAGAGAGCTTTCATCGCGGTAGAATACCTGTGCGCTTGGGTGCTCATCGACATAAAATGGCTTAAGCAGCACCATTCTAGCGACATTGCTTGTGGCTTCAATGGGAGAAGAGTTGTAGATCCTACGCGTGTTGATAAGCACGATGGGCTGGATTTTTAGTCGAAATTTTTCAGCGATGATTTTTGCTCCGGGCTTAAAGGGTAGAAACCGCTCTTTGCCCTTGCTACGCGTGCCTTCTGGGAAGATTACAATGGGGCGATTTTGGGAGAGCTTTTGCTTAGTGGCTTTAAGTAGTGAAGCAAGCCCGCGTTTATCATCTCTATCTATAAGGATCATTTCTGGTCCTGTGAGAGCATAGCCATAGAATGGGATCTCGCCTAATTGCTTTTTGGCAATCCAGCAGATATTGCGCGGGTGGTAGGCTTCAAGGCATAAAATATCAGCGACACTTTGATGGTTCATAATGATCAAATCTGCTTCTTCATCAAAGTCGCCAAGCTTTTCAAGAGTAATGCCCCCATAAGTGAAAAACCGATAGCAAGCCATTCGCGTGGATCGGGCATTGTTTTTATTGCGATAGAAATAGATAAAGCAAATAATAATCGCAAGCCCAATCCCAACTAAAATAACTTCATAGATACCTTTTAGTTTAGCTCGCATCTTCTTTCCTTATCCAGCCTATGGCTTCTTTCGGTGTGATGATTTTGTAGTATTGTCCGTGCTCGCCTATGATTTTGATTTTCATAGAGTCACTAGTGGTCTCAAGCAGTGTGGAGTTTTGCGTAGGGAGAATCCAAATTTGCGTTTGTGCGCTGATTGTGGCTGTTTTGGTGTAGAAAAGATAGTAGAGCAAATAGAGCACCATAGCAACACCAAGGACAAAAAACACCTTGCGCAAAGACTTGGAGAAAAATGCCAAAACAAAGCAGCTAATGGCAACCCCGCCAATAAATAATGCCCAATACATTAGATAAGTATTTTTAGGCTTTAGATTTTCCTGTGTTGTTACACCATCAACCACTGGCACAATGGGGACGCGGATTTGCTCGAAGCGATTTGTCTGCGTGGAGAAGTATTCAAACAAGAGATTTTGCATATTTTTTGGCACAACTGCATAGAAGATCGCTTTAGATTCTAGGGGGCTAAAGCTTGATCGCTCAATGCCTTGCTTCTCAATATCAGGGAGCTTGAAATCCTCCAAATTAGCGCGCTTTGCGATTAGCTCAAAGGCGATGAGATTGCTCTGCTCATCGTATGGCTTGGCTTTGTAGATTCCAAGCTGCACATCTTCCCCGACAACGCCCGCATAGCTTTTGTTTTGGTATAAATCGGTGGCATTGAGTGTGATTGGATCGCTTGTAACGACATCGATAAATGAGCCATCGCTTGCGATTGCAGAGACTTCAAAAGCTGGTATTTTGACACTTTGGGCTTTGATTTTAAACAAATAAGTGATCTCATAAACCTTTTGGGGCTTTTGTGCTGCGCTAGATTCTAGCTCCACTTCCTGCCACGCTTGGTTTGGGTTCTCTAGTGTGATGGCGTTGGTTGTTGTTTTTTCTTTAAAAGAGCTTTGGTTAAGCGAGGCATTGTTGAAAAACATTACACGATAAGTGATAGGGACTCTTTGTCCCACATAAATGGTAGATGTAAGGGTGGATTCTGGTGTGGTGTTTTGTAGGTGGAGAATCTGCTCTGCGCTTTGATCTGGGCGGATAAAGGCTTCTCCACTAGGCTCACTAGAGTCGCTAAATGATTCAAGTAGATCGGTGGGGCTTGGCACATTAGATTGCGGATTTTGGGTGGGCTCTGCAAGAGAAGCGGTAAATGCGCCCAAAACAAGCACTATAAGCAAAGAGAGTGTAGTAGGTGGCAAAACAAAAATGCGCATTTTATGCCTTGTAGATGGATTCTAGCATTGCTAGACCTTGTGTGCTTGCTGCTGGTTTTGTGGCAGCCTGTGCCGCATAGGTGTGGCGGATAGCTGCATACCTAGCGCGTTTATGCAAGATAGGCTCGCAGGCTCTCTCAGGGTGAGGCATAAGCCCGAAGATATTTTTGTCTTTATTACAAATGCCGGCGATAGAATCTATGGAGCCATTGATATTATCCACATAGCGTAGCAGAATCTGCCCAGACTCTTGCATTGCTTCTAGACTCCTCTCATCGATATGGTATCGCCCATCGGCGTGGGCTACGGGCAGAGAGATGATCTCATCTTGTGTGTGTGGGCGTAGGAATACATTATCCCTGCAAGCTACGCGTAATGGAGTAGCCTTAGAGATGAAGTGGAGATTGTGGTTGCGCATAAGTGCGCCGGGCAGAAGTCTAGCTTCAGTTAAGATTTGAAAGCCATTGCAAATGCCTAGAATCCGCCCACCACTATCACCAAAAGCCTTGATAGCTTTCATAATCGGCGCAAAGCGCGCGATCGCCCCGCTGCGCAAGTAGTCTCCATAGCTAAAGCCCCCAGCTAGCACGACAAGCTTTGTTTCTCTTGGTAAGGACTTTTCCTTATGCCAGATGATGGCAGTGGGGATTTGCAAGAGCTTTTGATAGACATATTGCATATCAAATTCACAATTTGTCCCAGCAAAACGCACAACGCTGACCATTATTCTGCCTTTATTTGCACTTCGTAGTTCTCTATTACCGGATTGGCAAGTAAGTCGTGTGCGATTTGCTCAGCTATGGCTTCACAAGATTCTAGCTCCCCTTTAGCAAACTCTAAGACGATTTGCTTTTTTACCACCACTTGCGCCACTTGCGGGAATCCAAGTGATTCTATGGCGTGATGGATAGCTTTTGCCTGTGGGTCTAGGACACCATCTTTTAGGCTTATGGTAACTTCTGCTTGCATTGTTTTCCTTTTAGTGAGTTTGTATGCGTCTTAAGACTTCTTCATACGCGCTTTTTAAATCCCCTAGATCTTGTCTAAACCGATCTTTATCGAGCTTTTGGTTTGTCTGCTTGTCCCACAATCTACAACTATCTGGCGAAATCTCATCAGCTAGGATAATCTCACCTTGCGCATTTTTGCCAAACTCAAGCTTGAAATCCACAAGCTTGAGCCCCTTTTGATCAAAGAAATCGCGTAAAATGGCATTGATTTTGCGCGCTTGATCACGCAGGAAATCCAAATCTCGCTCATCATCAATAATACCTAGAATCTTACAATGCTCATCGTTGATAATGGGATCATTGAGCGCATCATCTTTGTAGTAAAACTCCACAAGCGTAAAGGGTAGCACTAGCCCATCTTCTATTCCAAGTCGCTTGCTTAGCGAGCCTGTGGCGATGTTGCGCACGACAACTTCAATGGGGATTATCTGCACCTTTTGGCAAAGCATTGTTGTGGAGCTAAGAGATTTGATGAAGTGGCTTTTTATGCCTTGTTGTGCAAGTAGCTCAAAGAGTAGGCTGCTGATTAGGCAGTTAAGCGCGCCTTTGCCATCTTCGCTACTGCGTTTTTGCGCGTTGAATGCGGTAAGGTCATCTTTAAACTCGGCGATGACTTCATTTGGATTCTGCGTGGCAAAGAGCTTTTTGCCCTTGCCTTCATAAAGCAGTGTTTGTTGTGTTGGCATAGATTCTCCTTAGATGATGTTAGTTGTGTGGCTATTTCTTGGGCTTATCTTGCGCCTTTGCAGAATCTAAAATCCCCCAAGCCTTGAGTGAGTCAATGGCGGACTTTAGCTGAATATCATTGGTAATATCTGCTTGTGTAATGCGCTTTTGCTCTTCAGGAGATGGTTGCTTCTCATCAGCCTTTGACTCGGTTTTATCAAGCTTTTGTAGCTCATTTTGCAGGTGGTTGCGCAAGTCTGCTTCTTTAATTTCAAATCCGCCTTCATTTTGTGGCACACTACCCGGATAGACAACAATATCAGGCTTAACCCCCACAGCCTGTATGGTGCGCCCACTTGGGAGATAGTATTTAGCCGTAGTGAGCTTGATAGCTTCTGTGGCGTTGATTGGGATCACGACTTGCACGCTCCCTTTGCCAAAAGTCTCTTCTCCTATGATGATGGCGCGGCGGTGGTCTTGCAATGCGCCAGATACAATTTCGCTTGCACTTGCTGTCCCGCCATTGACAAGCACTGCGATGGGGAGTTTGCTATAAGGAGCTTTGCCATTTGCGTTGTAAATAATGTTCTCTTCTTTTATCTTGCCCTTTTGAGAGACGATAACACCGCTTTTGATAAAGAGATTAGAGAGATCGACTGCTTGGTCTAGCAGTCCTCCGGGGTTGTTGCGCAAGTCAAGCACAATGCCTTTAATGCCACTATGTTCTTTTAGGGCTTGTTTAACACTTTGGGCGACATTTTTATCAAAGGAATTAACTCGCACATAGAGATAGGGCGTGTCATCGATCGTTTTGGCATAGACAGATTTGACTTTGATGATGTCGCGCGTTAGCGTAAATACAAGCGGTTTGCCCTCGCCTTTGCGCACGATAGTGATGGTGATTGGAGTTTTGGGCTTGCCTCGCATAAGATTCACAGCATCATCAATCCCCATACCAATAGTGCTTTGATCTTCGATTTTTAAGATCACATCACCGCTCTTTAGCCCAGCCTTTTGTGCCGGAGTCCCCTCTAATGGAGCGATGATTGTAAGCGCGCCATCTTTTAGCCCAACTGTTATCCCAAGCCCGCCAAATTCTCCCTCTGTTTGGGTTTTTAACTCTTTGTATTTTTTCTCACTAAGATATTCGCTATGGGCGTCAAGGTTAGCGATAAGCCCCTCGATGGCTTTGTTGATTAGGCTATCGATAGGCACATCATCGACATAGTAAGATTCTATGGTAGCTATTGCTTGAGCGAGTCTATCATAGGCTTTAGCGCGCTGCTTTTTTGCGTCTGTTTGTTGTGCTGGTTGGCTATTTGGCGTGAGTGCAGTAAGACTCCCAAAAGCAAGGAGCGCACCTAAAAGCGCGATCCCTATACCTAAAAAAAAGTTTCTACTCATATATAGACCTTAAAATATAGCACCAAGCAGCCACACTAAGCCAAAGCATAGGCACAAATGAGACAATACTGGTAGCCAATATGAAGTGATTGTGGCGGCATTTTATCTAAAAAAAGCCCAAAAACCTATGACATTACTTGAAATTACCCAAACATTAAGCACCACTTATGTGTCAAGCAGTGCTTGTATCATCTGCTCTATGGTAGGCATAGAATCTGGCTCAACAAGCCGCTCTAAGACTTCTTGCCCATCTTTGTAGAAGATTAGCGTTGGGATTCTGCGTATGGCAAGCTCATCTTTTAAGGCTTCATTTGTGTCAAAATCAAGCAAGATAAAGCGCACTTGCGGGTATTTGGATTCTAGTGCTTGCATCATAGGCTCAATTTTGCGGCAGTCTGGGCACCACGGCGCACTCATCTCCACAACACATAGTCCAGATTGTATAAGGCTTGAGAAGTCTTGCTTTGTCGTTGTTTTCATCTTTGCTCCTTTATTAAAGGAGCTTACAATACAACAAAGAAGTAAATTGTGTAGCTATATTTTGTGAGCGTGGAGATAATCTAGCGCAAAGTCAATAAAGCTCATAGCGCGGTAAGTGCCTAGATGTGAATTTGTCTTTGGGATAGTGGTATCAACACTGACAAATATGTATTCTCTATATGCTTTTGTGCTTTTGGATATTTTAGATTCTATTAGAGCTTGGCTGGGGAATGGCGCGGCAAAGATCGCTATATCTTGCACGATGAAATCACACATATCATCATAATCTACCACTAGCGATCTATGCAATAGCTCACAAGCAATCATATTTTCAAAAATCGCTTGGAAATTTGGCGTGGGTGAGATAGCATAGGGCAGAGCGAAGTTATAAAAGTAGAGCTTGGATTCTTTGCCATTTTTGTGTGTGAGTGTGAAAATCACCTGCTCATCTCTCAAGGATTGTATGAAAGCATACATTTTGTCTTTAGAGATCTTTTGCTGCTGTTTGAGTAGGCAAAATGCGTTATGGGTATTGAATGGCTTTGCTTGATAGTGGAGCAAAAATGCCAGAATGCTTGTATCCTGTTTGGCATAGAGCAAAATAATTTCTTGCATTCTTTGGATACGCTTATGCTCTGGCATTAGGGCGATTTCTGGGAGATTGCCCTCTTTGAGGAAGCTGGCAAATATGGATTCTAGGCGGTTGCTTTTGCTAAAGGATACATATTCTTCAAAGCTCAAAGCTCGCACGCAATGGGCGTGGAAGCTTGTGCGGATAGATTCTGGCAAATGTGTGATTTTTGTAGTGATTAGGATAAGGTTTGGGTGGCTTGGGATAGTGATTTCTGGGAGATAGTTATCAATAATTAGCACATCAAACTTTTTCTCTAAAAATAGCTTTAGCAAGGAGGTTTGCATACTTGCTTTATGTAGCCGCAAATCCGCGCAATCTACTAGAATCTGCTGCTTGTAATCACGCGTCAAGTCAAGGGCTAGCGCGCTCTTGCCGCATTTGGGCGCACCATAGAGAAGCAGCCTGCTATGCTTGGGAGAATTTGAGCGTGGGAAGATGACAAAGCCCTTGCTTCTCTCTTCGTATGCTTTGGCAAAATCTATCATCTGTCTCTTATACACATCTCCGAGCCCACGAGACTACGCTGCATCTCGT
>OWJG01000465.1_pt1 | contig 31361 bp, 29 predicted proteins | sample 1732781 | NCBI WGS metagenome assembly OWJG01 (sample SAMN05065753, study PRJEB22554) | human gut metagenome | biome: ENVO:2100002; feature: ENVO:00000062; material: ENVO:00002003 | host: Homo sapiens | place: USA | reverse complement strand
AACATTTGGCACACTGCATTGGCACACGCCCAAGCCTTAATCTTTGGCACAATCTTTGTCTTGGCAAATACGAAGCTTATAGCCAGTGCAGTAACTATTATTTATATGGATAAAATCAATAAACTTTAGCTATATACACTAATGAATATTTACTTTAAGCATATAAATACTTGACTTATTTACATAATATTTTTACACTTTCGGCACTTAAAATTTTTAAGTGCTAATTTTAAAGTGTAAGGAGAAGTTATGAAATTCAAACCACTAGGCGAGCGGATTCTCGTTGAGCGACTTGAAGAAGAGAGCAAGACGACTTCAGGGATCATTATCCCAGATAGCGCGAAAGAAAAGCCACTTATGGGCAAGGTGATCGCTATAAGCAAGCAAGTCGCAGATGACAAGTCTGTAAAAGAAGGCGAAGTAGTCGTGTTTGGGAAATATTCTGGCAGTGAGATCAAGCTTGATAAAGCAGAATATATCGTGCTTGAGATCAAAGATGTGCTTGGCGTTTTGTCCAAGTAATCAACACAAATATACAAGGAGCAAACAATGGCAAAAGAAATCAAATTTAGCGATAATGCGAGAAATAAACTCTACGAGGGCGTGAAGCAGCTACACGATGCAGTGAAAGTTACAATGGGACCAAGAGGGCGCAATGTCCTTATCCAAAAGAGCTATGGCGCGCCCACAATCACCAAAGATGGCGTATCTGTGGCAAAGGAAGTCGAGCTAGCAGACCCTATCGCCAATATGGGCGCGCAGCTTGTCAAAGAAGTGGCGAGCAAGACAGCAGATGCCGCAGGTGATGGCACGACTACTGCCACTGTGCTAGCACACAGCATTTATAAAGAGGGCTTGAGAAACATCACCGCTGGGGCAAACCCTGTGGAAGTTAAGCGCGGTATGGATAAGGCGGCTGAAGCGATTATTGAAGAGCTTAAAAAGGCTAGCAAAAAAGTCGGCGGCAAAGGCGAGATCGCCCAAGTAGCGACAATCTCTGCCAACTCCGATGAGAAAATCGGCAACCTAATCGCAGAAGCTATGGAAAAAGTCGGCAAAGATGGCGTGATCACCGTGGAAGAAGCTAAGGGGATTAACGATGAGCTAAGCGTGGTAGAGGGTATGCAGTTTGACCGCGGCTACTTAAGCCCATACTTTGTAACCAACGCGGATAAAATGAATATCCAGCTAGAAAACGCGTATTTGCTACTCACTGATAAAAAAATCTCATCGATGAAAGACATTCTCCCCCTGCTTGAAGCGACTATGAAAGGTGGCAAGCCGCTGCTTATCATCGCAGAAGATATTGAGGGTGAAGCTCTTACGACTTTGGTCGTCAATAAATTGCGCGGTGTGCTAAATGTCGCAGCAGTGAAGGCTCCGGGCTTTGGCGATAGGAGAAAAGAAATGCTAAAAGACATCGCAATCCTTACAGGTGGCGAGGTCATTAGCGATGAAGTGGGACTCACACTAGAGAACGCAGAGATCGCACACCTTGGACAAGCTGCTCGAATCGTCATCGATAAAGACAACACAACCATAGTCGATGGCAAGGGCAAGAGTGCTGATGTCAAAGCTAGAGTAGCGCAAATCCGCACACAAATCGCAGAGACCACAAGCGATTATGATAAAGAAAAGCTTCAAGAGCGGCTAGCTAAGCTTAGCGGCGGTGTAGCGGTGATCAAAGTCGGTGCTGCTAGCGAAGTAGAGATGAAAGAGAAAAAGGACCGCGTAGATGACGCGCTCTCTGCGACAAAAGCAGCGGTAGAAGAAGGCATTGTCGCAGGTGGTGGCGTGGCTCTTATCCGCGCGGCGCAAAAGGTCAAGCTAAAACTTGAAGGCGATGAGGCGATCGGCTATGACATTATTAAACGCGCTATTAAAGCTCCTTTGGCACAAATCGCTATCAACGCGGGCTATGATGCAGGCGTGGTGATTGATAAAATCGAAAACACCAAAGAAGAAGGCTATGGCTTCAATGCCGCAAGCGGCGAGTATGTAGCGATGTTTAAATCAGGGATTATCGATCCTTTGAAAGTTACGCGAGTAGCCTTGCAAAATGCCGTGTCTGTCTCAAGTATGCTGCTCACCACAGAGGCTACAATCAATGAGATCAAAGAGGACAAGCCTGCTCCAGCTATGCCAGATATGGGCGGTATGGGTGGAATGGGCGGTATGGGAATGATGTAATCCCAGCCCCTATCTTTAGCTAGATTCTACCTAGAATCTAGCTTTATCATCTCTCCATAGATTCTAGCAAACCACTTCAACCACATAAAGCAAACAATATCCCCCCCCACCCACTACATATAATGATATAAGGCGGATATGTGCCAATTTTGCCAATGCCCAAACAAACATACAATCCATAATCAAAAGTGGATTCTAGTGTAAGGCGGAGCTTGGAGACACTCATTTGGGCTAGGGCGGAGTAGTATCTTGGTGGTAGCAAGCAGCCAGATTAGCAACCTACAAAAGTGCGCAATCCGCGATCGCTCGCGCTGGGTGAAATCTGCGGCTAGAATCCTATATGGATTTTAGCTAGAATCCGCTTTTGTAAAGAGTATTTAGGATAAGGTGATGAGACTATTACAAATCTTTCTACTTAGCATTATGATATGTGGGAGTTTAAGGGCTGGAGTTGGCTGTATGATAGGAGATTTTAGATGTTTAATAGGAAATATGTTGCAAATAGCTTCATTTCACTATGGCTTTAGCACAGATTTAAACACAATAGATTCAAATAAAGTAGCTAAAGATAGATTTGGTGGAATCATTGGTGCGAGTGTAGGGTGGAATTTCTTTGTAGCTAATCATCTTTATTTAGAACCTTCCATAAACATTCCTTTTACTGATTATGAAGTAGGATTTGGAGCAAGGATTAAATATCTTTATATGGACACTTATGCTCCCACTCACTCTGTGGGTGGAGTGCTATATATCCACCCAGAATCGCTTAGGTGGTTACATCTTATAGTTGGTGCTGGGGCAAATTTTAGCCAGACGCATAATCTCAAAGCAAATGGAGCATATATTGAAGTGGGCTTAGGTATATTAAAAATCATTCCGCTTTTAGTCAATACCGATATTACTTATCGTGCAAATATCTATGGCAGACACAATGATTTAGATTTAGGGACAATCCACAGCTTAAACTTTGTTTGGACTTTTTTGTAAGAACTTCTTAAGGCATTGCTTCAAAGCATTAACGGCGCGCTTATCTAGCAAACCCTGCAAACTCACACTTCTCAATACCTAACACATAAAGCAAACAATAATCAAAAAGCCTTTATAATGTCGTATTTTTTGACAAAGGGTTAGTATGAGAGCTGGCGTATTTGTTGCAATGGGATTGCTTTTGGGGTTTGCGTGGGCAAATAGCTTAGATCTAGCGGAGACAAAAGATTCTGCTAGATCAGGGGTGTTTCCTGTGATACAAGCAGAAGCGTTTAACAAATTCGCGCTCGGCGGAGACAAAATCTCGCCAACAGAGAGCTATGGCTATATGCTAGGCACGCTTGGGCTAGAGCTTAGGGCTGCCCTAGAGTCTGGCTCAATCCAAGTGGGCTTAGGCGGTGCTGGGGCAGGGCTGGCGCAAGACTCTACAAGAAGGGGCGATAATCTTGGCTACAACTATGTGGGCTTTAATCCAAGCTACGATGGCACAGGCACTCCCACCGCCCTAAACACGCGCAACTACTATATCCACAATGCGTATTTCGCGCTCACGCACGATAGGGGCAAGAGCGCGTATAGCCTATCTTTAGGGCGGTTTTCCTACGATGATGGCGACTATGTCAATGGCTTTGTGGAGGGTGGCAAGCTAGGATATAGCCTAAAACTCACAGATTCTGGGATTTTCTACACGGAGCTTGCTGCTATCTCTAGCATAGCCTTGCTTGGTGATGGATTTTTCTGGGATTATAGCCGCGCGAATGTGCCTAGGGGGCTGCTAAGTGGCAAGCTAGGCTTCTCACAGCTCTTTGGCAATGGCAGCAGCCTTGCTATCCACGCGTTTTATTACTATGGCATTAGCGAGTATAGTGCGCCCGGACTTAATGCGCGCTATGAGACAAACGCCGCTGCTAGCGAGTCTAGCGGCTTTAACGCCACCACAAGGCTCAATGTCGTCCTGCCGATATATGATAGGCTCTATATGTCTGTGCCTGTGCTGCTTGGGAGCTTTTTGCGCGATGAAAATGGGAGAGAAGAGGGGCTTACTGCTACCATTATGCTAAAGCAGGATTTGGACTTCTACAAAGAGCGCAGCTCCTATAATCTCGCGCTTGCTATGCAGCAAAATATCGGGCTATCTCACGCTAGGCTTGGGTTTTTTGGCTCGCCGCTTGGGGTAAATATCTGGGATAATAGCGTGTATGCCACTGGCTCTTCGCTTAATGCCATCGTGTATAAAGACGCCTTTAGCGCGCTATTTTTCACCAAAGCAAGCTTTGATAGAGAGTTTTTGGGCTACAAAAATCGCTATGACATAGGGCTAGATGGTCGCTACACCACCGCCCCTGCCGCTGATGAATACTCGCTCAAGCTTACCCTAGATATGAGTATCAACAAGCTTGTAACCCTCTCGCTCATCGCAAATTACTACACAAGCATCTACCGCCACAGCGGCGTGCTGAACCCTGACTTCGCGCCGCAAAACATCGCGCCAAACACCGCCATAAACCGCAGCTATGTGATGACAAAGCTAAGCTTTGATTTTTAGATTCTACGCTTTGTTGGGGGCTGTCCATTTAATCTAGGGAAACATCGAAAATTTAGCCAAGCAGGCGGCAGGATTTGTCGATGATTTTTGGAGTTTTCAAGCGGTGTGCGCAGGGATTTATCTAAGCAATATGAGCAAGCCCACCGCGCAGAATCCACAAAAAGCGCGGCAAAACAAGCGACAGCGGTGCAAGGCGTTAGCACGCAAGCAGGTTTCTTTAGAAAGCCAACGCCTAAAAAGCGGATTCTGGGTTGCCTTGCCCTTTAGGGCGCGGAGCTAGCAAAATAGGCGTGCCACTTAAGCCAAACTCTTTCCTAAGCTGATTGACCAAAAAGCGTTTATAGCTAAAGTGCAAGGACTTTGGGCGATTGCTTATAAGTGCGATTTGTGGGGGCTTGGTGGCGTATTGCGTGGCGTAGTAGATTTTAACCAGCTTGCCGTGATCGCTTGGGATTGGGTGGGTGCGCACTGCTTTTGCAATGGTGTCATTAAGCTTAGAAGTGGGGATTCTTGAGGCATAGTTGGCATAGACTTCTAGGATTTTGTGCTTTAGCTCCTTGATATGCCGCCCCTTAAGTGCGCTTAGGGTCAAAAATGGCGCGTATTCTAAGAAGCGGAATCGCCGCAAGAAATCCGCCCTAATGCTAGTAAAATCCGCGTGCGCTATATCCCACTTATTCCACACGACTATGACTCCTAGCGCGTATCTTTGCACAAGGGAGAAGATCTTCTCATCAAGCTCGACAAGCGGCGCGCTAGAATCTAGGACTAAAATGGCTATATCTGCTTGCTCTAGCACCTTGCTTGTGCGATCAAGGGCGTATTTCTCTAGGGACTCTATCTTGCCCTTTCTGCGGATACCAGCAGTATCGACAAAGCGTAAGGTGCTGTTTTCAAAGGTGATTTGCTCATCGACAGGGTCGATTGTCGTGCCTGCTTGCGCGCTTACTACGCTGCGGTCATAGCCTACAAGGGCGTTTAGGAGGGAGGATTTGCCGACATTGACTCTGCCGATGATACCTACTTGGATTGTTTCTAGCGATTGGGCTTCTTGGGTGAATTGGGCTTTACTTGGTTCTAGCGTTGGCTTTGCTGTCTGTGAGTCGCTTACATTTTGGGCATCTTCAAAAGTGGATTCTAGGGCTTCTAGTAGCTCTTCTTCTATATCCTGTGCTACCTCCTGCATCTCTGGGAAAAGAGTGGATTCTAGTGCGCTAAGTAGCTGGCTTATGCCGCGATTGTGCGATACAGAGATAAAGTGCATAGCCTTTGTGCCAAACTCTGCAAAGTTGTAGGCTAGCTCCTTTTGGGAGTCGTTATCGATTTTGTTGATCACAAGCAAGGTCGGTGCGCTCTTTTGCAGGGTGAAAAAGAGTTTCCTATCTTCTTGCGTGGGTAGCAGCTTGCCATCGACTAGATAGAGTATCAAATCCGCCGTCTTTGCTGCTTGCTTTGCCTTATGTGCGACTTTTGTAAAGAGCTCATCGCTCGTGTCTTCAATACCCCCGGTATCGACTATGCGCACGCTTTGCCCATTGTGTAGCGTGATTTGAGCGGCGTTGGTGTCTCTTGTCGTGCCCGCGATATGCGAAGTGATGGCTATGCGACTCTTTGCCAAGCGGTTAAATAGAGATGACTTGCCTACATTAGGTCTGCCAATAATGGCGATAGTTTTCATTGCGCTGCCTTTGGGTATTTGGCTAAAATGATAGCAAAAAGCCTTTTATATTGTGCTTTGGTGTCGCAGTAGCCCTACTAGAATCTACTTTCTAAACCCTTTTTGCGTGTGAAAAGGGCTTAGGAAATTGAGTGATTTCCTTTTGATCTTAGCTGGGACGCAGTGCAAAAACTTGCAAAAGCAGTGGAAAGTATTGACAAAGGCAGGGTGCTTTTGGCTAGAATTGCAGCGATTGGAAGATCGTGTTATTTGGAAGCTGCGCCACTTTGCGTCAAAATGGGTCCAAGATGGGTCTAGTGTGTGATTTAGCTTGCGCGTGCGTTTGATTGTATATATCTCGCTTACGCTGGCTCTACATCGTGCCTTGCGCCGCTTCACTTCTCTCCCACCCCTAGAATCCTCGCCTCACTAAAATACAAATTAAGGATAGTATCTGTGGAAAATGATGTTTTGCAAATAGGTGGATTTAGCTTCACGAGTCGCTTTATCCTAGGCTCTGGCAAATACTCCCTAGAGCTTATAGACTCCGCTATCACACAGGCAAAGGCACAGATCATCACGCTCGCCCTGCGCCGCGCCAATCCGCAAGGGCTAGAAAATATCCTAGATTGTATCCCCAAGCATATTACCTTGCTGCCTAATACTTCTGGGGCGAGAAACGCGCAAGAAGCCCTGCGTATCGCGCGGCTTGCTAGAGAGATTTGCGGCGCAAAACTTATCAAAATCGAAGTGATCGCCGATAGCAAATATCTCCTGCCAAATAACTATGAAACCACAAAAGCTGTGGAGCTGCTAGCAAACGATGGCTTCACCCCCCTGCCCTATATGTCAGCCGATCTCTACGCTGCACGCGATATGTGGAATGCTGGGGCAGCCGCGATTATGCCCCTAGCCGCGCCCATTGGGAGCAATAAGGGGCTATGCGCCAAAGAATTTATCCAAATCCTGCTTGATGAAATTACACTGCCAATTATCGTTGATGCAGGGCTTGGCTCGCCAGCCCAAGCCTGCGAGGCTATGCAAATGGGCGCAGCAGCAGTTATGGTAAATACCGCCATAGCAGAATCTAGCTCTATCCCAACAATGGCGCGCGCATTTGCGCTAGCTGTGGAAGCTGGCAGGGCTGCCTATCTCGCTGGGCTAGCTCCCATAAGCGCGCCTAAGCCTAGCTCGCCCACGGCTGATTATTTGGGCTTTTTGCGCGATTAGGGGGTAGGTATGAGGCGTGATTGTATGGCATATCTGCCCTTTATGGAGCGGCTTGATAGCGATTTACTAGAGTGCGTGCTAGAGCAAGTGGCACGCTATGATGAGAGAAGCTTTAGCACAGATGATGTCAAGCGTGCTTTGCAGGCTACAAGCCTACAAATCGAGCATTTGCAAGCCCTGCTCTCTCCAGCAGCAGAGGAGTTTATCGAAGAGCTAGCGATAAAAAGTGCGCAAGTAAAGCGCAAATATTTTGGCAGCAATATCGCCCTTTTTACCCCACTCTACCTTAGCAACCACTGCTCGAGTAAGTGCGTGTATTGCGGATTCCAAAAGGGCAATCCAATCGCACGCGCCAAGCTTAGTGAGAGTGAAATCCACCAAGAAATGCACGCAATCGCACAAAGTGGCTTGCAAGAAGTGCTTATGCTAACAGGCGAGGGCAGGGAGTATGCGAGCGTGGAGTATATCGCCAAGGCTTGTGCCATAGCAAAGGAGTATTTCAAAGTCATAGGCGTGGAGATTTATCCAATGAATACCGATGAATACGCGCTTTTGCACGAAAATGGCTGCGATTATGTAACGATTTTTCAAGAGACTTACGACCCTGCTTGCTACACTAGAATCCACACTGCTGGGGAGAAATGCGTCTTCCCCTATCGATTTTATGGACAAGAGAGAGCGTTGCGCGCTGGGTTTAGGGGGGTGGGCTTTGGCGCGCTGCTAGGCATTGGGGATTTTCGCAAAGACGCGCTTGCCACGGCACTACACGCGCATTTCTTACAAGCACGCTACCCCCACGCAGAAATCGCCCTCTCAATCCCACGCCTACGCCCTATCATCAACAACCGCAAAATCTCCCCCAAAGATGTGGGCGAGAAGCGGCTGCTACAAGTGCTGTGCGCGTATCGGCTGTTTTTGCCTTATGCGAGCATTACCATTTCTAGCCGCGAGCGCAAGGGATTGCGCGATGAGTTTGTCAAACTTGGGGCGAGCAAGATGAGTGCTGGGGTGTCTGTGGGCATTGGGGGCAAAAGCTTGGAGAAAAAGGGCGATGAGCAATTCGATATAGCCGATTCTAGGGGGGTGGGCGAGATTGTGGCTAGCCTAAAGCGCGATGGCTTGCAGCCGGTGTTTAGCGATAGTGTGTATGTGGGCTAGGCTTGGCTAATGGAACGCGCTGGTCCCCACCAAATCATCGCCATAACAGATTCTAGGATTTGTAAGGGCGATTTACTAGGGCGTATAGAACTGCTGGCACAAAGTGGGGTAAAGGCGATTATCCTGCGTGAAAAGCAGCTGGGAGCTAGCGAGTATCGCACTCTAGCGGAGCAAGCCCTAGCGATATGCGCTAGAGCGGGAGTGGCGTGTATTTTGCACTCTTTTATTGAAGTAGCTAGAGAGCTTGGCGCGTCTGCCCTACACTGCCAAAGCTCACAGATCGCGCATTTACCGCGCTTGCGGCAGGAGTTTGCCACGCTTGGAGTCTCTGTGCATAGTGTGGAGGAGTATAGGGCTGCTAGGGAATGGGTGGATTATGTCATCATCGGGCATATTTTTGCTAGCTCGTGTAAGGTGGGGGTGGAGCCAAAGGGGCTAAAGCTGCTAGAATCTATCATCGCTATTGCTAAGGATTCGGTCTTGGGTGAGCAATGCGGCAGTGTTGCAAAAATTGTGAAAGGCACGACCGCTAAGGTCGCTAACCTTCCCCAATTTTTGCAAAGCTCCCACAGCCCCACCGCAATTCCTAGAATCCTAGAAGAAGATAAAGAGGCTGGGCGTGAAAACTCCACAATCTTAGAATCCCAAAGCAGTTTTACAAAACAAACTGAAAACCTAGAATCCACTTTTGAAAAACAAGCCGAGTGTGAAAAAGTGGATTCTAGCCCTGCGCTACAAGGAATCTACGCTATCGGGGGCATTAGCCTAGAGACGCTGCCAGCTTTAGCAAATATGCCAATTTCTGGGGTATGTATGCGCCAAGCCCTTATGCAAACCCCAAATCCACAAGACTATATCCGCGATACTATGTTGCTTTAACTAAAAGCACTCCTGTGATATTTTACATAAAATGTAAAATATATATTGACATAATCATATAAAAACAATACAATCAAGCAAAAATCAAGGCAAGTTAATGACAACAAACAAGAGTAAAAACACCTGCGACAACACAACCCAAATAAGTCAAGCTCATCCCAAACTACAATCAATTTTACTAAGAGAGCGGCTAAAAGAGATTGAGATTCGCCTTGTGGATTTAGCGGATTTTTTAGGAATCTCTCGTCCAACAGCATATAAATTCATACAAATGTATGAGACAGGCTATAAGGACAACATAGACGGAAAGCTACTAAAATTCTTTGATTTTGTAATGAATGAAAAGGAGCTTGATAAAAGCAGGGCAATGAGCTATATCGTAGAAAATCTCGTGCAGCCAAGGACAAAAAGCACGCAGGATAGGGCCCAAATCATCGCAAATCTTTTAAAAAAGGAAAACAGCGTGAAAATAGAATTTATTGATATGGTGGCACAAACGCAGGTGCTAGACCCCATTTTAGAGTATTTGCTAGAGTGTCAAAAGATTCTAGCAAAAAGCAAAAGGGCATTAAACGAAGAGGAAGTGGCAAAAATCACACCATTAAATGAGCTTTACAACAAGCTTGGCTTACGACTTGACATTAAGATAAAGGAGCAAAAATGAATACGCGAAGCATAATATTTGAAAATTTTAGGAATCTAGGCATAGTAGATTCTAAGCAGGACAATCTTAGCAATAAATTGCAACTAGGTTCTATTGATAGAGAGCATATCGGCGGATTATTAATTCTGCTTGGTGGCAATAATGATGGGAAAAGTAATGTGCTAGATGGGCTAGTAAGCCTTGCAGCTTCCAAGTTAAAAGAGAGCGACAAACCAGACTATCGCGGACACAAAGAAGAACCAAAGCTAACTTTGGAGTATAAAATCACAGATGCGAAAACATTAGAAGCGATCACAGAATCTACAAAAGATACACAAGAGCAAGATATAGATTCTACTTATATCCATTCTACTACTTTTTCCAAGGAGCATTACTATGAAGCCTTATAATGACTTAGCAATTATCTCTCTCTTCATCAAGCGCAAAAAGTTATTTCTCATCTCTTTGTGTATTTGCTTGATTCTAGGGTCATTTTGGACACACAGGCAAGTAAAAGCCCTGCAGCAAGAGCAAATAGCCTACCACGATCAACAGGCAAACCCAAGCAGCGAAATGCCAAAAATAGGCTTCATACAATATAACAGATATGGCAAAATATCTCTATCTGAGCAAATCGTTCAAAACATACTCCTAGACTTTTATCAAAAGGACATTATTAGCGATTTCCGCAAGGCTATTGACACACCATTTTTCACCACCTATGCCATATTCTACACAGCAAATAACCCAACCAAACTAATCACTAAAGCCCTAGAATCTAACCCAGCGACACAAGAAGTTAAAACAATGCTTAAATCTCTCCTATCAAGCCTTGAAAAAGATGAAGCAGCTTATGCAAAAATGGTTATAGAGAATGGATTTTTTAGCATCATTGATGAAGAGATACCATATATAGAAGACCCATCAAAACCCCCAATCAACAAACACTACATCCACTTGGATAAAAACAGGCTTGCCCAAAAAGGCTATAGCATAACCTCCACAGAAATCATCAAAAATCACCAAAGTCTTAATAGCAATAAAATCTGGATATTTATGATTATTTGCAGCATTATGATTAGTGTGTTTGCTGTATTTCTTGTAGAAAACTTTACAAACTTGCGTAAGCAGATTCAATGTCATAAGCCTAGTAAATAAGGATAAACTTTAACCAAACAATAAAAGTATGCTAGAATACTCTTTCAATCCAAAATTACTAGAGGAGTTTCTATGCGAAATAGAGCACAAACCTATCCAAGTATCGATGAAGTCCAAGCAAAGAAAAAAGAGTTTCTAAAGCGAGCTATGAAGCCTAAAGTCCAAGCAAGCCACCCATTGCACAGCTTCCTAGCAGCTATTAGTAGCGAAATCAAACAAAGTCTAAAGGGTGGTGCTTCAAACACCCAGATTCTAAAGGCTATTCAAGAAACTTATGGCGTCAAAGTAAGTCCTGTTAGCTTTTCTAACTTCTGCAAAGCAAACAACATCTCCGCAAACACAAAAAGCAAAAAGAAAGTCTAAATAGCCGCTCAATACATCTTCACTAGATCAGTCTTTGGCAATCTAGTGAGGTGGGGCTTGTGCTATAGCGTTAAGCCTACATAGAAACTGCTACCCCCTACTCTACACACCCTAATACTCCATAAACTTAAAAAAAGCTGAAGTAGATTCTAGGTTTGGGGATTGGGGGGTGAAAAGGGGGCGAGGAATAGTGATGGATTAAGGCGTAAAGCGAGCAAGTGCTGGCGTAGCGCAAAAGCCAACCCACGCGCATTGTGAGAGGCTTTGTTCAAGAGCAGCACTTCACAGCGCAAAAGCCAAGCAACGCGCTTAAAGCACGCACGCAAAGTCCCTTAAGCTAAGTAAAACCGCAAGCCCAAGCACAACCCCTAACAGCCTTAAACATTTGGCACACTGCATTGGCACACGCCCAAGCCTTAATCTTTGGCACAATCTGGCACAGCTTTCAAATAACACGACCTAAACCGATCGGCGCAAATTGTAGCGCAAAAGCACTCTATTTTTGCACAAATTTTGCAAAATCTTTGCAAGCCCCCCAGAATCAAGCTTCTAAAACCCCTTGCAAAGCCCCTACGCACGCAAACCCGCTAAAACTAAACAAACCCAAAACCCCCGCCCCTTACAAAACCTAGCTAGAATCTAGCACGCGGATTCCACGCGACAAGCCTGCGGACAAACTCAGCCCAAGCGAGCACCAAGCGCACTTCCACGCGCTCGCGCCGCCTACCCAAACACGCGCGATACTCTAGGCTTTTGCATTTTTGCATTTGCACTCCACGCCCACGCTCCGCAAAAAGCGCGTCATTTTTACACAAATTAGCCCTATTTTTAAACTATTTGCTTCTCTCCCATTTTGTCAAGCTCGCTTCAAATCTCCCACTGCGCACACGCTTTTAATGTGGGGGCTTTTAATGTGGGGGCTTGAAAAAGGGGCTCTGTCAAAGTGTGGGCGGGTTCAAAAAGTGTGGGCGATGTCAAGCGTGTGGGTCGGCTTTGAAAACGGCTTTGAAGTGGTTGGTGTATGGCTTTGACGGGGGTTTTGAATGTGTGGGCGCGGCGGTGTAAAAAGTGCGTGTGTAAAAAGCCCACGCGCACGCAAGCAAAGCGCAAAGCCCTTAAAGCTCTACGCCTGCGCCCTTGTGTAGAGTGTGGGCGGGTTCATCGCGCGATTTTTCCCAGCGCGCAAGCTCCCCTTAGCTCTCTCATACTCCGCGCGGTAGAATTGCAGCTTTTGCAAGTTTTGCGGGTGTGTCTCTATGAGTAAAAACTCGCACAAAACCCCAAGAGCCAAAGCCCTAGCATAAGCTTCCCCCAAAGCCAGCTCATCGCTAGCACTCCCCAAAGTCCTAGCATACAAGCTCGCGCATATCTTAAGCTCTCTCCCTTGCTCGCCCTTAAGTCCTAGCACTCCGTAGCGGTTGCCGCCGTAGTGGGTAAATCGCACGCCTTGCATCTCCCACGCCTTAGCAAAGATCGCCGTAGGTATCTCGCGCATATCTAAAGTTATGCTATAGATTCTAGCGATTTCATTTTCTAACTCTAGCTGCTCACTCGCTTCTAGCTTTAAAATATGTATATTCTCGCCAAACTCGGCTATAAGGTCGTTTTGCACGGCACTAATGCGCTCCAAAATCGCCCTATCGCTTATGTGTAGTCTCTCATACTCATCATCGCGCAGAAGTGCTCGAATGTGCGTTATAGCTTTATTAGCTTGCATTTTGTCGCCCCCTTTTCTAGCAGCTCTCTCCATAGCTCTAAATACCTTGGCGGCGTGAGTATATCTCTGCCAGCTTGCAAGTTGATTTCACTCAAAGCCTTAAAGTCTAAATACTTCTGCCTACTTTGGCTCGGCAGTAAATCCTCCCTGCCACTTTGCAAAAACTCATCAAGCTTTGTCGCTTCTATGCCTGTAAAGTCCCAGCACTTAAAGCATTGTTCAATCCCTATTTCACCCTCGCCGCCATAGATGTATAGTGCTCTATCGCAGCTCTCAAAGCACATTAGCTCTCCTGTGCTTAAAGGTAGCAGCGTGCTTTGGCTTGGCTCTAGGGTAAAGCTCTTTACACAGATCCCATAGCTGTTGTATATGCTTATCTCGCGCAGCTCATCGTTGTTTCTCACCTCTCTCATCAGCGCACCACTACGATGTTGTTTTTAATCGCGCCTTGTGGCTTCTCGGGCTTGCCTTGGGCTAGCTCCCAAAGCCTTGTAGATTCTAGTAAAATGTTTTCTACTAGCTCTTGTGTGCCAAAGATTTTTAGGCAAAGTAAGCGTAGCTTGCTCTCATAGCGATCTTTTATAATCTCATCACTACCTAAAGCTTGCTTGTAGATCTGCTTTGCGTGCTTTTCTAGGATCTGCACTAGCTCGCTGCTTGGGTCTGCTAGGTAGTGTTTTGTGCTCTGCTTTGCGCTTTGGGCGATTAGCTCTTGCGCGCTTGGCTCTTTTGCTAGCTCTTTGGCGATTGGCTCGGCTTGGATTTTGGTGTAGTCTAGTAGGCTTTGGTAGTCTATCTCGCTAGCTGCTTGACGCGCGGCGTTTTGTGCGTGCGTGCGCAAAGATTCTAGCAGGTTTTCATTCTCTAGCAGGCTTTGGGCTAGCGTGCTTGCTAGGCTAGATTCTAGCTTTTGCAGTGCTTCTCTCTCAAAGCGTGTAATATGCTCTTGCAGTGTAGAATCTAGCTCGCCTGTAAAGCTTGTTTCAAACTCTGCTTTAATGCGTGCTATCTCCCTTGCTATGCTTCTTTGCGTATCTAGCACGCTTTGCTCTAGGGTTTGGGCGATGTGGGCTTGTAGCTTTGCTTGGGTGGTTTTGGTAGCGGCTTGGTTGCTAGAATCTAGCTCTTGCTTGCTCTCTTGCAAGCTTTGCGCTAAGCTTTGCTCTAGGCTCTCTCGCGCTTCTTGCACGATTGTCTTAAGCTTAGATTCTAGCTCGTTTAGCTCTTGGAGTTTGTCTTGTAGTAGTTGTGCCATTATTGATCCTTATTTGAGTAGGGGGGTGGTGGTGTCGTGGAGTGATGAGAGTCCGCCTGTGTAGCCTGTGAAGCTGCCATAGCCTTTGGGCGTGCCTTGTGGGTTTGGCATTTGGGCTAGGGCTTTTTGGCTTAGTGCTTGCGTGTTTGGTGGGGTGGTTAGATTCTGTGTAAGCTTGCTAGCTTTGGTGGGCTTTAGCTTAAGTGCGCTTGGGGTTTTGTCTGCGCCGCTAAAGTTTGCGCCGATTTGTTGCCCCTGCTCGGTTTTGGCTAGCTTTTTGGCTTGCCTAGTCGCGCGCCAGTCATTAAAGGCTTTTATGTCGTTATTCCAGCTCTTTTTAACTTCATTTCCCACCTTTTTCCCTAGCTTTGCAGCTCCTGCGCCTGCTGCTGCCACTCCACCTACTGCTAGATCGCTTAGGCTTGTTCTCTGCGGGGCGTTTGCCGCTCTTTGCGCTCTTGCTTGCTCTGTTTGGGCATTGACTATCTCCATAGCTTTTGCTGGGTCGCCGACTTTATCCGTTAGGGCTATAACTTTTAGAAACTTCCCCTCCTCCTCTGCCTTTTGTGTAGCTAGCTCTTTTTCTGTATCAAGCCTTTGCTGCTCTAGCTTCATCTGCTCGCTTTTATCAAAACTCTCTTTGATCCCTGCTAGTGCTGCTTGGCTTGCCCTTGCTCCCTCTGCTTGCACTTGGGCTTGTGCGGCGTAGGCGTTCTGGACATTGTTGGCGGCGTGGGCGATGTTTTGGGCGTATTGGGCTAAGATACCTGACATAAGCTCTCCTTTCTTTTCTGCGATTGTGGCTAGAAGTAAGCATTTATAAAAGGGGTAAATTTTTTGTCATTGCGAGCCTTGCTTGCAAGGCGTGGCAATCCACTTTTATAGATTGCTTCACTACCTCGCAATACAGAGCGCAAAATCCCCCAGCCCAAAACATAGCCGTCTTTTAAATATTCCACGCGACTCTACGCCCCGCGCTAAACCTCCACCCCCTAGATTCTAGCGGCTTTTGCGCTTTTTCGCTTGGGGCTTTGACGCTTGCGTGGTTGATCGCACTTGCTAGCGCGTCTATGCAGTCATCTTTTCTATAAGGTTTCTCAGGGTTGAAGCTAAAAAGCTCCCTTTTCATCTGCCCTAGCCCCTGCGCACTAGCACTGAAACATAAATACCCTGTGTTGTAAAAGGGCTTCATCGCCTTAATCTTATCGACCTTTGCTAGCTTGCGACTTGGTGTATAGACTTCTATGCTATTTGTCATAAGTGGTTGTGCTCGCGCCTTTAGCTTTGTGTTTGCCTTGATGATTTCTTGGTGCAAGATCCGCTCTAGTGCTATGCCCCCGCCATCACTTTCTATAAAGATTCTAGCTTTTGGATACTTGAGCCCTATGTCGATGATGTGGCTTGCCGTTTGGCTCTCCTCCCAAATCCCATAGATACAATCACGCACGCAGTAGCGGTTCGCGCTCTCTATGCTCTCCACGCTCACTACGACTATGGCTCGGTTGTCTGCTTTGGTGTTGGTGCTGGTGGCATTATCGACAAAGATGTATTCTAAGCTCTCTCCTAGTTCGTAGTTATGCACGAGTTTAAACAAAGCAGGATCAAAGTAGCCGCTCTCGCTGACCATTGGCTCTTGTAAATACTGCGTGCTAAACTCATCATTACCCATTTGCAAGCGCAGGGCTTCTAGCTCTTTGGCGTTGTGCCGCTTCTCAAAGAGTGGCTCTTTTGGCTTGCGCTCATAGCTGTAGTCGCATATCGTGTAGGTTTGGGCTTGCTCTTGCGTGGCTTTTAGTGTCTCTACTCGCCACTGCGCGATCGTGGCTTCATCGAAGTTTTTAGGGTTTAGCAAAAATCCGCATAGATCATCATCGCCTAGGCGTTGCATTAGGATTGTGATATTGCTGCGATTGTCTTGCAAGCGAGAGAGCACGCTTTCTTTGAAGTTTTGATTCACTAGGTCGCGCGCGGCTTTGGAGCTCATCTCGCTTACTTTTATGGGGTCATCGATTAGGATTTGGTGCGCGTGGAAGCCTGTGATCGCTGCTTTCAAAGTCGTTACAAAAAGTCCGCCGCCCTCTTTTAGCACAAACTCGCTGGCATTATCTTGCAGGAAGAGCGTTTCCCCAAAGATCTGCTGATAAAATCGACTTTTCATTAAGTCTCGCACTTGGTTTGAAATCTTGCGGCAGAGATCATCGCTGTAAGAGATATAAATAAACTTTTTTTGCTTATTTCTGCCCAGACTCCAAGCGATATAAGTGCGTGCTAGTAGCTCTGTCTTGCCATAGCTTGGGGGCATATTTAGCATTAAACGCGTGATATTTTCTGCGCCCTTGTCTTTGGCGTAGTGGTAGTCGGTATGGCTTAGAATCTCACTTAGGTAGATGAAGTGCCAGTTTTCCAAAAAAGGCGCTAGATTGTATCGCTCCCACTTTAAGCGCAGGAAATTATAAAGACTCTCCCGCGCTGCCACGCGGGTTTTAATCTCTTGTAGGGCTTGCTTTTTTTGCGGCGTGAGCTTTGGGGATTCTAGCTGCTCTCTAATCATTCTTATGCTCGCACACTTCTTGTCCGCAAGTCTCGCAGGTTTTAATCTCTGGCTCTTTTGGGGCTATGTCCTCCACTTTCACGCTTTCATCATAAGCCTTTTTCACATCTTTGTTTAAAGCCCCCTCCATACTAGGCATTGTAGTATTATCTCCATATCGCTCTTTTAGCCATTTATTTATCTCTTTGTTATAGATTGTGATACCTGTGGCTACTGCAATGTGTGGGATACTAGAGAGTAGGTAAGCCGCTGTGAGTGCGCTCCAATCATCATTTGGAATGACTTCTGGCAGAAATCCACTCCTAAAGCCTATCATCACCCCTAAGAAAACCCCTAGAGATAAAATCACTTGCACGCTTAGAGCTAGTAAAATTAGGGCGCGAGGCATACCGATAAGCTTGATATGCTGCGCAGTAATTGCAATCGCTACGCCAAAGACACCAGCACTTAAGGCTATAAGCACTTTGTAAATTAACTCTACTTTATCATCCATTAGATTTTACTCCCAATATCCCAGATAATCAAAGCCCCCACCAGAGCAAAGACTAGATAAATTATCCCCACCATAATCCCCTGCCCATAAAAGTCTATAAACACCCTTATGGCTATAATCACATCGCTAAAGGTTTCGCATATCCCTTGCTTAATGCGCTTTAGCTTCCATATTGCCCATTCTCTCATCTAGCACCCCCCCCCAAACACTATCTGCTACCTGCTGGGTCATCTTTAGCTTGTGCATAGTCTAAAAACTCTTTTGTATAGAGTGTATCAAGGCGCACTTTTAAATCCGCATCGGTTATGTTATTTTTATCCCTGCTAGCTCTAGCGTTATAAGTTGGCATACCAGCAGCTCGTGTGCGTTCATTGCCATTTCTCACTATTTGTATGGCTTCACTTACACTAATTTTACGCAAAGGTAAGGCATTATCCAAAGTGCTATGACATTGTGCGCACCCTGTCCCTGCCCATACATCTTGGTTCTTTTGTAGTTTATAAAAAAGGGCTTTTTCTTTTTCATCACTTTGGAGCTGCGTGCCTATGGCTTGAGCTTCCGCGCGTAGCTTCATCAAAGTATCGGTGTTTTTATTGATAGCAGCATTGACAGACTCTATCATAGAGTTACCGAAGTAAATCACAGCTAAGATTCCAGCTAGATACCAAATATTCCAGTTTTTCATCGACACACTCCTAAAAGCTGGTTTGCGTCTTGCGCGCAAGCCGATAGATTTGAAGCCTTGCCCTCTCCTACTCCCCCCTGCAAAAGGCTAGGTCTCTCTCTAGCAGCTCTGTATATTGCAAAATCTCTGCGACATCTTGGCTTATGCTAGAGTCTTTGCTAGGCGTGGGCTTTGGGATTGACTTGGTCTTGCACTTGGTGGGGATATACACGGCTTCACGCTTGGTGGTGGTGCAGCCTGTGAGCACTGCCAAAATCACGGCGATTAAAACAAAAAACATTTTTAGCTTTCTCATCAAAAATCCTGCCGCCTAGTTACTTTTTTAGATTTCTGGCATTTTGTAAAAAAGCCTGCAAAGGATTCTAGGATTTTGGAGATAAAAACGGGGCTTTGCAAAGGCGAGTCAAGGGAGTTACCTTAGTGGTAATGACTGCAGGCTCGCCGTAGCAATCGCCGTTTTTAGCCCAAAAGCCGAATCCTAAGCCTGAATCTCTCTTACTTCTAGTCTAAAATTCTCCACTCCGTGCTTTTGCACCAAGTCATAAAAGTTTTTCACCGCGTCCGTGCTACTGCCTATCGTGCCATTGCCATTGTCTGCATAGCCTAGCAAAATACACCCCTCCGTATCTTGCGGATAATTGCCTATGTGAATGTGGATTCTGCGCCCCTTGTGTTCCTTGCGCTCGTCTGTGTAAGTGCTTAAGCATTTGGGCTTCCACTCTTTAGGTAGTGCTACGCTTGATTCTGTCCAGTAAAGTTGGTAAGTCCGTGCTACTATGCGCTTATCTTGGTTTGGTGTGTCGGTGCTAGGTCCGCCATTTTCACAAGTAAAGCATTTAAATAATTGCGCCCCGCTCTCATCGGTAACTACTAGCTCCCCAATTGTGCTAGGCTCGGTTTTATACACTCGCCCTGTCTTAGCGTTTGGTGGTTTTTGTATGTTGTCGTATTCTTTTGTGCGTTGTAATATGATTGTTAGCATTGTGTGTCCTTAAAAATATAGATGAAAAACCCAAAGCTAAAGCCGATCATCGCGCTTGTGATAAAAAGCATTTTGCCCCTTTTGCGTAGGTTTGTCGCTATGGTAGAATCTTTGCTAGACTAAAAAAAGGGGTAAAAGTGGAGATTTTTGCAGTGGTTGTTAAAAATTACTTTGAGTTTTTGAGTCTTAAAATATCTTGCGCTATATTTTCATATTCATCAAAAATTGTCTTTTTATTACCATCGTTTCCAATATTTTGGTATTCCATTTTTCGAAGTTTTCTTATACGATCAACTTCTAGCTTTTTACTTTCATCGCTTAAAGATGGTAGTATCTTTAATAAGTGCCTTGTATGAGTCTAAAGCCCCTCGTATAAAATGGTTTTTCGCTCTTGTCTTGTTTGCTTCGCCAGAATATAAAATCACAGCGTGAAGGTGTGATATAGCATTATGAAATTCAATCAATGTTTGTTTTAAGATTTGATTATTTTGCATAGTGGTTGTTTCGCAGGATTCCACAAGTTCATCAATTTTTTCAAGAGAATTGTTTGCATAGTATGCGTGTCGCTCTTTTGTATTTGCTATATAGATTTTGCTTGGGCTATCTCTGCTGGGATTTGCTTTTGCTCCTCTAGTGTTAAAGCTTGATCATACTCGCCTTTTCTTGCTTCGCCACTCGCCGTTTGCTTTAATTGTGCTAGCTCCTTTTTCAAGGGCTTTAGGGCTTCAAGCTCTGCGTATAATTCTTTTTCTGCGTGGTGGGGTAAGTCTTGCTCTGGGATTTCTCGCGGCGGTGTTTGGGCTTGGTTAAATGTTTTTGTGGTATAATCGCGGGCAGTGTTCAAAGACATATTAGAATCCGCGCTAGTATCAAAATCTTTGCTAACACTTGGGCTTAAGGCATTATGCTCAGTCTCGCGGATCGTAGTGCTTAACTTAGGCTCTAAACTCTCTAACTCTAAGCTATAAATCCTGTTTTGATCTTTATCCACACTCTCTTTAATCGTTATAAGTGCGTTTGCGTTGTCGTGCTCGGCATTATATCGGTGTATAATCAAAGCTGGGTCGTTGTTTTTAGGGTCTTTTTCGCTTTGCTTAAATACTGCCCTTTGGTAGAGTTTATCCACTTCTTGCACGGCGTTAAAATGCTCCACTTCACTAAATCCGTTTGCTACGCTTTTTGCCACTGCCTTATCGCTTGTCATTTTGGCGATATTCTTGCGTGAGATTTGCGCTACTCTGCCATCGTTTTGGTTGGTTATGGGCTTGTTGATTAAAGGCTCTAAAATCGCCTTTGTTTACTCTCTTTGGGCGTAATGGTTTGGCACTTCGCTAGAATCCACTTTTTGCGCTGGGGTCTCCGCTGGGGTTTGCGTGTCAAAAAGGCTTTTTTGCTCGGCTTGGGATTCTACACTAGAATCCACTTTTGGTGGTGTCGGTGGTGTGGGGGTGTTTGGCGGTGTTGTGCTAGCTTTGAAAGCATTATATTTCTCGCGGAGTTTTGGTAGCAGCTCCACTGCTTCTGCGACTTCTTTGCCCTTATCTCCTTCGCGGATCATATATTCGATAAAGTCAAAAATGTCGGCTTGCTCGATATTTCTCCCTGTGGTGAAGCCTATCTCAAAGTCTAGTCTAGGGGCTAGCTGCTCTCTTATGCCGCTGTTTGCTCCCTTTAGTGCTTCATAGAGATTAGCACTAGGATTCTCAAGCCGCATAAATCGTGCCAAGCTTGCCCCTAGTAAATCGGCTATTAAATTATCATAAGTGTTTGGCATTATCTCTAGCATCATATTGCTGCCACTAGCGTCTGTCGTGTCTAAAATATGCTTAATCTGCGCATTTAGCTCTTTAAAGTTTGCCGCTCGCGTGGTGTGCTGGCTTACAGCACTTTTATACATCGCGCCTAGTAAATAGGGACGCAAGTCAAGCTGCTTTAGCCCATACTCTACGGCGTTATTGCTTAGGATATGCCATAGCCCTGCGGTGTCGGTAAAGGTGTTTAGCGTCCTAGCTGCGTCCTCTTTGTCAAGCTTGCTAAAGGCGTTAAGCATTTCGGTGATATTGGCGTTTTTATCGGCTTTTATGGTGTTTGCTAGCAGGGCTAAGTTGGCATCGTTTTCATTGGGGTAGGGGCTAGGATCTAGGATTCTAGCGATTTTACTCTTTAGCTCTTGCACACTGCTAGATTCTAGCTGGCGTGGGAGCTTGGCAAAGTTTGGCGCGTATCGCCCTAGCACGCTGTAAATATGGTCGCCCAAGTTTTTGATGTCTTCTTTATTGGAGTTGTAGGCTATGCTTAAAAGCTCTTTCACACTTAGATCATCGCTTGGGGTTCGTAGCAGCAGCTCATCGCTGGCTAGCTCGATATTAAAGCGGTCTTTTATCGCCTTTTCATACGCGGCGCGGCTCTCTCTTGTAAAGTCCTTAAAGCCTTGCACGCGGTGGTTGCCTGTGATGACTTGCCCATCTTTTGCGATTATGGGGAGATCTTTGTAGCCGCCACGCCCTAGCACCATTTCTGGCTTGAAGTTTTGGGCTATGGATTCTATGGTTTTATGCTCTTTTTGCGTGCGTGGCTGGAGTCCATCGGCGTTGAAGTTGGGTTTGACATCGTGGGTTTTAACGATGACAAAGTCTAGCTGGTAGATATTATTATCATCAGTGGCTATGCTGGTGGGGGGCTGCTCTGTGTGCTTCATCGCTATGGGCTGCCCTAGTGTTACTTCCCTTTCCATTTCGCTCTTGCCTGCGCGGCTGTCTTTTAGGCTTTGGATTTGGTCGTTTTTGTCTTTAATCGCTTGGGCGGTGGCTTCATATTTGGCGGCTTGGGCTGCTTGGGCTGCTTCTTGGGCTTCTTGCGTGGCTTGCTTTTGGGCTTGGGCTTGCTCTAGGGGGGATAGTGTGGTAGAATTGCTGGGAGATTCTAAGCTCGGGAGCGATTGCCTTTGCGCTCGGTTATCCACCTTAGTTTCTATGCTCGGCGTGCTAGTTAAGGCTCTAGCATTTGCGCTGGGCTGTAAATTTTCTAGCTTCATAAAATACACTACATCATCGTTGATTTTTCTCTCTTGCACGCTTATGATTGCATTGGCATTATCAAAATTTGCATTATAAATGCGATACGCAAGCACATCGTTTTTAGGGTGTCTTGGCTCTTGTGTTTCTTTGTAAATCGCTTCTGTAAATAGCTCTTTGATATTCTGCACGGCTTTGATGTGCTGGGCTTGTGTAAATCCATTATTCACGCTTTGTGCGATAGCCTTAGCACTTAGCATTTCTGCTATGCCTTTGTTTGTTAAAACCGCCTGCGTGTTGTCGTTTTTATTGGTTATTTTATTGTGCGTGTAGGGTTTTAGCATTTCCTTTGTCTGCTCGCGCAAAGCTTGTAAATCGCTAGAATCCACTTTTGGTGCTTGGGCTTGCTCTAGGGGGGATAGTGTGGTAGAATTGCCTTGATCAGCTTTAGCAATAGTCGGTGAGTCTTGCCCGCCTTGTCCATTTAGTGCGCTTGAGCTGCCCTTGCTAGCTTCTGTGTCTGTCGGGCGCGCAGGAGTGTCAAAGCGGGGGGTTAATTCTAACTCTACACTATAAATCCTGTTTTTATCTTTATCTAGGCTTTCTTTTGTTGTGATGAGTGCGTTTGCATTTTTAAAAGGTGCGTTTAGTCTGCAGATTATCACGCTTGGATTGTCGCCTTTGTGGCTATGCGTAGCGGCTTCTTGTGATATGCTAAAGAGTCTCTCTATATCTCCCACTGCTTCTAAATGCTCTTGCTTGCTAAATCCATTTTGCACGCTTTTTGCTATGGCTTTATCGCTTAGCATTTTATCTATCGAAGCGTGGTTTATATAAGCTTGCACGCCTTGTGCGTTTGTCAAAGGCTTATTTAAAATCGACTCTAAGCGTTGTAAAAGTTCTTGTTTTATCTCGCTTGTTTTTAGGCTGGAGTCTAGCGTCTTTGGTGTCGTGCTTGGCGTGGTGGCTCTCTCTAGGCTCTCTTGCGCGTTTTCTACTTGCCCCAAAATCTTAGCGATCTGCTCGCGTGTAGCGTTTGTAAAGTCGCCTTTGATCGCTCTAGCTTGTAGCTCTAGCTTAAACTCCCCGACACTTATGCTAGAATCTAGTGCCTTTTTTAGGTGAAATCTTAGTGCTGCGCCCTGCACCTTTTCATTCAATCCTTTGGCAAAGGGAATGTGTGGCAAAAGTCGCACGACATTGGCAAAGAGAGCTTTTATCACTTGAAACTTTATCGCGCCCTCCAGCGTGGTGGCGATAGAGCTGCCCATTTTCTCTGTCGTGGTAGGGGCTAGCGAGCTTAAAATCTTGGCATCATTGCGGAAAAGTGTGTGAAAATCTTGGGCTATGGCGATAAAGTCCTGCGCACTCTTGCTTTGGAAGTGCGCTTTCAAAGGATCTAGCCGCTTAAAAAACGCGCTAGAGTCTAGCGCACTGCTCTCTCCATAGCGCACTAGGCTTATCTCTAGCATATCTTGGAGCAGCTTTAGCTCCACTTGCTCGCGTGCGCTCTTTGGTAGAGAGCCTAGCAGGGCTTCAAAGTTTGGGATACTATCGCCTTGCGCTAGGAAAAATCGGCTAAGAGAGTTTGCCACTTGCTCATAGCTCTTGGCTCTATCGCGCACTTTGAGCTTATCGACTAGCTTTAGGGTCTCTTTCATCTTGGCATAGTCGCTTAGGGCTGTGTCAAAAAGTGTGCGCGCATCGTTGTAGAGTGCTTTGTTTTGCGCAAAAATCGCTTCTATGCCTGCTTGTATATCGCGCTTGATAAAGCCATTTACCGCGTCTTTGACAAAGCTTCTAAAGTTGGGGTCGGTGGCTTGCTTGTGGTAGGCGTTAATCGTTTTAAGCGCGTTGTTTAGGCTCTCAAAGGTTACGCCCTTGGGGTTGTAAATGCTCGATTCTACAAAGTGCAAAAACTTCGCGCTATCCTCTACCATAACCCCTGAATCTAGCAGCTTTTGCTTAAAGCCCTCAAAGCTTTGGGTGTTAAACTTACTCACTTCGCCTAGCTCTAAGTGCTCTGGCGTGTTTGGCTCATCGCGCTTCAAAACTACGCGGTAGCTATCATCATAAACCCCTTGCAAGATGTCCTCTACTGCTTGCTTATAAGAATCTTTTGTGCCTTTTTCAAAGTTGTTAAAGACATCTTTGATCGTGTTTGGTGCTAGCTCAAATCGCTCTAGCTGGTGTAAAAGCTTCTCCGTAGTCTGCCCTAGCACGGTTTGCAGGCTTTTTTGCAGTGTGGGGCTAGCGTTTGCCGCTTCGCTTAAAAAGGCTGTGAGATTGCCGCTCTCATCTGCGCGGATCGCACGGATAAAGTCCTTTTGCGCTTGCTTTTGATCGGTAAAAGCAAAGGTGTCGTAGAACTTTTGCGCTCCTTTTGCTAGGGTGGAGTCGTTGCCTAGTCGTTGCTTGATAGACTCTAGGGCTTTGGCGGCTTTGCTAGTGTTTACCTGCCCTATCTCTACGCTCGCGCCAAAGATAGATTCTAGCTCTTTTAGCTCTGCTTGGACTTCTTTTGGCAGGGTGGTGTTGATGAGCTTTTGCGCGGCGGCTTTGTTGCCATCGTGGGCGCGGGAGATAAAGCCTAGCACGGGGGTGTAGTCGATCGCTGTGCCTGCGATATTTTTAAGCTTCTCTGGGTTTAGGGTTTTGATCGCTGTGCCTGCGACTTTAAGCACGGCATCGGCTGCGATATTAAGTGCTCCCTCTTGTGCGCCGTGTAGTAAAGCTTGGGCTAGATCTATCTTTTTATTTGCTAGCACATCTGCGATCATCGAGTCGGTAACCCCCCCGCCAAACGCCCCTGCTGCTCCATAAATCACCATACCTTTAAACTTGCCCTTTTTATAGCCATACTCTGCGCCAGCGATCGCGCCTGCAAGGCTTCCTATGTTGTCTTTAAACACGCCTTTAATCTCGTCCCAGAGCCCTTGCTCGACTTTGTAGGCTTTCTCATCTTTGATGAAGTAAAGCCCTGTTTTGTTGTAGGCTAGGGTGTCAAAGCCTAGCTCCTTTGCTACGATGGCATAGTCATCAATCATCGCTTTTTGCTTTTTGTCAAACTCTTTGCCGTGCTTAAGTGCGCCGATAAGTCCTAGGAACTGCTCGTTACTATTGACATTTTCTAGGCGTTTTTGCGCGGAGACAAAGTTGCTAGCACTTTCTTTGGCATTTTCTAGGTCTAGGTATAAATCTACTTTTTCTTTATCGCTATCATTGTGCCACCAAGCACTAAATGCGCCTAGTCTTTGGTCTATGATCTTGCGCTCTTGTGGGGTGAGCTTGTAGTAGCTACTAGGGTTATCGAGCTTTCTTTGCGCTAGGGTTTTATAGGTGTTGTAAGATTCTAGCTCAAAGTCATAAGCCTTTGCTTGAGCGTTTTTGCCCCCAAAGAGTGCCGCGCTTATGTCGTGGCTTAGGTCAAAAATATTGCTAAAAATATCTTGGTTTTCAAAGTAAGCTTCGCGTAAAAACGGCGAGTCTCCATACTCTTTAGCAAATTGCTCGCTGGTAACGCCAGACTTTTTAAGGTGGTTTAGGATCTCTTGGGCTTTGTGGCGGCGTGTTTCTAGCTCTTTTTGGCGAAATGGCGTGGGGTTGATTTGGTCAAGCACTTGCGTGGCTCGCATTGCTAGATCTTTGTAAAAGGGCTGGTTGTTTATCTCATCATCAAGGGGCTTTAGCTCTTTGTAGGTCTGCTCGCGGCGGGGGCGGTAGTCTAGGGGTTTAGCTGGGTTGTTAGGATTGACTTTGATCGATTTAAGCCCACTCTCCATAAGATTTGTAAAAATAGCTTGATTATCTAGCCCCTCAAACTTACTAAAGTCTAGCTCGCTCTCGACATTGCGCAGGTAATCTACAAACTGCCCTTGTAGGTCTGTGCTGTTGCCGTAGAGATCGCGGACTTTGTCAAGGTTGATACTAGCCATTTTTACCCTTTTTAGTGGATTCGGCTTTTATGGTTTTGGCGTTGGCTTTTTGCGATAAATTGTAGATTCTACGGCAGTGTCGGCGGTCATTACCACCCAAGGTAACTCCCTTGCCACTGCCTTGAAAACTACAATTTCTCATCAAAAATCCTGCCGCCTATTTCGTTTTTACAAATCACATTTAAGCTTTTTTCATTTTCAAACCCTGTAACTATGCTAGAATCTAGCTTTTTATAAAAGGGGTAAAGCTACTCTCTCGGCTTGCGCGCAAGACGCAAGCCAGCTTTAGGAGTGAAGCGGACTTTGCCTGCGAGCGGTGAAAAAGCGCGGTGCGCGTGCGCACAATCGCGCGTGTGGTGAAAGGGGTAAAATGCTAGAATCTATAAAAATCGCGCTTTTTGTGTTTGTCGCGTTTGTGATTATTTGCTTAGTGAAAATTATGTTTAGCTAAGGCTAGATTCTAGCTCTTGTAGCTCTCTCTCTATCTCACGCATAAAGACTTCTGCGCCGCTTGTGTCCTCTAGGTATGCTTGCAAGGGTTGCAAACACTCTAAACCTCTAAAGTATGTGATGTTATCGTGCAAGTGCTTATGCGTGATTTTCCATAAATTCGTGTCGTAGCTGCTCCATACGCGCTTTTGGGCTTGGTAGAGCTCATAAGCTAGGGGGTGTGTGGTTTGGTTTGGCTCTTTGTTAGGCGAGAGCCACTGACTAGTATATGCTAGACTATATACACCATCTAGATTTTCTAGCTCTAAAATCACCCTAGGACTCACCCCCCGTGTGCTTCTGTAAAAATAGTCTTTAAAAGCTGGCTTCATTCTAAACTCTACCCATACGCTTAAGGCTTTATCCTGTATCTCTGTGGCGTAGGCTTGGGATTTTTCTACAAACACTCTATGTGCTAGCACTTCGTTTGGGGCTTGTGTGTAGAGATTTTGCAGGGTTGGGATTAGGCTAGATTCTAGGGCTTGCTCGATGTGCGCTAGCTGCTGGGCATAATTTATAAGCAAATCATAAGCCTTGATAGCCTTGCTGGCTTTGGTAGAATCTAGGGCTTTAAGGTGTTTGATTTTGGCTTGCTTGTAGGCTTGCTCTCTGGCGGCTTGCTGCTGCTCGCTCTCCTGCTCGCTGCCCCAAACTAGCTGTGATACTTGCTCATCATCAATCCCTTGGGCTTTTAGGCTAGATTCTAGCTCTAGTTTGATGATGTTTTCTTGGATTTTGCTAGGGGGTTGTGGGGTCTCTTGGTCGCTTGGGGTTTGGGGGTGTAAAGAGCTGTAAGGATTCTCCAAAGCTTGGCTGTCTTTGTGCGCGGCTTTTTTGGCTAGGTGCTTTGAGTAGGCTAGCTCGCTTGCTCGTAAAGCGTGGTTATAGCGGCGGTTTTGGGCTAGGAAATCGCGGCTTTGTGCGTAGGTGTGGAACTGCTCCTCTTTTAGGCTAAAGTTGAAGTCATAGACTGCTTGGAGGTAGTCGCTAGAGCTGTATTGCTCCGTGCTGCCTAGGTAGATGGCTAGCTCGCTAAGGACTTTGCGCAGGTCTTGGGAGTTGTTGTTTAGGGTGTTTTGGCGGTAGGCTAGGTCGTTTTCTGGCTCTTTGGCTTGGGCTAGGGGGGTTTGCGGGCTGATCTTTTGCATAAAGCCTTCATTGCCTGCTAGATCATAGTGCGCTCGCCCTTGGGTGTGCTCATCAAGCTGCTTTAGATTCTGGCTTTGCTGGCTTGGCTCGGGCTTGGTTTGTAGGTGGCTTGGGGTGTAGGGTTGGCTTGGCTGGTAGGTTTCACTGCCTGCGCTGTAGTTTTTGTAGCGGAATCCGTTGGCATAGTTGCTATAGCCTTGGTAGATGTCAAGTGCGCCCTCTTGTAGAGCCTTTCTGCCCCCTAGGCTTTGTAGTCGTCTTTGGGCTTGGTGGGCTTGCAGGCTTTGGGTGTAGGTGATGTAGGTGAGTGCTTGCTCGGCGGCGGTGTTGCCTATGCTTTGGATTTGGACGAGCATTGTTATGATCGTGCCTAGCGCGCTTGTAAGCACTGCTGCCCAAACTGGTAGCCCTGTGAGTGCGTTAAGCGCTACGCCTATGACAAACTCCGCCACCCAGGAAGCTATTTGCGCTCCACTTACTAGATCCATAGCGTAGTTGCTCTCAAAGCGTGCTTTATGCTCTGCTAAAGTGTCTGTGAAGTAGCGTAGTCCCTTGCGGTGTAGGTAGATCTGCTCGCCTGCTGTCCATAGCTCCCCTAGCGTGCCTGCTAGGTAGTGCTTCTCAAGTGTTTTTAGCCAGTCTTTGGCAGTGGCTATGGTGTGTCTATCGCTAGGGCTTAGGGGTAGCACTCTATCGCTAGTTTCTAAATCTATCACAATATCGGCTTTAAGCACGATCGCGCTTGCTTTGTCAAAAAGCTCGCTTCTATACTTCGCGCGCAAGCTATAAAACTTGCCCCCGTCAAAAAGCCCCCAAAATCGCTCCACTACTCTCTCTCCATAGGTAAAATCACTTGACTTTGTTGGGTTTGTGGTGTAGAATCCTTGCTACCTAGTGAATGTGCTTTTGCACCAGCCCTGCTATGTGGTTTCGCGCTCTGTCTCAGTGCGCGTATGTAAGACTGCATAGGTGTAGAGTGGGTCGGCGACTCTACCGCTAGGTTTTGCGCCTTTTGCAGTGGTGTTTGTATCGGTTTAATATCGCTGCTTCTTTTATCTATTTTGATTAGATGAATAAGTTCATTATCCTCTTTTCGTATCCCCATTTTCCCCATTTTGTTTTTCCCTAAGTCTTTTGCTATCAGTGCTACATCATCGCGCTTGTTTTTTAGAAAAAGTGTGGGCGCGTTTTTGATCTCCATAGCATTTTTGTAGGCTTGGCTAGGGCTTTTATACATCTCTGGGTGTTTGCGTGCTAGCTTTGAAAAATTGGCGTTTATGGGTTTGTTTGTAGCGATCCCACTCGCAGACTTTGCCCATTTGTCCATTTCAAAGCTCGCTTTTATATCGTTTTCTAGCTCTCCTTGCTTTCCTAGTGTGAAGTTTGGCGTGGTTTGTTTGGGTGTGGTGGTGGGGGGGGTTGCTCGGGGGCGTTTTAGGATTAGCTTAAAAATTTGCGCTAGCACTACTTATAGCCCTTACACTTCGCATAGATTCTAACGCCCAGATAAATCACGCGTGCTTTAAAGGGGCTAAAGCTCCTAGTCTCTAGCATCGCTTCTAAAAATATCTCATCACACTCTTTGCGCGAGATTTTGCCTGCGTGGGCTTGCTCGCATAGATAGTCGTGCAAAATCGCGCACTTTAGTCCCCTGCCGTAGCGTTTGACGATAAAATGCAGTCCAAAGTTGCTAAAGCCATCGCTACTAAATCTTGCTGGGACTTCTACGCGGCTCTCTTGCGCTCCTTTGCGGTAGTAGTAGAAGCCTTGCAAAAGTGTCAAACTCTTACCATCGTTGCTAAACTCCGCGCGTATTGGCTCTGTAAATCTCGCTAGTCCTTTGGGCTTGGCTTTCATCGTTGCTCCTTTTTGCCAAAGTATGCACTAAAGAGTCGCGACAAAAAAGGGGTAGCTAAAAGTGAAAAAGCCTAGGCTCACGGCGGTAAAAGCATAGCCCTTTTAGTGGGTAGGCTATGCGCTCTCTCTTGCAGTAGGCTTTGATCTTTGGCTTAAGCTCTTTAAAGACTTTGCTAAAGAGATTAAAGCAGCAAGCTCTTTGGTAGAATCCATAAAAGCTAAAAATCCTTGCAAACTCTTTGCCCCCTACGCGCTTGATCTTTGCTAAGGCTTTGATCTTTTTTGCATTTCTAGCACGCACGCGAGCAAAATCTGCATAGAGCTTCACGCCCAAAAAGTCTAGCCCCTGCGTGATCGGCTTTAGCTTGATTTTGTGCAGCTCTAGCCCTAGGGCTTGGGTCTTTGCTTGCAGGGTGTGAAAATGCTGCCACAAAGCAAGCTTAGAGCTGCTAAAAGCTACGATGTCATCAGCATAGCGCAAAACTTTCACACCTTTGCACGCTGGGTAGTCTAGCTCTCTTAAGTAAAAATTTCCCAAAATCGCGCTTAAGTAGCTCCCTAGGCTTAAGCCTTTGGGTTGTAGTGTGTGTAGGAGTGTGCGCAGCAGCTCTAGGGTCTTTTTGTCTGCGATCTTGCGCGCAATTTGCGCTAGCAAAAGCTCTCTATCGATATTGGCATAAAATTTTCTAATATCCACTTGCAAGTAGTGCGTATAGATTCTAGCATATCGCTTCGCGCGCTTTAGGTCATAATCCACCCCGCGCCCCTTGATACAGGCGGCACTCTGTGTGTTTAGGCTTTTTAGCAGTAGTGGCTCGATGATGTTGGCGCAGGCGTGGTGGGCGATTTGGTTTGGATAAAAGGGTGCGATCTCTAGAGCTCTGTCTTTGCCGTTTTCTCGCTTGATTTTGCGCGTGGTGGTCTCTAACAGTGGCTTTAGCCCTAGGAGTCGCTGCTGCACACTTTTGGCATAGTAGTGTCTATTTTGCAGCACTTTTTGCACGCTTTTTCTGTGCTTTTTGCCGCGTGCTGCCTTGTCTATGGCTTTGTGTATGTTTTCTAGTGTTATGATTTGCTCATATAAGTTTTTATATCTTTTCATCTTTTTGTTTCTTTTCTCCCCGTAGTGTTCGAGCTTGAAGCCTACTAGCCACTTGCCCAAGCTTTTAAGCTCTTTGGGGGCTTTCTTTTCGTTTTGGCGTGGCGACTTTGTAAAAGTCGCGCGTTTATCGCTCAAGGCTTAAAAGAGTTAGATCAAAGCTTTTAGTTTTCGCTTGCAGAGTGGCTTTGTCGTTTTTTATCGCGGTAGTATTTGCCGATGATTTTGTGGGCTGTCGAGCGCAAAGCAAGGGCGCATACTTGGTTGTATGTAACCGCAGATTTGCGCGATGACTCCCGCAAAAGCGCGGCAAAGACAACGCGC